>ERZ1026772.642-NODE-642-length-23656-cov-6.713275_pt1 | contig 23656 bp, 20 predicted proteins | sample MGYA00380124_ERZ1026772 | MGnify/ENA primary metagenome ERZ1026772 (study PRJEB33269, sample SAMEA4719760) | human gut metagenome | biome: human-associated habitat; feature: organic feature; material: feces | place: Cameroon | collected 2013-10 ...
CGGTCTTGCCCTCGACTTTTTGGCAAGTCTTCGAGCCATCGGCATTACACTTATCGCCCGCTTTTTTGTCCTTACACGTCATCGCCGGCACTTCCGCCCCAGAATCGCTCGAATCATCGCCGCAACCTGCGCCAAACAATCCCAACACCGCACAAATACTCCACAAACACAACGATCTCTTCATCACCAATGCGCCTTTATGCTACAAATTGATATAAAAATGATACATATAAATACACATTATACATATCGAAAAATGCGACACGGCAAACCCTGCCGAGCAAACCGTTCATGCGATTGTAGGTATTTTGACGACACAATCAAGAGAGGAGACGTTTTTTGGAATCTGAAGTAAAGCGCCCCCTGCCCATAGCTATTTATCGACAGCTCATCGCTCATCGCTCATTGCTAACTGCTAATTGCTAATTGCTAATTGCTAATTGCTAATTGCTAACTGCTAACTGCTAATTGCTCATTGCTCATTGCTACTGGTAGGTCTTGCGATCGAAAAGTGCTTGATTTTTCGCACATAAGATGATGAAAATGCGCCCGTTTTATCGCGAAATTTCGGCGTTTTGCCGTACTTTTGCGACATCGACACGAACTCGAAACGACGCGCTTTCGCACGCCAATTTTAACTAGGAAATCGCATGAACAATCGATACGAAATCAACGCAAACCTCGCGCAAATGCTCAAAGGCGGCGTCATCATGGACGTCGTCAATGCCGAACAAGCGCGCGTCGCCCAAGAAGCCGGCGCCGTCGCCGTCATGGCGCTCGAACGCGTTCCCGCCGATATTCGAAAAGAAGGTGGCGTCGCCCGCATGAGCGATCCAGCCCTCATCGAAGAAATCCAAAAAGCCGTCACCATTCCCGTCATGGCTAAAGTCCGCATCGGCCACTTCGTCGAAGCCCAAATCCTCGAATCGCTCAAGATCGACTACATCGACGAATCCGAAGTCCTCACGATGGCCGACGAAGACAACCACATCGATAAACACAAGTTTTCGATTCCCTTTGTCTGTGGCGCGCGCGACCTAGGCGAGGCTTGCCGTCGCATCCAAGAGGGAGCCGCGATGATTCGAACGAAGGGAGAAGCAGGCACGGGCGACGTCGTCGAAGCCGTGCGCCACATGCGCACCATGAACCGCGAAATCGCACAACTTTGCGCACTCGGCGAAGAAGAAGTCTATAGCTTCGCCAAACAACACGCCATCTGCTTTAACTTGGCATTCAAAATCCGCGAGCTCAAACGACTCCCCGTCGTCAACTTCGCCGCCGGTGGCATCGCCACCCCCGCCGATGCCGCACTCATGATGCAATTGGGTTGCGACGGCGTCTTCGTCGGTTCGGGCATCTTCAAATCGGGCAATCCTGCCAAACGCGCTCGCGCCATCGTACTCGCTACCGCTCACTACGACGACGCAAAACTCCTCGCCGAAGTCTCAAAAGACCTTGGCGAACCCATGGTAGGCATCAATTGCGATGGGCTTGCCACCGACGATCGACTTGCAAAACGAGGTATCTAATGCCGACGATTGGCGTTCTAGCGCTACAAGGCGGTTTTCGAGAGCACGGCGCACATTTGCGCGAATGCGGCATCGATCCCGTCTATATCCGCGATCCCGACGAACTCGACTCATGTGTCGGTCTCATCATACCAGGGGGCGAATCGAGTTGCCTGCGCCGACTCATGGCGGCCAATCACCTCGACGACGCCATTGCCAATGCCGTCAAATCGGGCAAGCTCTACGTCTGGGGAACATGCGCCGGCGCCATACTCGCCGCCGCGCAAGTCGTCGACGAACAACCATGCCTCGCCATTATCGATGCATGCATCGCACGAAACGTCTTCGGATCCCAACTCGATAGCTTTACCGAAGACGTCGTCGTGCCCGCCATCTCCGACGCACCGCAACACCTCGTCTATATCCGAGCCCCCGGCATCACTAAAGTTTGGGGCACGACGCGCATCTTGCATACGGCTCACGACACCATCGCCGCCGCCGAAAACGACCAAGTCATCATCACGAGCTTCCACCCCGAACTCGCACAAACCCTCGATTTCCACCGCTATTTTATCAAAAAATGCGGGCTCACCCCCAAATCCGAACGACATGCCCCCTGGGATCGCATGTCGTGGATGCGCAATTCATAGCTCAACCAAAAGCTCCCCAATCGGGGAGCTTTTTTTGTTGGGCTACGCGATTCTTCGCGATATATGATTTTTTCCATTCGTTGAAAAAACGATTATGCGCTGCGAGAGTCCGTCCTAGGACAAGTCGCAGCGCGGCGCGGGCATCCGTGCCCGCGCTAAATACCCTTAGATCTTAGATTATCGTCTGCGTATAGCTTTGATGAAGACATTTCGATCGAGCGATATTGGCGGCAAATCGGGCTCGTTAGAGCCTCGCTTTGCCGGCAAAGCTAATACTATCCGATCACTATATATCGATATCGAATATTCATCATTCTATCTACCACGAGCAAAGCCCAACAAGCCGCAAAAAACACTGCCAAAACGGTGAGTTTTCGCAGTGGATAGTCGGTGAAATACAATTGCGGTGGGCTTGTGAGTTACTTACGATTTTGGAATAGGAGTAAATCCGTCATTCGACAACTAAATTGGAGCACACCGTACTTTATCAAGTTTGAATATCCGCCGCCTAGTGCAATCGACGTTCGACCATGTACCATTATCAACTTTAATTTTTAACTCCGTTCCAGCTGGACAAGTAGCTATGGTTTCATTATCAGTTTCATATTTAATAAAAACAGCATCCACTTTATTTTTATTATCAGAATTGGCACACTTAAAATCCTTGTTTTTATCAATCGAAACACCATTATTAATGATGCATAATCCATTAAAACCGTCATTACATTCACGTCCTGACCCACACTGATATCTATGAAATACCGACTTCCCTTCTACTACATTATCTACAGCAAGAAATATATCACCATTATAACAAAATCCATACGGCAACTTTGATTTTTGACCTATCAACGAATCATTCAACTCTTCGGTGTATTTATAAGCCATAAAACCGGTAGGAACATCCTTTTCTTTAACTTTCACACATTTCTCAACGCTATAATATTTATACCCAATGTGCTTAATGTAATAATCATTCTCTTTGCAACAACTCTTTTTCATACTAACTGCCCCCCCCACCGCGAACCTGGTTGCATACTTTTAAACACACTATCATTATGGCAGTTATAATATTTCAAAGAACCACTGTTATTATACGCAAATTTCCATGGTGCATCATCACTCTTCGGATCAGTATTTTTCACAACGCCTGAATTTGAATCGCTATGAGATTTTGATTCAAACTTTTTGAAATCGCCTTTGTAACACACCTCCGCTCCAGACTTGTGATATGAATTTGGAGTGCACCCGCTACAACCAACCTCTTTTACGCCTCCATTACTAGTATTCTCATTAAAACAATAATCACACACTGCGTCCTCTTCCCACTTACCGTCCGAACAAACTTGTCTGCCATTCAAACTTTCTGCACATTTTTGACTATCATCATCACAAACGTTTTCACTAGGCCCGTTCCCGTCTCCACTAGTTCCACCTGTCCCCCCACACCCTTCACAAATTGCATATTCCGTTTCGCAAGCATACGAAACGATTGAAAGCATGGCGATAATCGAACAAATCAAATAATTGCGTCGTTTCATCATAGACCTCCGAACTGTCAAAACTGTAAAGCATCGATAGAATGCAAAATTCAACCGAAGTGCGTGCTCGCCAATACCGCAGAGCGAGCAACTAAAACACCGTCTTGGAGTTTAGATGATATGCCAGTAAACGTCAATTGTGCATTTTTGTATATCGCATGTAGAAAACAGCGCATGTTAAGGCTGCGCGGCGCAAAAAGTGTTTTCTCTTGCCTCGATCTATCGTTGTGCTAAATACCGCGCGGTTTGTTTGTTGCCATGCGATGAAGTGCATGCATTGATCGGGTCTCTTTTCAAACTATGATGCTAGCAATCGTCTTTATATCGGCGGTACATAACCCCGAAGAAAACTTATCGCTCGCCGATGGTTCATTTGTGCGAAGCGACGAATACGAAATTGCCAACGATTTCGATCTCCGAGCCGTCGAGGCGGCGATATCGCTCAAGGAATCGGGGGCGATCGATCGCGTCGTCGTGTTTTCGGCGGCGGAACGCACGACGCATATCACGAAAGCCCTAGCCATGGGTGCCGACGAGGCGATTTGGGCGTGCGCGCGCGACGCCGAATTGTCGCCGCAAATCGTCGTCGAGACGGCTATCGAAGCCGTCAAACAACGCTATGGCAACGCCCTCGACACCGCCATTTGGTTGATGGGCAAACTCGGCGTCAATTACGAATCGCATCTCACGGCGCAGCGCTTGGCGTTGCGGCTCGGCGTGCCGTGCCTTTGCTCTGCTTCGAAGCTAAACTACGACGCCGAGGGCGACAAATGGATCGTCGAAACGGAATCGGAATTTGGAACGCCCGAATTTGAGGCGTCAGCGCCCTTCGTCGTCACTGCCGATTTGCGGCTCGCCGAGCCACGATTCCCGAGTTTGCCCAATATCGTCAAGGCACGCCGTAAACCCGTCTACGAAGTGGGGCTGGCGCGTGTCGAAAGCGATTTTTCGGCATCGGTGGGGTCTTTGCGCCAAGCGCATGCATCGAAGAAGTGTTGCCAATACATCGATGCCGAATCGCTCATGCACATCATTTCGGGGGGACGATGAAAACGCTACTATACATTGCTCTAACGCCGGCGGCGACGACGCCATCGAATTTAGACGCCCTCGGGCGCCTATCGGCGGCATTCGTCGTCGCCCCAACCGTCATCGTCTCGCATCAAACCGAATCGATAATCGGCGCCCTCGGAATGTCGACGCAATCGATCGACGATTATCTCGGCGAGCCCATTTCTTCGCGCCTCTTGGCGCAACCGCCCATCGTCGCCCAAGCGATAGCGCGAGCCGTTGCCGCGCGTCGCGACGTCGTCGCCATCGTGGCGCCGCATACGCCATCGCATCTCGACTTCTTATCGCTTTTGTCGGCGGCGCTCGAAATCCCATTTATCGCCAATATCAACGCCATCGCCCACGATGCCATCGAGCACCTCATTTGCGCTTCGCGCGTCGTCGAACGAATCCCCCTGCCATCGTCGACGTTTTGTGCGACGTTCCAATCGTCGATCGAAGCCCCCCAATCGCCATGTGCCGAAATCGCCGCGCGTGCGTTTGTCGAGCCATCGATCGATCGCAGTGCGCTGCGGTCGTTTATGCCCTTCGATTCGGGCGATTTCGACCTCGATACGGCACAAATCGTATTTGCCGCTGGGCGCGGCATTGGGAATGCAGAAAATTTTGCACTATTAACAGATTGCGCAAGAAAATTCGGCGCGGCCATTGCCGCCTCGCGTTGTGCCGTCGATTTGGGCTGGGCACGTAGCGATCTACAAGTCGGCCAGACGGGCAAGACGATAGCCCCCGACATCTACGTCGCCTTTGGCATATCGGGCGCCATACAACACTTGGCAGGTATAAGGCAGGCGAAGACGTTGATCGCCATCAATACCGACGCCGACGCCCCCATCTTCGAATCGGCCGATTATGGCTTGCGAGAAGATGCCAATCGCATCGTTCAGTTTTTGATGGGCCCATAGCCGTGCGTATGCGCGCAGTGTAACGAGCACATAGCACGGCAGCGAAGCCGTATTTGCGGCAACGCCGCAAATAGGCGGAGCCGCGAAGCCGTAGTGAGCGTATGCGAACTAGGCGCAGCCACGAAGCCGTAGTGAGCGTATGCGAACTAGGCGGAGCCCATAGAAAAAAAATAAATTCGTTAAAATTGTAATAATATCGAATATTATTTTTTATTAGAGTGCGTGAATGGACCGAAATTGCGGAGGTTTTCGGGGAGTGTTTCGAGGGAATCTTCGCGTGCCATGGCGGCGAGTCGTTGTTTGCGGGCCGATGTGCGGCGGATGAGTGCGATGGTGAGGGCGATGGCGGCGAAAACCGAGATGATGAAGAAGATGCCTTCGGGTGAGAAGACGTTGGCGAAGAGGCTGCGGTCGCGCGACATTTGGTCGTGCCAGAGCGCGAAGGCGGCGCGTGGTGATCGGCCGTAGATGTCGGAGAATGCGGCGTCGAAGGGTTGGCCGTTGGCGGTTTGTTCGATGAGTTTTTTGATGCTTTCGTCGCCGTTTTCTTTGGCGAGCCATGAGACGAAGTGTGCGCTTTCTGCGTAGGCGAGTTCGACGGTGGCGCCGATTTTTCCGAAGGCGTCGTCGATGCCGTCGAGGTCGAAGAGTTTTCCGGCCATCGAGGCGCGCGCGAGGACTTCGGCGCGATTGATGTTCCAGTCGTCGGTCGTCGTCATGGCTAGACCTTCGTAGAACCAGTGCGGGAAATAGGCGTCGCGTGCGATGCGTCGGAGTGCGACGTGGTTGAGCTCGTGTGCGAGTGTCATTTCGGGCTCGATTCGGCTGGTGCCGCGCGGCGCAAGCTTGATGAGGATGACGCCGTCGCGCAAGATGGTGAGGCCTGCGGCCCATTCGGGGGCGCCGCCTTGTGAGCCTTGTTCGCGGAAGTAGCGGTTGATGTCGCCGAGTAGGTAGATGTGGATGTTTTCGACGGCTTCGGGGGGGAGGAAGCGGAGGGATTTTTGGCGAGCGTCGTGGGCGGTTCGGATGACGGCTTGTGCGCGTTGGGCGTAGTTGCGCTCGAAATAGAAGTGGAGCTGTTCGGCGTCTTCGGATTCGAGCCCGCCGATGACGGGGTGATCGAGTCGCGACTCGCGGCCGAGCCATTCTTCGATTTGGGCGTCGCCGACGAGGGCGCCATAGTTGTCGATGGGCGGATTTTGCGCGATCGCCGTGGCGGCAACGAAACAGAATAGCCATGCAAATGCAATCTGTAGAACTCTTCGATATATCTGGCGCATGAGAACCTCGCTGTGTTCGAACTATGGCGGCAGGGAGCCCCGCTAGGAGGCAATGCGATCGAATTAAGCACGGCTGTGGCGTTGTCAAATCGTCGATTATGGCGGCGGCTGACGATTAGAAGGGCGAGAAGCGCAGTGCGATGGCGCCGTATCGCCCGGGGAGTGGGCGTTGGACGACGTCTTGTCGCGATTGATCGTCGAGGAGATTGTAGACGGCGACCGAGAGCGTGGCGCCCAAGGGGAGCGAGAGTGAGGCTTCGAGAGAAAGATCGATGCGGTCGTCGGCATAGTCGTTTGCTGCCAAATTTTGTGCAACGCCCGATTCATATTGCGCAATAAAAGCGCATGAAAAATGCGTATCTTTGTAGAATATTTCGCTCGAGAAGCGATGTTCGGGGACTTGTGGCAAGGGCGTTTTGTTCTTCGTCGTGGCGTCGGTCCAGGCGTAATCGAGTTTTAAGCCCAGGCCTGCGTATATGTTCCAAGTTGCCGCCAATTCGACGCCGCGTGCGGTGGCATCGGTGAAGTTTTTGACGCGCGTGAGCGTAGGCGTTTCGGGCACGAAACGGATCAAATCTCGATGGATATTGTAGAAACCTGCGAATTTTAGGGCGAACGACGCGGCATCGTAGGCAATCGAAAGCTCGTGAATGGCGCTATTTTGCGGTTTGAGGTCGGGGTTACCGCGGATGAATTCGGTGCGATAGTAGAGTTCATCGAACGATGGCATGCGTTGGGCGTAGGCGCCCGAGAATCCAAAGCGCCATCGAAATGGCGTTCGATAGGCGATCGAGACGGAGGCCGATCCGATCGTCTGCGCGTCAATAACGCGGTCTATCGAACCGAGTGCGGTGATATTGATAGAATCGTGAATGAAATTCAGCGATTGAGCGATTGAGGCAGATAAAATATGCCGTTCGTGGGTCTGAGCGAGCGATGCATTGCCCGATTTGTAGAACGATTCGACGCGTTGATAATCGTAGCGCACGCCGAGTTTAGTCGTCGAAATCGAAGCCCAATCCCATTCGGCGTGAGCGGCGAGGTGGGGTTGAATTTCGAAGAGCCGCGTTTCGATCGGTCGCTGACCGATGAGCATGGTGGGGTTTTCGTAGGTCTTTTTCGACGAACGATAGGCGAATTCAAGGGCAAAAGATGCGTAGCTATGCCCCATGGCGATGGGTGGGGATTCGGCGGCGATTCGACTGAGTGAGAGCCATTGGTCGTTGTGTGCGCGGCGATACGAATCGGGGTATTCCGACACGCCGGCTTCTTGTCGATCGATTTGGCTATAGAGCGAAAACGCCGCGAGGTGGAATCCATCGATATGGGCATCGTAAACGAGTTCGCCGCCGAGTCGCGCGGCGGCGTTGTGCTGGCGGAATTGGGGCGTGCCTTGGGCATCGATATAGCGAAATGCGCCGGGCGAATCGTCGCCAAATGCCGACGCCGAAAATCGATGATCGCCCGATTGCAAAGATCCGCGCCAAAAGAGCCCAAAATCGCCGAGTGTCGTTGCCGAGATCCGAGCTTGGATTGGGGCTTTGGCGTCGTTCCCGGTGAGTTCGACGAGCCCGGCGACGGATCCGAGCGTCGAGGAGGCGCCCGTTCCATAGACATGAGCTGTCGATAAGAGTTCGGGCACGAAAAAGGCGAAATCGGCGACGGCATCCGACAACGCATTGATCGATACGCCTCGATACGTGACGCCGATATCTTGCGCCGCGGCGCCGCGTAGCGAAACGGTTTGCGCTTGGAGCATGCCGCCGCTATTGCGGACTTTCGCGCCGCGAATATCGCCGAGAATTCGATCTGTCGTCGCCGTTGCCGAATGTTCTTCGAAGTTGATCGTTTGAATCCGAATTGTGCCCGTTTTTGCCGTTCCAGAATTGGCATCGATATCGCCATCGGTGGCGACGATTTCGACGGGGTCGAGCGCGATGGCGCCGAGATTATCGCCGAGAATTCGATCTGTCGTCGCCGTTTCCGAATGATCTTCGAAGTTGATCGTTTGGATTCGAATTGTTCCCGTTTTTGCCGTTCCAGAATCGGAATCGCCATCGGCGGCGACGATTTCGACGGGTTCGAGCGCGGTGGCGCCGCGTTCGATCGAGAGGTCTTGGGCTGTCGCCAGCGAGGCGACGAGGGCAATCGATGCGACGATATGGGCATAGAGAGCCGTCGAAATGGCTCGATGGAGATATGGGCGGTTGCTTGTTCCCAGCATCTTTTCCCCAATGCCAAGCCCCTTCGCAGCCATTCCAATCGTTGGGCGATTGAGTGAAATGCAAAAGCGTGTGGCGGCGATAGATGAAATACAGAAAAGAGCGATGATTAATGATATACAGAAAAGAGAGCGATGATTGAATGATATGCGACGAAAGCGCGTGGCGGCGATAGATGAAATACAGAAAAGAGCGATGATTGAATGATATGCGACGAAAGCGCGTGGCGGCGATTCAAGAAAATACAAAAAAAGCGGCACTTTCGCGCCGCTTATGCAATATCTCGAATCAGGTATAAATGATATGAGCCAATCTACACCATCATCCAAAGATTATTCTTCTGCCTTATCGGCATCGTCGCCTTTTTCGGCATCATCGGCATCGTCGCCGTTAGCCTCGTCGTTGCCGGCGTTCTTATACGGTTCGAGGTCGGGGCGCGCGGGTGTCGTCTTTTCGTAATCGAGCCGGTATTCATAGAGCCCGAAGACGTTGACGATTTTGCCAGCGAGCGAGAAGTCGACGGTGACGTTATCGCTTGGGACGGAGAAATAGAAGACGTCGTCGATCGAATCGCCGGCTTCGAGCGTCTTGGTGAGTTGGACTTGGTCTTTGCCCGTGGCCGTTGAAGTGCTCACGTTGGCGCGTTTGATCGACTCACCCGTCGTCGTGACGAGGCTAACGGGGCTCGCGTCTTTATCGTGACCAGGTTCGTAGGCGACAGCCGCATTCGTCGTATTTTTGACGTTGACATGGACAGCCATCACGGGCGTCGACGTGTATGCATAAGCATATTTCAAGGGTTTGGCGGGTTTCGTTCTCGGAGCGAGTTCGGGGTATTCGGTCGAAACCTTGGTCACCTTAATCTCAATGCCGTCGACGGTGACGGATTCGTTGATGCGAGCTGGTGCGGGGGGATCGACTTTCTTGAGCTCGCCCGTCGACAAGATCAATTTACCGCTCGCGCCGACGATTTTTGCCGGTACGATGGCGACGAGTTCTTTATCGGTCGGCGGTTTTTCGAACAAATAGACGTCGGTAATGACTTCGCTAGGAGCCAAATCGACATCGCCCACGACTTGATTGACGGGGCGCGACGCCTTGGCGCTATCGGCTTTGATGGGATTGTAGAAACTGCGACCATATTCGGGCGCTGTTTTCGTCGCATCGGGCAACGTGCAAATCTGTACGCGCTCCGTACCCGCCACCGCATGAAGCGATTTATACATCTTATTCGTATCTGACGTATTGCGAATTTTAAGCGTCAGAACGGCGACTTCTTCGTCATTGCGCATGCGATACACGTCTTTGTCGCCATCGACAAAGACCAGTCGCGTCAACTCAAAACTTGCGACAGAAATTTCTACGCCTTCGACTTTCTCAGCCTGACCGGCCGCAACAGGCGGGACGACTTCTTTCGGGGCACACCCATAGGCGCCGAACGAAACCGATGCAACCATTAACGCAGTCAATATCTTTGCTTGCCTTTTCATTATGCTCTCTCGTTTCAACGTTCACGATCCGCCACTACAAAGCGGCAAACGCTTTTACTATCCAATGACGCATTTTGTCAAAAACTATGGTGACCTTTTATGCGTCCTCTACACAATAGCTCCGTTGTGCGAACTTTCGATGCGCTTTTCACGCAACAAAGTTGCGTTTTTCAGCCGCTCGCATTAAACAATCGCTTCGCGCAACCGCAAAACATCGGGCATTTTGCGATCGGCGCAATCGATACCGCTCGTGCCTTGTCGACGAGGCGAGAGCAGTGGCGCCCCTATATCGGATTTTCTTCAAACGCTCATTTAATTTTTACGCTTTTACGATGATCGAAACGCGTTCGACGCATAACCCAAGCCATCTCGACAAATTTTGGGCACATGTCACAGTTTTTGGCACGCTCTGGGGCGGCCTTGAGCTCACGCTCGGCACGTTTCTTCACGTGCTCCACGTGCCCAAAACGGGGCTCATCATGGTGACGCTTAGCGTCATCTTGCTCATTGCCCAGAGGCGCATATTTCCCGCCCGAGGTAGCACGATTTGTACGGGTGTCGTCGCGGCATTTATCAAAAGTCTATCGCCTGGCGGCATCATTGCCGGCCCCATTTTCGGGATCATGAGCGAGGCCATTATCGTCGAATTGTGCCTACTCATCAGCTCGCAGAGGCTCGTGTTTAGCGTTTGGGCAAGTGTTTGTGCGATTACGTGGTCGCAGGTGCAATCGCTATTCAAGATGTGGATCTACTACGGCAAAGATTTCATCGACGCCCTTGCTCGCGTTGTCGAAAAGTTTTTCCGCGTCGAATGGACGGCAACCCTCGGCTGGACCTTGCTCGCCGCTTTTTTCGGGATCGTCGCGACGATTGGCGCCGTCGCCGGCGTCGTCGGCGCGCGGATGGGGAATCACGTTCGAAGAGAAATCGACGCGCGATATCGCGACGTTCTAGCGTCTGAGACTCAGCCCAATGCCTCCGTCGCAACCGATTCCAACGCCACCATCGCGACCGATTCAAATGCCCCCATCGCATTCGATTCAAATGCCTCCATCGCATTCGATTCAAATGCCTCTATCGCATTCGATTCAAATGCCCGCGTCGCGAGCCATTCCAACGCCTCCGATCCCAGCATTCAAAGCTCGCGAAAGCGCAAGCGACCGATTATCGACAATACCCAAGTCTTGCGCTATCGACTCATCGTTCTACCGTTTGCGATTGCGACGCTCATCGCCCAATTTAGCGGCGATCTCGTCGCCTCTTCGATCGCCCTCGCCGTTTGGATCGTCGTCTTAGCCATTGGGTCGCGTGCCATTCTACGGGCGATTTGGTGGCCCAAGTTTTGGGTGGCGACGACGATAATCAGCGTTTTAAGCGGTATATTGATCGCTTGGAAACTCGATGGCGCTTGGCAATGGTACATCGGATTGCAAGCAACGGCTCGCATGATGATACGCGGCATCTACGTCTTCTCGCTTATCAGCTGGATCACCCGAGCCCTTCGCCCGAAAGAATGCCTATCGGTCTGGGAGCGCATACACTTGCCACAACTCGGTTTGGCGATTACACGCGCCTATGCCCTGCTCCCCGCTTGGAACGACAAACTCCATCTCATCGTCAAAAATCGCCCCAGCAACCGCCGGAATCTCTGGAGCTATGCTCGCGAAAACATCATCACGTGCCTCGTCGAAGCGAGTATTCAGACCGAGAATATTCGGCTAGAACACGAAAAAGCAGAAGATAATTCAAACATTGAATCAAGCCCCCGAAGCGAAGCCGCATAATCGTCAATCACTCGCATTTTCTACCATTCCCCATTTCCGCTCATCTTCGGCCCGCACCCAGCCCTATCGATTCATTTCTTTTCCAAAAACGGCCTCTCGCAATGCCTCGACGTCGAGATCGTCGATAGCCGCAATCACATCGGTAAAGACGTCGTGATAGCCAAAACCGCCATTGATGAGTTCGTCTTTTGCCTCTTCTTTAGACCAATTCTGATACAAGATGCGATAAATCGCGACAAATAGCCCCGTTCTATCGGAACCGTGATAGCAATGGACGAGCACGGGTTTTTCGAGATCTCTATAGATGTCGAACATTTCAAAGATCATCAACTGCTCGATCCCCAAGGGCAATAGCGGATAATGGACGATGTGCAACGACGTCGTCTTCGCATCGGGCAAATTCGAATCGATATCGAAATAGCTCAATTCCAAGATGCTTTTGACGCCGAGCGATTCGAGTTCGACGAGCCCACCTTCGCGCGGGAATCCAGAGCGATAGAGATCATCGCTCACGCGATGCAAATTTGGAATGCGTTCCGATTCTATCGCCACCGCGGGCTCGCCTTGTTTCTGATTCACACTTCCCCCATTGGGATCGCCCGTCCCAGCGCCGCCGCTATTGGTATCGCCCGATGTCCCCGCGTTATCTCCCGAAGATCCCGCGTTATCGCCCGATGTCCCCGCGTTATCGCCCGATGTCCCCGCGTTATCGCCCGTTCCCGAGCCGCCGCTATTGGTATCGCCCGATGTCCCCACGTTATCGCTCGAATCGCCAGGTTTTTCGGGCGTTCCCGAGCCGCCGCTATTGGAATCGCCCGATGTCCCCGCGTTATCGCCAGAAGTCCCCGAGTTATCGCCCGTTCCCGCGCCACCGCTATTGGAATCGCCAGAAGTCCCCGAGTTATCGCCCGTTCCCGAGCCGCCGCTACCCGAATCGCCCGATGCTCCAGAATCACCCAAAGATCCCGAGTTATCGCCCGTTCCAGCGCCGCCGCTACCCGAATCGCCTGGGTTTTCGGGCGTTTCCGCGCCGCCGACTTGCCCTGGCGTCACGGCGATGCCCAGTGCCAATCCATCCGAATCGGAGCCGCTCTCGACACAACCACAAAACAGCCAAGAGACCGCAAAAACAGCCAAAAACTTCGATGAAAAAACTTGCGACATCGTGCCTCCAATAACTCCATCATGCATGAGTACGCGATCGATCAGTCTAACAAAACCAAAACACCCGATCAAATCGCGACACGACGACCAACCGCTCATATTCCAGTCAAGCGATGCGATTATCCGCCGACAAACGCCCCGTTCAACGCCTCATCACGGCGATAATTATCGCATCGATTGCCGCAAAAAACATCGATTGATGCCCCAAAATCCGCCCGCGCCTATTCCATCGCGTAGGGCAACAATGGGTCGTATCGTCGCACGGGGCCAATACACGCCTGCATCGTCTCGCGCGTGCCGAGCACGACGACGCTACGACGCATACGCGAAACGGCTGTATAGAGAAGATTCCGCGACAAAAGCATCGATTCCTGCGGTGGCAAAACGATGAGTCCATGCGCATATTCCGAGCCTTGCGACTTGTGAATCGTTATCGCAAACGCCAACTGCAACATCGGCGCCACCGTTTCGAGCGCGAAAAACTCAAACGTCCGTTCGCCACTCTTCGTCAACACCGGGAAAGCCACCAATGGCGCATATTTCTCACCATCCACATCCAACTCGCGCAATACGACGATCCCCGTGTCGCCATTAAAATGGTTAATGCGATAATTGTTTTCGGTCAACATGACGAGCGAACCACACGGAAACTCATATTTTGGATTCAGCCCCAACGCCGCCTTTATCCGATAGTTCAAGCGCTTCACGCCATAAGTGCCATCGTTGACCGACGACAACACGCGATACCCGCGGTCGAAAAAGTCGAAAACGCTCCCGATCTCTGCCAAATCCATCTCTTTGCCATAGCGCCACACGAGCCCATTGGCCGCCCTTTCGAGCGATTTCTTCTCATCCGCCTCGAATTGCGCCTTCATCGTCTCGATCCATTTGCCAATGACCGAATTGAGCTGCGTCACCTCCGTGCAATACTCCGCCCCTTCGAAGCGCAACGCATCGACCTTGGTCGCCGGTTTCTCGGCCGCCTCGGGCGCTCCAGCAATAATCCCCTCTTGCCAACCGACGATTTCTGGCGCACCTGCTGCTCGAAAGTTCTTCGTCAACACTTTCGTACATTTGCGCAAATTCTCGTAGAATATTCGCTCATCACCACTATATGCGCTCAAATCTTCGTCATTGACAAAGTTTGTCAAAATTTCTCCCGTTCCAACGGGCGGCAACTGATTCGGGTCGCCGACCAGCACGAGCCGCGTCACTTCGGGGTCGATCGCCTCGAATAACAACTTCGCCAACGGCAATTCGACCATCGAAACTTCGTCGACGATGATGAGCTTTGCCGCCAACTTTTCGCCACACGCATAAGGGCTCATCTTCCCGCGTTTTAGGCTCAAAAGGCGGTGCAACGTCTGCGCCTCGAGTTGCTCGAAATACAACTTCAAATTGGAGTCGGTCATCGTCGCCGCCGCCTGAGATATCGCCTCGATCATCCGCTGGGCAGCCTTCCCCGTTGGCGCCGCCAACAAAATATCCTGCGGTTTCAACCCACAATTTTCGAAGGCAATTCGCAAAATCTGGCAAACAACCATAGAAGTTTTGCCCGTCCCCGGCCCACCTGCCACGACGGTCAACCGACGATGGCAAAACGCCCACACCGCATCGACTTGCCCCTCGTGCGGCTTGCATATTCTGCCTTTATCTTCATACGTCGCTTTTTCTTCGATTTCTTCTTTCGTAATATCGATAATATTCGCATCATCGACGATCCAATTGCACAAAATTCCAGAAATCTGCCGGCTCATGCGCGCCAGTCGAGGCGTCGCATAAACGTCGCGCCCATCGACATACAAAAGCGCCCCATTGGCCTCTGCCAAATCGCGGCAAACATAGCCTTCAGCACGCATCAAACGGTCATACATCGCCCCCGGCGCGATGCCAAACGCCTCCGTCAAAGACCCACAAACGGCGCACCAATTGGCAAAAATCTGCCTCAAATCGCGCCCATAAACCGACGCATGGCCCGCCCACAAATGCCCCAAAACCGCACACATCGCCGCCGCCAAGACATCATCGACATCGCCACGCCGCCGCATCAGCTCGCCAACCACCATCACGACATCGGCCGCCACGCCACCACCAGTCGCGCAGTCCAAAAACGCGCTACCCGCCTCCGCCGGCACATCTAACCCCATGATTTCACTTAAGATATTCGCCGCATAACCCGATCGCAACTCGCCCATCTCGCACCTCCTCGATTCCAAAACGCGCCCATTCTATCACATCCCCCCGCGCTACCCAAACGAATGCGCCCACGTCCGAAAAAATCATCCGCCCCGCCCCCCACCTCCAACGCCACACGGCGCATTCTCCGCCAATGCCGCCTCCGGCGACACCATACGGCTCACCTATGGCGCTTCGCGCCATACGGCTCGTGCTACGCCTATGGCGCTTCGCGCCATACGGCTCGTGCTACGCCTATGCCTCCCCTCTGGGGCGCCATACGGCTCCGCCGCACGGCGTATGCTCTCGTTGCCTACGGCAACGCGGCGAGCATACGCCGTGCCTGCGCGCTATGCTCTCGTTGCCTGCGGCAACGCGGCGAGCATACGCGCGCTTTGCAAGCGCCCCACGGGGGCGCTTTTTTCGCCTATGGCGCCCCCGGCGGGGCGCCATACGGCTCATTCTTCGCCTATGGCGCCCCCTGCGGGCGACGCCATACGGCTCCGTCGCACGGCTATGCTCTCGTTGCCTACGGCAACGCGGCGAGCATACGCCGTGCGCTTTTAATCGCTTTCAGTCCCCGTTTTGTCGCCGGAACTAGTGGTTCCGGAATCCGGGGCGTTGGGCAAATTGTGCCATGAGCTGCTGCGCAGGCGGCTTTTCGAGCAAGAACTGATACCATTGCATGTTATAACCACGCATCTTTATCTTGCCCGAGTTCTTGATCAAATTGAGGTTTTCTTTCGTCGTCTCATCGCCTGCATTATACGTCAATCCATCGTTCAAAACTTTGATCGCTGCATCGCGTTGTTTTTTCTCTAGCAAACACCATGCATACAAGTTGTAGAGCATCGGCTGTTTGCGAGAATATTTGATAGCCCTATCGAAAGCGCGTTTCATGCCGTCGATATCGTCTTTGCGATAGAGCAAACAGCCATACATCGCCACGGCAATCCAGTTTTGCGGGAATGCGTTGGCCAAATACGGCTCAGCTTCTTTGAATCGGCTCTGAACGTAATAAAACATCCCGATTTGCGCATCGATATTCGACGCCAAACCGAATTGATAATTCTTGTATCGATATGCCGTTTTGAGCTGTTCGATGGCTTTGTCGATGAGGTGAGTTCGCGCCATTTCGGAGGGCAAACTCTGCACATTCTGCATCATTTGCTCGACGCTCCCCATAATCGCCTGAATTTTCTTCATCGTGCGACGATTCAAGATGAAGAAGACGATGGCGAGCACGGGAATAAATACCCAAATTCCCGTCCATGGGGAATCGAAGACGAGCAAACAACCGCCCCATGCAAGCGCCCCAGCGATAATACTGATGATGAGATTAATCATGGTTTATAGCCTCTAGAATGAATTATGCATTGCGCCTAAATCGCGCAACATAGAACCCGTCGCAGCCATCGGCATGCGGTAACAGCTTGATATCGTGGGCATCGGGCGTTGGTGCGCATTCGGCAGGCAACGCATCGAACGAATAATTCGGATGCCGTTCTAAGAACGCCTGCGCCTGTCGCTCGCATTCCTCAGCCGTTATCGTGCATACGGCATAGACCAAAATCCCACCAATGCGAAGGTGACGGCAAACGTTATCGAGGATCGTCTTTTGGAGCTCGACGAGCGACTCAATCGCTTCGCGCGTGCGATATAGTTTGACCTCGGGGTGGCGGCGCAAAACCCCGAGCCCCGAGCACGGTGCATCGACGAGGATGACGTCGAACGGCGCCAAAGGCACGCTCCCGCCTAGCGTGAGATCGCGAGCTTTCGTAATCAAATGCTCGGATTTAAAAAACTTTTGGTGCGCTTCGCGCAAACGTTCCAATTTATTAGCATAGAGATCGGTGCTCAACATGGAATACCGCCTCCCCGACGTATCGCAGGCAACTTCGTCGAGGATGTGAAGCGTCTTTCCACCGAGTCCGGCACAAGCATCCCAAATGTGGACTTCTTGAGCTGCGCCGCCCCATTGTTCGGGCGCGCCAAGGGCTTGCACCGCAATTTGCGCAGCTTCGTCTTGAACGCAAACATCGCCCGCTTCGATGGCGTCATCGATGGCGCTATGACGCGACATCACCGAGCACGCCCGATTCGGCAGACGCGAACTGCGTTCGACGCTCACTCCAACTTTCGCCAAAAAATCGTCGATCGACGTGCGACTGCGATTGATGCGCAAAACCATCTTCGGAACGGCTAACATGCTCTCGGCGATATTCGATGCATCGTCGCCAAACTCTTCGATGAGTAGCGAAGCCAATTCGTCGTTGACGCTATATTTGACCGCGAAATCGGTCAATGCATCGCCCGTCGGCGTATAGACGAGCTTTCCGGCGTCCTTGCGAGCTACGGCTTTGCGCAAAAGTGCATTGCAGTAGCCACAGGCGGCGCGATTGCGCAATCGCTTCACGACTTCGACGCTCGTCGAAACGATCGAATACGCAGGAACGCGATCGAGAAACACGAGCTGATACATGGCACTGCGCAACGTCATCTTGACAACCGGATCGGCTCGGCGAAGCATTTCGGGCTCGATATCGTTCCAAAGCGCATCGATGAGACGCATATTCGAAAGCGTGCCGTAGAATATGCGCGTGGCGAGCATTTTATCGAGGTTGCTCAAGTCGGCATGGCGTATGGCGAGGTCCCAAACGATATTAGAATAGCCCCCGTCTTCGATGCGCATGAGCGTTTCGACGACGAGCTCGCGGGGGTTGCGCGTCGCGCGCGATCGCTTCTGGTCGGCGTCTTGATGCTCACGGTGCCCATGTGCCGATTTTTCGGCGCATGGGCGCTCATCGTGACGATGCGGCGAACGATGTTGTTTTTCGGCAGTTTGGGGCGCTTGCGCGATGGCATTGTTTGGCGATCGACGAGCACGACGCGGTTTTTCGGCAGTTTCGCTCCGTCGTGCGCTATCGCTACGCGACGCACGGTTTTGATGCCCCCTGGCTTTTGGCGGCGCCATGCCGCGATCGATGTCGTTCTCGCCCCGATTTGTACTCGCCGTGCGTGGCGCACGACCTTGAGACGCTTGCGCGTGCCGCTTTCCGCCCTCGACGCCACTTACCGGCGCTTGACGCCGATTCGACTTTTGCCCCTTATTTTCGTCCATTTATCTATTTCCCAACGCATACCAATGCCACTTCTACGGCACTGGTCAATGTACTGACAGAATCCTTTGTTTCACCCCAAATAGCACGTGTTCCAAGATCGCCTCTCGACGAGATGCACCCAAGAACACGCCTATCGCCATATCGCCCAAAACTTTATTCGCCAAGCGGGCAAAATGGCGATATAAAATCGCGCGAATTTAAGAATGGATCGACAAATTCGCAAGCAAAATCCGCCCCCAGTTTTCCAAATCGTTCCCAACGTTCCTCTCCTTGCTCCCCGACATTTCCCCTACCCCCATTTTATGGATGATGGGAATTGACGCACGCCCAAAGGGCGTTTGATAATCGTCGGCGAGGTGAATTAGCCACGATTCCATCGACCAGCCCACAAAACCGCATAGAAGGGTTATTATGATGAGTAGCGAAGACCACAAAACACCTGCACTTTATCTCAAACCGTTGCAATTGCGCGCCGAAATCGATCGCTGTCTCAACTGCAAGGCTCAACCTTGCATGACGGCGTGCCCCGTCAACTGCAATCCCCATGAATTCATCCAATTTGCCAAAAATGGCGACTGGACGCACGCCGTTATGGCGATAACGCGCAACAATCCACTCGGGCAAACATGCGGTCTCATTTGCCCCGATAAATTCTGCATGCACGCGTGCACGCGCAATGCCATCGATTTTCCGATCAATATTCCAAAAGTCCAAGCGACGATATTGCAAAAATACCACGAGCAAGCCGAGGCGCATCCGATGGCACAGCCACTCGACCGTCGCATCGCCATCGTCGGTGCCGGCCCTGCCGGTATCGCCGCCGCGGCTCGACTCGCTCGCGCCGGCATTGGCGTCGTCATCTTCGAAGCACGCAATCAAATCGGCGGCGCACTCAACATGATTCCGCAAGAACGCCTCCCACACGACGTCATCGAACGCGACTGGAGCTTTATCCAACACGACGGTCATATCGATCTCCGTCTCAATGCCCCCATCGACGACATCACACAACTGTGCAAAGACTACGACGGCGTCATCGTGGCAACGGGCGAGCCACATTGCATGGCTCTAGGGATAGAGGGCGAAGCGCTTTCGGTGTCGTATATGGATTATCTACACGATCCACAAAAATACGCGACGACTGGGGCCGTTGCCGTCATCGGCGGCGGCAACGTCGCCACCGATTGCGCCATGACGGCGGCGCGTAATGGCGCCAATTCCGTCGAAATGTTCATCCGACGCCGCGTCTGCGATATGCGCATCTCAAAATCTGAACACCTCGAACTACTCGCCATGGGCATCACACCCAATGGCATGATGAGCCCCGAAAAAATCGAACTCAACGGCGATCTCAAAACGCTCTATGTGCACAAAAACATTTGCCGAAACGGCAAATGGATGCCCCTGCCCAATTCGACAGTTGCACTGCCCTATTTTTCGCTCATCATTCGAGCCATTGGGAGCCGCTCCGATGCCAAACCCGACCTCCCCCCCGAAAACCTCGTCTATGCTGGAGACTGCAAAACGGGCGGATCGACGATCGTCGAAGCCATCGCCTCGGGACGCACCGCAGCCCTCAAGTTCATCGACTGACGATGACTCTCGCCATGGAAATAAAATTAAAAAATCTTGGCGCGATTATCGCTTAAACCCCGCTCCGTTCGTAACGACATGAGTGCGTTACATAGTTTAGAGCCCATGTGCACAGAATGGTTCTTTGCCACGCCGTAGTTTGCGGAAATTTATACTGCGGCATGGCTATTAAACTTTTTTTCGACTAACGGAGAAAACGATGAAATTTTTCAAGTATGGCTTGGCGAGTTTGTTCTTGATTTTTGCGTGTTTTGCGACGACAAATGCGTTTGCGCAAGCCGATAAAACAGGTCTCGATCTTCGCGTAGGCTTGGCAGTTCCCTATTATGCAGGCGCTTCGTCGTCGCTCGATATTGCTGGTACTGAATTAAAGGCCTCCGGTCTTTCGGCTGTCGGCGTCGGTCTCGACGTCCAAGTGTTGTATCGCTGGACGTATTTCGGGCTCGGCATCGAACAGCTCATCGGCGGCGTTTTTGCCCTCGATCAAACATTTTCTTTTAGTGGTAGCCTCGACGACGCAAGCGTCAATGCGAGCTTTTTCGACAAGGGCGATGGCGCTTTCTATGGTGCAACCTTCTTCCTCCTCAAAGAATACATCCCCATCGGTCGCTCGCACCTCATCACGATTAGCGAAGGTCTCGGCGCGACCTACGGCGCAAAACTCGATCACAAACGCCTCTATGTCACCGATAGCGATGCCGCATTCGGCGTCAAATTCGACTTGGGCTACACCTATTTCATCATGGAAACGTATGGCGTCGGCATCAACCTCGAATACCACGCCAGCTTGGCGTTCAACGATGGCATCAGCATCAGCTCTGCTTTCATTCCTCAAATCTTCTTCAACATGGTATTCTAGTCGTCTAGATCGACGTTATCGCGCTAGCGCCTTGCGCTAGCGTTCGTCTTGCGCCCAAAAGTTCTGGCTTTTGGGCGTTTTTTTTCATTTTATTATGGAGTGACAATGATTATTTCGCGCAATGAAGCGATACTTTTGTGTAAATCATTTCCCGGTGTCGTCGAAGATTACCCGTTTGGTGACGACCATGCGGTCATGCGACACATGGCAAATCGCAAGATGTTTGCGCTCATTTGCGTGCGCGACGAAACGGTGTGGATGAATCTCAAGGCCGAACCCGAACACGTCGTGGCATATCAGGCGAAATATGCGTCGGTAGTGCCAGCCTACCACATGAATAAGAAGCACTGGGTGAGCGTCATTTTAGACGGGAGCATCGACTCGGAAGCGCTACGCGAACTGGTAGCAGAGAGTTATGCCCTGACGGCTCCGCGAGTGCGAAGGCGGGAATAAATTGCGACGACAGTTGTTATCGGTTGTGGCAAAAATGGCGCATTTTGTGAATTTTGCCCGCGTCTTTGCCATCATTCGTTCTATGCGAACGGCTCCCAAAGCTTGGGGGCGATAGACGTTTGAGTTGTTTTGCGAATGACCGATTTTTTTGACGAAAATTGAACCCGTTTTTTGGGAACATAGGAGTGAGATATGGCGTGGTACGATTGCGCAGTCTTTTATCATATCTATCCGTTGGGGATGCTCGGCGGGAGGCAAAAGCTGCCGGCGCTCGAAGCAGTTTTGCCGCATCTTTGCGAATTAGGCGTCAATGCCTTGTATTTAGGGCCGATTTTCATGTCGTCGACACATGGCTACGATACGACAGATTATTTTCACGTCGATGCGCGGCTCGGTACCGACGACGATTTTGCGCATTTCGTAGCGGCATGCCACTCACATGGCGTGCGCGTCATCGTCGATGGCGTGTTTAACCACGTAGGGCGCGATTTTTGGGGATTCAAAGAGGCTCTTCGCGATGGCGAAAAGTCGATCGCATGGCGTTGGTTTGTCGGTTTGACAAGTGACCCCAATGCCCCCAATGGCGTGCGCTACGACACGTGGGAAGGCCACGAAACACTCGTAAAGCTCGATTTGGCAAATCCCGACACGCGAAATCACTTGTTTGGCGCCGTCGATTCGTGGATCGACCGATTCGATATCGATGGCATTCGGCTCGATGCCGCCGATTGCCTAACCCCCGATTTCATCGCAGCATTGCGAAAACACGTCGACGCCCGACGCCAAGAGTTCTACCTCATGGGTGAAGTCATACACGGCGATTATAGGGCTTGGGCAAATGCAGGCATGTGCAATGGCACGACGAATTACGAGGCTTATAAGGGAATTTGGTCGTCGCATAACGATAACAATTTCTTCGAAATCGCCTATACGCTCAATCGGCAGTTTGGCGACCAAGGCATTTATCGAGGATTGTCGATGTATAGCTTCGTCGAGAATCACGACGTCGAGCGATTGGCATCGAAGTTGCGTGATTCACGCGATTTGTTCACCGCCTATTCGATGATGTTTTTCATGCCGGGGATTCCGTCGATTTATTACGGCGGCGAATGGGGCATGCGCGGCAAAAAGGGCACGGGATACGAAGCCGATTTGGCCATTCGCCCGGCGATTGCACCTGCCGATTTGGCCTCCGGCAACGTCGCCCCCACGGGCGACGAAAAAAACGACTTGTGCAAGGCTATTGCGCGTTTTTCAAAAGTGCGCCGTTCTAACGACGACATCATGCTCGGGAGCTATGCACAAATCGAAGTGGCACCGCAACACCTCATCTTCAAGCGCGGATATTGTACGATTTGTGCGATTTCTAAAGCCGCCGATCCCAAATGCGTCGACATCGCCGTCGAACCAGGGACTTATGTCGACGTCTTGAACGATGATCACAAGTACGATGCTCACGATGGTCGATTAAAATTCACCCTGTTTGCACATTGGGCGAATGTCTTGCGGAAAATTTAAAATCAAACATTATTTTCCACAAACTAGACCTTCTCATCGCCCAATGGGCGATCTTTCCCGTTTCTCGATAGAATCGGGAAAACGCCATTGGGCAAATAAAAACGATGGCAAATGGCATCGATCACGATAATCGTCACACTTTCGTGCGCTGTATTATTTGGCAAAATTAAAAAATCCGCCGTGCAACGGCGGATTTCCTTTCGATGGCAAATGGCATCGATCACGATAATCGTCACACTTTCGTACGCTGTATTCATTGGCACAATTAAAAAATCCGCCGTGCAACGGCGGATTTCCTTTCGATGGCAAATGGCATCG
>ERZ1026772.645-NODE-645-length-23591-cov-13.977609_pt1 | contig 23591 bp, 20 predicted proteins | sample MGYA00380124_ERZ1026772 | MGnify/ENA primary metagenome ERZ1026772 (study PRJEB33269, sample SAMEA4719760) | human gut metagenome | biome: human-associated habitat; feature: organic feature; material: feces | place: Cameroon | collected 2013-10 ...
CGCCGTGCTCGCTCTTTTGCGGTCGTCGCACAGTCATATCTGTCTCGGTAACGGCTATTCAGTTGTCGAGGTACACGGGGGGGAAGCTTAGAAGCTCCTCTCACTTTCCCTTTGCCGAATTTTTTTCGGATTTTCCCGCTGCTTTTCAAAATTTTTTCTTTTGAGCTGGTAAATTATAAAAAGCCGAGCTTGTGCAGAGCTTTTTCAAAGTCCCCCTCACTTGGTAGGCAGCTAGAAGGCCAAAAAATTAACCCCCTCGAAAAATTCTTTTGTTTTGGCTCCAAATTGGAGCCATTTTCCTATGCAGGACTGCTCGTGGCTCCGAAATGGAGCCATTTTTCGTCTATGGCATCAAAATTGATGCCATGTCCATTCCGGATTTCATCGGTGTGGCTGCAAAATTGATGCCATAAAAATAAGCGCCTGCCTCTTTTCAGAAGCAGACGCTCATTTCTCGTATTCAGTTTTTACCGTAGCAGCCGGATCAGCAACTCATTGATATCCTCGGTGGGCTTGCCGCTTGCTACCAGCTTGTTCCGAAAGGACAACAGGGCCATTGTCAGCAGCCGTCGCTCGCCGGCGCAGAGTGCTAACACTTGATTTCTTCTATGCTTGAACAGCACCACACCTCAGCAATAAACCAACTCTGAAAGGACAACCTCCTCCGCGCGGCTGCGGATGCTGTTCATCCGTCCCACCCATTCCATTTGATTCTCGGCCTTCAGCCGCTCAGTGACACCTTCGGCTTTCTTCATCTGTTCGACCAGTTGATCAAACATCTCCTGTGCTGTGTCGCCGATTTCCTTGAGATGCTCGTCCAGCTTGCCGGTCAGCAGCATTCCCGTGTAGATGCCGTCCCTGTGCTCGCGCAGATACCGCCTGCGCGCTGCTGCAAATCTGTTGTACATACTCTTTCTCCTTCACGCTCGCCGTGTGGGTTTCTATCAACATCAACATAATAGCGCAGCCAGAAGGAAAAGCCCAATGTGCGAAAAACAAATTTACAGATTTGACGGTAAGGCAACAGAAACAGCCATCCCCGAAATCGATCGGAAATGGCTGTCGTCTATGATGTGGCATTGTCTTAACAAGCAACGAATCTGCCCGTACAGATTCACTTGTCAGGGGATTCCCTGAGACCCTATTGGCAATTCAATTAGTCAAAATCAACTTGACAGTATAGAAAATCAAGAATAATCATTTTAACCGAAACACCGCCAAAATCATTCAAAGACACATTGTATGAATATCTTTGTTCTTGAACAGTAATCCAGTCTGATAAAGCAAACACCTCACCATTATCAACATTTTGTATTATACATGCACTACCCGAAAAACGGGAGGATATTTCCGGAATGACACCCAATAATTTAGGGCGCTCAAATTCAGCCTTATGTTCCTCACTTATATTGGGAGCAAATTCAAACCACAAATTTGTCGCTCCATCAAAATTCAAATCGTCATATTCGTAACCGGCATGTCCAATAGCTAACTTTGTGATGATTCGTTTGAAACGATTGATATCAAAAGACGGATATATGCAACTGCCCTTGCTGGAAATTTGAGATTCAATTAACCGATGTAGCGATTCTTTTTTTGACAATATGTCATCCACATGTTTGCTAATCGAATAGTTTCCATAAACCATGCTTTTTAGTATTTCCAAGAAGCAAACGAAATATTCCTCATCGGCTGAAAAGCCATTATTACATTCAAAGCAAGCTGGAATTGTCGGAAGGTTCTCAGGGAACGGCTCAATCAGCAAGGACTTTGATGGAACATGCTCGCGTGTTTCGGCAGGCTTTCCACAATATATGCATCCGCTTGGCCTGCTTTTTTCCCAATTTGTGTAATAACCCGCTCCGTCAGAATGATTTCGTCGCTTTTTTTGAATCATGTTCCTCTCCTCGCAAACATAAGGGAATCATTATTATGCACTATGTATATATGTTTTCCTTGCTAAAGCGTATTAGCAAGGATTTGATTGTGTGGCAAAAGTATTATTATATTTCCGGAACAAGATTATTGATGTTTCTATGATTAAACAATTCATATGTCTTGAACATCTCATACTCCTCTCAAAAATCAATTTTTTGGATATGATACGATTGTGGTTCAATAAGCCACAGGCTATTTTCCGTTATTTGTTGCGCGGGATTATTAACAATCTCTGGCTCGTAATTATCATCGCAGATTTTCGTTAAATCAATCAAATATAGATAATAGTCTGCTGCCAGAAGTTTAGCGACTTCATACTCATTCTTTGACCAAAAGAATCCCGCTTCAGATATTGCTTTTACTTCAATAAAACGATTAGTTTTCATTGAATCAGGGGTGTTAACTGACACAATATCATATCCTGCTGATACATCAATATCAGATATGCGTTTTACTTTTTTTCCGCCTTCAGGGCCAAGTCTTTGACGCTCATATTCTAAAACAAATAACTCGGCTTTTTCTCCGGCCAGTTCATTGTTTTCAAGTCTTTTCTTGAGCTGTTCAAGCGACATGGCTTTTCTTTTTTTGACGCAATGAGAAGCTACAAGCGTTTCATATTCTGGTGAAACATAAAAATGAGAACCTGCGATGCTTCTATTTACGCGCAAAAATCCCTGACTCAAAAGCACATTCCTAACCGAAGATAATTTTAACGGGAAGCATTCATTCTTGAAACCATATTGAGACTGGACAGAATCATAAAAAAACATGTCGGCTCTAAGAATATCCGAATCAAATAATAGATTAACTGCGCTTTTTATTAGATAATCATTTATTTGACGACTATGCTTAACATGCTCTTTTAAATCATCTGCTAACAACAAAGTATTATCTAAGATGATTATCCATCCGAATGCAGCGCAATATGTCATCAGATCATCGCATGAGAGATGGTGCTTACCGGGAGCATGGCTACACAAAACCATTGCGTCGTTTCGAGTAATAGGGGAAGTTCCTACCACATTGCATAAGAAGTATGTAATTTCCTCTCGGCCACTTTGAATATTAAGCTTTTTTAGTTCTTCTAACATAATCTTTAATCAACGCCTTTATATCTTCATTGCCCAAATCATCTGAAACATTGTTGAAAAGGGGAATAGGCATGCTTTCCATTATTTCCGTCATGCGATGTTCTTTTTCTGCCAGCCGGATATCTATTGTTTCATCGATACTATCTTCTGAGAGAATATAATAGTAATTCGTTTTTGTTCCTGCTTTCAATCCATATCGGTGAATTCGATCTTTTGATTGTACAAAATGGGCCGCGTTAAAAGATCGTTCTAAATAAATAGCGTTATGGCAAGCTTTGTGTAATGATATGGATTCCGCAACAGCAAATGGGTTGGCAATTATCACCTTGAAAGGGCAGTCTTCACTTTGAAATGCCCTAACTATTTTTTCTCTTGTTAGAATTTGCTCTTCACTATCATCATTAGCGCCTTCTTTTTCCACAGGGATTGCTCCATATAGTTCTTGGCATCGTATCCCTTTCGATTCCAAATATTCTTTTATACCATGGATTGTATGAATAAAAGTTGCCCAAATTACAACTTTTCCGCCGTCTTTAGTAATCTGGTTTACAAGCCTTTCGACAGCCAGATATTTTGACGGTGTTTCGATTGCCTCATACTCCATAATGGATTTTAGTACATCGGCGTCATCGATGGCCTGATACGCTTCTGCGGGACATTCGTCATCTTCCATAAACTCGAACAAGGGAGTCCTAAGCATGGCTGGATCAGATGCAGCTTGCATTAATCGAATCATTCTTGCTTGCGCTAATGCCGCCTTGAATTTAGAAGACAAGTCTGGCTCACCTTCGCCCATCATAGCATCCATGTACTTTTTTTCGATGAAGTCATAGATTCGTCTCTGATATTCTCCCATGGGCACAACAATCGGAGGATTGATTGTGGCTGGTGGAATATTCAAATCACTTTTTCGAATGCGAATGAAATATGGAGAAATATTGTTAATTAATCGTTCAACACGCGCCTGATCTCCCACTGCAGTAATATCACGCAATTGGTTTACCTCAAACCCAATAACATTTTTGGAGGGCCAAATGAATTTGAACATATTATAAATGTCTTCATATCCATTCGGCGCAGGTGTACCAGTAAGAACAACTCGCGCACTACTATATTTCGCAAGTTCAAGCACTGCTTGCGCAATGACTCCGCCGGATGAGTTTTTGGCTTTATGCGCCTCATCCAGCACCACCATAACTTTGTTGTTTCGCAGGAAAAAGCCGAGTTCCTTTTGCAAAGAGAGCAACGAGGCATACGAAATCAATGTCAAGTCAGAAGTATGGCTCGAAATCAAATAATCCTGCTTATCTGTTTTGCTAATTCCGCTAATCAAACGCTTTACACTTGGCTTTCGGCCAAAACATTCTTCGTACTCAAGTTCCCACGGGCCAAAGGAACTCAACGGGCCAACAATCAGCAATTTATCTATGTGTTTTGCGTTATCAGCAGCCAGACTGTGTAGGTACGCATAAGCTCCATATACTATACTGGTTTTTCCTGCACCAGGGACGGAGAAATTGCATGCATTTTGAGAAAAAGCCATATGATATGCCGAAAGTAACTGCAAAGGATACAAAGATCTTGCGGGAAGATTACGAGCAACAGAGTTGGTGAATTCTTCAAATTCGTCTTTGTCACACTCATTATTTCGAATGTGAAGAGCTTTTTGGGAAAACTCATCAAACTTTCGTTCTTCCTCGTAGAAATCAAGTAGTACCTGTTCGGAACTTTCTGTTTTTTTCTCTGAAAACCCATATTTGCTCAACATTGAGCGTATGGAAGATAAGACCGCAAATGGCTCTTCTTCCATTACAGGAATAATAAGTCGATTATCTTCTTCACGAGGGGAAAGATAGTCTCTAACGTATCTCCAAGCAAATCGGTTCCTTTTTATGGCAGCTACATCCCCGCACAAGTATATTTCTTTTTTTGCAGAGTTATAGTCGATAGAAATGGTTGCCATATCCAATCATCTCCGCTCCAGTATCTTTTTCATTTCATAAGTCAACTTGTTTATTTTTCTTACCATCTCTTCAATATGAGGATCATTCACAAAGCTATCTTGTTCGCAATCAACTGCTTGAAGTGCGCTTAACGCACGTTCAATCAATTCACCCGGCTTATTTGATGCACGTTTATCGCCGAGTTTTTGCGAAAAACGTTTCAGATTTCCAGTCAACTGACCAATGGCGCTATCTGTCCAATCTTTATCTCGTTTTCTCAGCAAAGTACTGAGATCCTCAGCCGGATAATTTTTTCTGAGTTCTTCAACAGTCTGCGCATCGACAGGAGTATTCTCTTGATGTTGCTGCAAGAAAGAGTCCCACAAATCCTTGTAGAAAAAGATACTTCCATCTTTTCCTGTCTTTGCAATGTCTCTGAACTCTTTTCCTTCATAACGTGCACGTATGTAGTCGAAACAGACCAGTTTCAAATCGGAAATATCGGAGTCCGTGTATGTCCAGTCTGCGCTTCTGACATTAGCACCTCTCTTTTTATAAGAGTCTAAATAATTTTCGAGATCGACGAAAGGACCTTCTGTTTTTTCCAAACGAGTATATATGCCTTCATAATCATATTCTTTTAAGTAATCCTCCATCAAGTCGAGTATGCTTAACCATTCTTTGACCTGTGAAGGCTTTTCGCTCATAAATCCAGCAATATCTTCTTCGGAAAAGCCAAGACGCTTTAACTCTTTGCATTTCAAATACTTTTCGATGGGATTGTAATCGAGCTTATCATCCTCACCCATCTGATAAATTGTCTCAAGCTGCTGAATGTCTTTTTCTTCAGCATCATCAGGAAGAATGATTGCTAAAAAGTATTTGCATTTTTCGACTTCCTCATAAGAGTATCCAAGCTCGTCTCTTTTATGGAACAGTCTGTTCAGCAACATGGCTCTGCGGTTTCCGTCGACAATGGTGCCGTCAGAAGTAACAATACCGTACCGTTGCTGTCCATTTTTCAAAAGGCTATCCATGGTAGTTTTGTTTCTGTCGACTTTGGACTCGTACAAGAACTTCTCAATTATTGCCTTGTCATCATTCAATTCGGCATTTAACACGCCATTTTGCTTTTCGTAAGATAATACATCTGACCCTATTCTCCCGTTATACTTGTTATAAACCAAATAATCGAGAGGAATACGATAGACAATCTCTGTACGGGTAGTCCCTTTATAGCGCAGAGGAATACCTGTCATGGCAATGTTGAGTTGATTTCCCTTCAGTTCGTCAAGTTTCGTTTTTCTGGTAATAGCGTCCATTTTACTTTCCTCCCATTTCGTGAGTGATTTGATTAAGGATAATGTAACCAGTTGCAATTGCCAAAGGTAAAGTCTGCGGATCTTCTTGCAAATATACCTGATTCTGGAATTGCTGCTCAGGAATGGTCTTCACTAAAAAAGCTTTTACCTCTTCCAATAATTCATATGGCCCTATAACATTGGATTTCTTGCGACCTTTTGTAGTCATGCAGTACCTGGCCTGAAAATCATTATATGATGAAAGGTTATCGCATTTTTGACGTATAAACTCTTTAACAAAGGGCCTAAGATTTTCGTCAATTTGACTTAATGTTAATTGTGGTGTATATACCTTTGCCTTATCTTTACCCTGACTATAATGAATTTCCGCATCCCATTTAAAAGCTGGACTGTGTTCCTCATCTCCGAAATTGGAGTGATAATTTGTCAGTTCAACACGATACTTGGATTGTATTAAATAGGGAATATGATATTTGAATTTTGCAGTACTGCGGCGCTCTTTTTCCTGTTTCTGCGGAAAAATGTTTCCATTTAGATTCACAAATGCGATATTATCGTCATGATGAATCAGTGGATACTGTGCAGGAAGACGCTCTCCTTCTTTTAGCATGATGGCCTTTGCAATTGCATATGACATTTTTGGCGGGACTGCATTGCCAACCAAAGTATGCTTAATTGATTTTGTTTTTCCATAAAACCAATAATCAATGGGGAAGCTCATCATTGTTGCTGCTTCTCTTACTGTCGGAAGGCGATATTTCCCTTTCTTATACCCCAGAATCATTGCCTCCCTGGAACTTGCAGTCATTGTTGCCATTACTGTTCTTGCAGGTTTGCTTAAATTCTCCGGAAAGGACATTTTCCCCATATAGCCCTTATCTCTTTTTAGCCTTTCAGCGGTTTTCCATTCAAACGGTGCAAGTTCATAAATATATTGGTGATCAGTTACTTGATTTTTGGGAAGAACCAGCGTTGGATAATTTAAGTCAGTTACTTCATTTGGAGTCTGACTTAACGGATCTCCTAATGAAGCGAGTACATCCGCAAGGGTTTTAACATTATCATCGGTATTAGTTTGCTGAAGAGGAGGAAACTCACCGCATAGGTAACGCTCTCGGTTAGTAGGTGCGCCATAATATTTGGCATTATATTTGCCAGAATTGCCTTCATGAGGTTTAAGGACAAAAGAACCTTCTAATCCCAAATCTGCAGCAGTATATTCGCTCTTTATATATTCTTTTACGCTTGGCACATTCTCAAGAACCCAATATTTCAAGATGGAATTCTTCTTGTATTTCTTACGAGCGATAATCTTCAAATAAGCTTCAATAAGCTGAATACCTATTGATTTATCTGCGTTTCCAGATTTGTTGGAATGTGAAAAGGATTGGCACGGAGGAGAGCCAATAATAACCTCAGAATCTGGAACTAATGCTTCAAATTCATCATCTGGTAAGTTGGAAATCCGAATTACATCGTCTAATATAGCGTTTACTCCCGGTTTATTTCCCTTATAAGTGGTGATTGCCGGCTCCCATTTATCCACTGCAAAAACTATATTAAATCCTGCCTGACGGAAGCCTTCGGAAAAACCACCGCCACCGCAGAAAAAGTCAGCTACTCTCATATGTTTTACCTCTTTTTTAGTATCATGATAACGCCATTATATCTTATTACGATTACTGCCCCATAAAACGGACTCATCTATCATCCGGAATAAAATCCATAATATCGTTTGGTTCCACATCAAGCGCGGTACAGATTGCGCCGATCACGTCGGTGGTTATATCCTTATCGTTTGCCAGCTTGTACATCTGATAATGGGTGATGCCGGCAGCTTCTTCCAAATCTTTCTTTTTCATCTTCCGATCAACAAGAATATGCCACAGCTTCTTATAACTAACAGCCATTTTGAATCTCCTTTATGGGCTATTTGGTGTCGATTGCAATAACACAAATGTAGCATATCACGATTCGACCGAGAAATCAACAATATGATAAGAATTTCAAACTTTTGACAGGAACAGAAATGTTATAGCTGATTTAACGGTTGCGTACAATTGCCGCTATCGGCGAAAACAGAATATTATTTCATCATCAAATCTTGATATTTTGCCGATAATGTGCTATACTATCACTGTGCAGAAAGTGAGGGGTCTCTATGAAATATATTTCTGTCGCGGAAACGGCGAAAAGGTGGGGCGTTTCTGAACGCAGCGTGCGCGGGTATTGCGCTGAAGGAAAAATCGACGGTGCATTTCTGACCGGCAAGACATGGAACATACCCGAAACCGCGGAGAAGCCCGATCGCATTAACAAGAAAACCGATACACCAAAGACCCTTCTTGAGGTGCTGAAAGCCGAGAAAACGGCAAAGCTGCACGGCGGCATTTATCATAAAATCCAAATCGATCTGACCTATAACTCCAACCACATTGAGGGCAGTCGCCTTACCCACGATCAGACGCGCTATATCTTCGAGACGAACACCATCGGCGCATCGGACGGGACGGTCAAGGTTGACGATGTGGTCGAGACCGCCAACCATTTCAAGTGCATTGATATGGTGATCGACAATGCTAATTACGCTCCGAGCGAGGCGTTCATCAAGCAGCTGCACGCCGTTCTGAAAAGCGGAACTTCTGATTCCCGCCTCGATTGGTTTGCCGTTGGGGATTACAAGAAACTGCCCAACGAGGTCGGCGGCATGGACACAACTGCACCGGAGAATGTCGGTGCTGAGATGAAGAAACTGCTTGCCGAGTACAATGCCATTGAGGGCAAAACCTTTGACGATTTACTTGACTTTCACTACCGCTTTGAGCGCATCCATCCGTTCCAGGACGGCAACGGCAGAGTCGGGCGCCTGCTCCTTTTCAAAGAATGCCTGCGGAACAACCTCGTGCCGTTTATCATCGAGGACGACATCAAGATGTTCTACTACCGCGGCTTGAAGGAGTGGCAGAACGAGCGCGGCTACCTGCGTGATACTTGTCTAGCTGCACAGGACAGGTTTAAGAAGTATTTGGACTATTTCCGAGTCCCGTATGACAAATAAGCAAATCCGCTCCTGTGCGATACAGAGGCGGATTGCTTTTTCGTAATAAACCCGTGCGTTCATGCCGTAAAAATGTAGAATTTTCAACGTGTTTTTGAGTGTTGCTCACACTTCCGTATCACGCTTCCGGACCAGAAAAGTCCCGAAATCTTACGATTTCGGGACTTTTACTTGCTTTTTGTAAAATCAGTGTGGGTCAGGATGTCTATCGCATCTGCCGCCAGCGGCAGCGTGCGATATTTACAGAGGCGATACGGACGTCATTTCATTGCTAACATTGTTTCCCGCTTAGCACGGTATTCCCGCAGCCTCCGATAGAAAGTGGCCTCCGACAGTCCAGTGGCTCACAGCGCATCGTGCAGTGAAAGTTCCCCTTGCTCCCATGCCGTTACAATCTGTGGGAAATTTGCCGGTACGCTCCGCCGCGGCCGGCCGAATCGAACCCCTTTGGCTCTAGCGGCAGCAATGCCATCTGCCTGCCGCCGATGAATGGATTCTCTCAAATAGGGCAGGCTGCCTTGGCTCCCAGCCATAACTTTTTCCAAGTCGATGCCGCCATTGTAAACGATATAACCGTGTTTAGTGAGTATACCACTCTCATCGTTCATGCGTTGGAGGCCGTATTTCTCATAATCATAGAAATCATCGAGATTCTCGTCATACTTGAAATGGCCGGACTGCCGGGTTACATATTTGCCGTACTCTGTTGGCGTATCTATGTCAGGGACAAAGTCAAACAGTTCGAGACTTGCCGCAAGGTTGTTGATCTGTTTTACAGTTTGCGGCTGTGCCATTTTCACCGCCGCGCCCAGCTTATTGATATCGGCATCGGGCCGCCCGGCCATCATTTGCGCTAATGTATTGAGTTCCGTGAGGTTTTCCGGCTCCATGTCCAACAACGCATTTACTTCATCCGGGAGGCGGCTTTCTTTCAGCCGCAAACGGATCTCTGCGGGATCTTTAATGCCCACACGCTGGATAGCGCGGTCTATCTCCTCCTGTGCCATCGGAAGGAAAAGCCATGCGATATGCTCTGCGTCCTCCGGTTCGCTCTTTGAACTCAGTGCAATCGCAATGACATTCGGCCCATAGGGGCAATAGGGAAAAAGCGTCCGTCATAGACCTGCTCCAGCCTTATGCCATCGCTATAAACAACACCGTAGGGCGTGACTGTGCCATTGCCGTCGTCTATGAGCCGGCGGACTGTCTTCTCCCCGTCCAACATTTCGACTTTCTCTGCCTCGCCACAACTGCCGCTTTTGTACTGATAATGTTTGCGCCCGATATTGTCAAGATCAGAAAAAAACGCTTTCAGCCGTTCCATGCCGTGCGCATACTGGCCGCACGGCATGGGAAAGCAAATGGTTTCCGCCCCATATCCCGGTGAACAGGATTGCTTAAAACTGCTTGAACCATTCTTGTTCCTCCATACGGCAGATAACTCCTCGGTTTATCGGCGGTGCATACCTGTCCAATTTCCGCAAATCAGGTGATTTTTCCCGCCAGGAAGTCCTCGTAGCGGTCGCAGATGGCCTGGACGTCGCTGCCGAAGGCGATCTGCCGGCCGTGATCCAGCCACAGCACCTTGCTGCAAAGCTCCCGGATCTGGTCGAGGGAATGGGACACCAGAATGCTGGTGGCGCCGGAGGACAGGATCTCCCGCATCTTTGCCTCACTCTTCTTACGGAATGCACCATCTCCCACCGACAGCACCTCATCCAGGATGAGGATGTCCGGCTGCACAAGACTGGCGATGGAAAACGCCAGCCGACTCTTCATGCCGGAGGACAACTGCTTGAACGGTCTGTCCTCAAACTCTTTCAGCTCCGCGAATACAATGATCTGCTCGTACATCTCATCCATGAATTTCCGGGTGTAGCCCAGCATGGCGCCCCGCAGGTAGGTGTTTTCCCGCACCGTCAGGTCTCCGTCAAAGCCGCTGGCCAGCTCCAGTAGGGCGGCGATGGTGCCCTCCCGATGGACGCTGCCCGTTGTTGGCTCCATAATGCCGGAAATAGCCTTCAGCAGCGTGGATTTGCCCGCGCCATTGGTACCGATGATACCCAGCATGTCGCCCTCTTCCAGCGTGAAGGAGATGTCCTTGTCCGCCCAGAACTCCTGCACATGGTAGTTCCGTTTTAGTCTCCGCACCACATATTCCTTCAGGCCGATATCCTTGAAATCGCCGGTGATGTAGCGGATGGAGACGTTGTTAACCTCTAAAATGCTCATGTCCGCCTCCTTACACATAGTACAGGAAGCGCGTATTGTGCTTCTTGTAGATCCAGCAGCCAAGTCCCAGCACCACCACTGTGTCAAGCAGCATCAACAGATGAAACCACACGGAGGGTATGGCCGCGTCGATGACGATTTTCCGGAAATAGCGGATGAACAAGTAGATGGGGTTCACCAGAAACAGGCACTGGATGTTGTGGCTGTAATGGTCAATGGTGTAGAAGATAGCCGACATATACATCAGCAGCTGGGTGAAGATGCTCCACAGGTACTGGATATCCCGGAAGAACACGAACAGCGCCGAGAGGATCAGCCCCACGCCGATGTTGAACAGCACCAGCAGAATGATGGGGTATAGCAGCAGGATGAATCTCCATGTAAACACAATACCGTCAAAGGCGCAGAACACAAAGAAGATACAAAGTGTCAGGCCGAAGTTAATAAGTGTCTGTACGTTTTTGGAGAACAGGAACAGGTACTTGGGCACGTTGACCTTGGTGAAGATGGCGGCGTTGCTCAGCAGGGAGGTCATGCCCTGGGAGGTGGATTCGTTGAAATAGTTGAACACCAGATTGCCGCAGAACAGGTAGGTGGTGTAGTGCGCCATGTTCTGGCCGAAGAACTGAGTGAACACCAGCCGCATCACCAGCAGCATCAGCAGCGGCGATAGCAGGCTCCACGCCATGCCCAGCACCGTGCCCTTGTATTTCTTTTTGAAGTCGCGCTTCACCAGCTCCTCAAACAGGAACTGGTAGCGCAGAAGCTTTTTTTGAATCATTTGATTATTTCCTTGCGGGTAAAATGGCGGAAGCGGCGGTCAATGCGGTCCGAAACGCGGTCGGCAGCACCCTTATAGCGGCTTTCCAGCACACGAAGGCGGAACAGCTCAATGAGCATGCAGATGCAGAACACACCTATGATCTCCAGCAGTGTGCGGGGGATGAGGTCGGGGCTGGCTGCGTAGGAGGCGTTGCGGAACAGGGTCTTCCAGAGCAATGGCCGCACCGAAGGTTCTTCATGGATCAAATAGATGCCGAAAGCGGCCGATGCGATGGTGTTGATGAGCCGGCTGGGGGAGATATTCGTCCGGAGGAAACCGACCAGCAGCAGAAGCGCGATCAGTACAGTAGGCAGCCTATTCATCCCGTACTGATGAAGCGCGTGGGTGGCGAACCACGGGTGTTCGCGGCCCAGCAGGTCGAAAACAAAGACATACAGGAACGTGGCGAACGTCACCGCAGCTGCGGACAGGAGACATTTTTTTCCGGAAACAGACGACTTTGGCGGATAGAGACGAATATATCCCGCTAATGCATAGAGATACATAAAAATCAGAAGGTTATTGCTCTCTATTGTCACGTCAGTAAACGTGGGGACCAGGCACCAGCAGACCGTCATGATCGTCAGCATCGCCCGGTACTCTGTCCGGGTCAATGCATGCAGCAGCTTGTTCAGGAATGGCGACAGCAGCAGGAGTATAAAGAATGTGCGGGCAAACCACCACCGTGACCCGAAAATTATGGGGAAAAACGCCTTTACAAGCGCTTTCCATGAGAAGGATGTGCCGCCGAACAGATAAAACAGTGCGCAGCACACCACGGTGTATGTGGCCATCTGAAGCCACAGCTTTACCAGCTTTCTGGCAGGAGACGATGCGGATCGGATCATAAAATAGCCTGTGATCAGAACAAAAATGCAGTTGCCCAGTTGACCACCGATCTGAATAAATTCGATCCACAAACGGTTTGCGGTGATCGTTTCTGCCGGGAAATTGAACCCGCTGTGCAGTGAGAGATGGTAGCCAACGATCAGCAGCATGGCCAGACTGCGCAGCAGCTCGATATTTGATGACCGGGCGGGAGCCTGTGAGGAGGTCACCCTGGAGCCGCCCAACAGCCACACCGCCAGCGCCAGCTCAATGACCAGCAGCAACGCGGCAATGGCCAGCTGCACAGTCTGCAATGTCCCCAGAACGGCGGCAGGCGAGTCGGGGAGGCGGACCTGTACGGTGGCATCCTCCGGCGCATAGAAGTCGATGACCTGTGTTTCGCCGAGGCAGGAAACGGAGCCGATGCCCTTCCAGGCGTTGCCCAGAAACGTCAGGCAGCGGTTTTCCCCAGCCGGGACAGTGACAGCCATACTCTGCGGCGTACCGGAGACATAGCTGCTGCTGGAGCTGCTGTACCACTTGAACCAGTCGCCTTCCTGAAGCCAGGTGTCGTTTCCGGCCGCCTGGATCGGCACGGACTGTCCGTCCACAAACAGGCCCGTCAGATACACGGAGGTTTCTTTTGATGCGTCATTCTTTGTATCCGTGGCCTCGATGACCACGGTATCCGGTGGTGCGATGCCTGAAAGATCCAGCGCAGATACGATGGCCCAGTTGACAAAGCTGCATCCAATGGTGAGCGGCAACAAAAGCAGTACGCATATGAGCCGCTTTTCCCGCGGCGCTTTTTTTGCCGTTACCAGCGCCGCAATGAAAAAGCACAGCGCGGCGCACAGGATCTTTGCCACTATCATCATTTGCCATACTCCCTCAAGAGATCGTTCAGCCTGTCGTTCATCTGGCGCATTTCCGTCTCCATCCGGGCCAGACGGTCGCCGTATTCCGGTGTTTCAGCATAGATGGAGCCGGCAATGTCATCGGCGATGCGCCGGCCGCACTGCCCGTCAAAATAAGGAATGCAGAGACGGAAGGCGTCCTCGCGCTGTGTTTTGCGCGGGTCCTCACCGCAGAGGAACTGCTCCACAAAGTCGATCATATCTCGGGCACCCGTTCCGTGGGCATAGCTGTCGATCAGGGGTTGGATGGCCCGCGTCACCGGCTCCTGATAATCCGCGTTGGACATATAGAGCACAGGGACGCCAACCGCACCGGATTCCACCATCAGGGCGCTCCGGTCGGTGATGATGCAGTCCGCGTGCAGCAGGAAGGGACGGTAATCATCCTCCCATGCGATATACACGTTTTCCAGTGAGCGGAGCGTATTCAGGATCCTGCGCGCATTCGCCTTCAGATCGCCCGTACAGTCCAGAAACTTGGGATGGGGCTGGAAGATAAAAAAGCACTCGGGGCGCTGGGCCGCATATTGTGCGAACTGCACATACTCCTCCATATAGGGCGTGCTCAGGTACTCTCTGCCGTTAGGCTTCGGAATGTACTTGGGGAAATGCACATGCCAGAGGATGCTGGGACGCCCCGCCTGCTGCTGCACGACATGCGCCGGCAGCGGAAAGCACTCGGGATGGCACAGCCCGTCAAATTTCGGATGACCGACGCTTCTGGCGGCGGCGCCATTGGGACAATACCGCCGATAATCCAGCACCATCATCTCCGAAAACGTATAAATGCGCCAGCAGTGGAGCGCGGCACGGAGAAAGTGATCCTTGTGCGCGTCGGCGGTGTCTGCGATCTCAATGCCGTAGGGCACATACACGACGCGGCAGCCCATGCGCTGGAACGAGCGGGTATAGACATCCTCGGTGCGGTGATACACATCATAGGGCGTCTGCATGATCAGTACATGGGGGCGCCGCTCCAAAAGAAGCCAGTCGGAGTACGGCACATACGGGATATGGTTCTCCTGTAAGAAGGTTTCGGCGGTTTTCATCTGCGTAGTGTCCCCCACGCCCTTCAGGTACGCGAAGGTGACATCAAAGCGGTCGTCCGCCATGCAGGCGGCATAGAAGCTGTCCCAGCTGGGCCAGAAGGACGCGGCCTGAAAGAGAAACATGATACGGATCTTTTCGCCGGGGGTATAGGGCGTATAGTGGCTCTGCACCGGTTCGGCGGACATGACGGGGGCGGGCGTGATCTGCTGCTCCAGCTTTTGGAAGCACCGCTCTGTGAGCTTGTATCCGTTCCATGTCCAGTGCTCCACGGAGGACTTCAACTCGTCAATGATCCAAGCAAAGGATTTGCGCAGCACTTTGCGGTGCAGATTGATCAGCGGACGCAGCAGCCGTTTGATGATCTTTTTGGCGCGGACAGCGGCGGAGGGATTGTTCTGGCGGAAAGCGCCGTAGCGCGCCCACAGGCCGGGGCAGGTCTGGGCGGACAGGGCATCGTCAATGGTGGACACGCGATAGTCCATGTATTTCCAATCCATTCCGTCCGCCGCCCAGTGCCACTTGGCGGCAATGACCTGCAGCAGCGCGGTATCATCGAAGGCCTGCTTGTCCTGATTGGCCTCCCAGACCCTACGCAGGAGGGCCTTCAGCTGGTCCAGCTTTTCCCTGCGGTCCGGCGCGTTTTGAAACGGGTTGCGCCAGCTGCGCAGAAGCCGGCCGTCCTCATAGGACAGCGTCATGCCCAGCGCTCTGTTCAGCACAGCGGAGGAGAGCTGGCCGCTCTCCTCAATCAGATCATCCATCTTGCCCGCGGTGATGTTGGAGGTCCCCTCGTAATACTCGCCCAGCACCTCGGGGATGTTTACGATGCGGGTGACGAACATGGCGCGGGTCCACAGCTCATAATCCTCCGCAAAGTGGGTGTTGTCAAAAAACAGCTCGTACTCCATGAAGGTGCTGCGCCGCAGCATCAGGGTGGAGTGGCACAGGTCGCACCAGAAGATGAGGCGGCAGCGCAGCAGCTGCTCATCGGCGGTGGCGCGGTGCACCCAGTCACGGTTGGGGCCATAATGGTGCTGCCATGTGCCGCAGATGCCCACGTCGGGCTGGCTCTCCATCAGGGCGACCTGCTTGGCGAAGCGGGTGGGGTGGGAGGTATCGTCCGCATCCAGACGGGCAATGTACTTGCCCTGCGCACAGCGGATGCCGTGGTTCAGCGATTCCGCCAGTCCCAGACGGCTCTCCGCCTGGATCAGATGGATGCGGGAGTCCAGCAGTCCGTACAGCTGCACGATTTCCGCCGTGCCGTCATCACTGCCGTCATCGTTGATGACCAGCAGCTCCCAGTTGGCGTAGGTCTGTGCCAGCACGCTGTCGATGGCGCTGCTGATGACCTCCACCGAATTGAAGGTGGGCAGCACCACACTGACCAGAGGGCCGTTCTCAACAGGCGGCGCCGCCGTATCGTCCGCCGGCTGCTCCGCCGGCAGGCCGCAGCTCTGCCGCACCCAACTCCAGCGCTGCCGCACCACCTTCCGCAGCGCGGCGGGGTCATAGAGCTGGACGGCGTCATTCTTTTCAATAAGCTCCGCCAGAAATGCCGCACCCTGCCGGAGAAATTCCTCCTGGTGCCGGCGCGCATATTCCGTCGGCTGATTGCGCCAGCCCGCGAAAAGCTGGACGGGATACCGGCTGGTATCCACGCCCACCGCACGAACGGCTCTGGCGCTCAGGGTACAGACCTCGCGGCGCAGCTTTTCACCCTTTTGCAGGCTGATGTTCCCGAAGCCCCACCGATGACTTACCAGCGGTTCGGGGATATTTTCCATTGCACCGCCGGCGGCCAACACACGCAGCCACAGCTCATAATCCTCTCCGTAATAGTTTGGATCATACCGCCAGCCGTTTTTGAGAAAAGTCTCACGCCGCAGCATAACACCGCAATGCGAGATCTCGCAGCCAAACAGCATGGCGGCCTTCAGTTCCTCGCGCTCTGCGGCGACCTTTTGTACATACGACCTGTCGGGTGTGACCGAACGCTGCCACGAGCTGCAAAGCACCAGCTCCGGGTGGGCGTCCATGAACGCGACCTGCTTTTCCAACCGCTCCGGCGCGGAGGGGTCGTCCACGTCCACGCGGGCCACATATTCGCCCACGGCGGCATCCAGCCCCTTGTTCAGCGAAGCCGCGATGCCGAGCCGCTCCGTACACTGGATCAGGCGGATCCGCGGATCTCTGGCGGCGTAGGCGCGCACGATATCCGCACAGCCGTCGTCACTGCCGCAGTCGTTAACGATAATAAATTCCCAGTCGGTAAATGTCTGCGCCTGCACGGAGCGGAGCGATTCCTCAATAAAAGCTTTTCCATTGTAGAGCGGCATCAGAACGGATACTCTCGGCACGGCGTGCATATCCCCCTTTAGTGACTTTTCTTCCCCTGCATACATCATTTTTTCAGATGATCCTTTCCACACAGATACTTGTAGAACATACTCATCATCAGGTGGTCGAAGATCATGTGGATATCCTCGGTGACTTGCATGCTCATCACCGGCGCGTGCAGCGAGATGTCGCACAGTTCCTTGAGTTTGCCGCCGGTATAGCCGGTGATGCCGATGATCTTGCAGCCCTGGGACTTGGCGTATTCCACGGCGTTGAGCACGTTTTTGGAGTTGCCGCTGCCGGAGATGGCCACCAGCACATCGTTGGGCTCCAGATTGCCCCGGAGCTGGAAGCGAAATATCTCCTCATAGCCGATGTCGTTGGCAATGGCCAGCATGGTGGCCACGTTGTCGTTGAGGCAGTGGAACCGGAACGGCACCTCAATGTACTCGGAAACGCCCTTGTTGAAGTCGTTCTGGAAGTGGGAGGCAGTGGCGGCGCTGCCGCCGTTGCCGCAGATGTAAATGCGGCCCTTCTTCAGCCGTGTCCCGTCCAGAAAGTTCAGGCACTCGTTGATGGCGTCCACGTCCAACTGCCCCAGGATCTGCTGCTCCAGCGCGATGTACGCGCGAATATCCTTTGTATAGTCCATAATCAACCTCCGATGATCTGTTTCACGACGTCCAGCAGATCTGCGCCGATGCGCTGGGGCTGCACATCATATTTTCCGTCTTTTCCGGCCTCGCCCGTGAGGACGAGGGCTGTATGGGTGCCGGCGTTGAGGCCGGTCTGTATATCCACGGTGGTGTCGCCCACCATCCACGACTGCGCCAAATCGATGTTGTACGCCTCCGCGCAGGCGGTGAGCATGCCGGTGTCCGGCTTGCGGCAGCGGCAGGGGATCTTGTAGGCGGGGTTTTCCTCCGGATAGCCCTTGTCGGGGTGATGGGGGCAGAACACGATGCCGTCCAGATACGCGCCCTCCTGTCCCAGCAGGGTGGCGAGCTTGCGGTGGATCTCCTCCACATCCGTCATGCCGCACATGCCGCGGGCCACCACCGGCTGGTTGGTGGCCACGATGGCCAGATAGCCGGAGCGGTTCAGCAGGCGGATGGCCTCCGCTGCACAGGGCTCCAGCTCCAGCTGCTCCGGGCTGGAGATCAGGCCGCGATAGCGGTTCACCGTGCCGTCCCGGTCCAGGAAAACGCACTTCTGCTTCTTCTCCAGGTTGCGGGCGGACACCACGCCGGTCTCCAGCTCTGCGGCGGCAGCGGCGATGCGCTCCGGCGTACCCACGTCCTTGATGTACTCCGGGGACATATAGGCGTACACGGCGCCGCCCTGCCGGGCCAGCGGCCAGAGCACCTGCTTTTCAAGGTCGGTCTTTTCGCCGCGGGGAATGCGGCTGCACAGCCGCCTGTTCGCCATATAGAAGCCGGCGTTGACGCAGTTGTCGTACCAGTCCGTCCGCTCCTCCGTCTTGGGCAGGAAGCCGCATACCCGCTGGTCCTCGTCCCGCAGGACGATGTCCGAGTCGAAGGGATGGGAGTTGGGGTGGACGAACAGCGTGGCCTCCGCCTGCTTCTCCCGGTGGAACGCCAGCATCCGGGGGATGCTGATGTCGAAAATGGTGTCGCCGAATACCAGCAGGAAGTCCTCCTCCAGCTGGTCGGCGATCTCCGCCAGCGCGCCGGCGGTGCCGAGGGGCTGCTCCTCCCGGTAGTAGCCGATGCGGACGCCGAAAGCGGCGCCGTCGCCGAAAAAGGCTTCGATCTTCTCGCCCAGGTATCCGGTGATGAGGAGGATGTCCGTCACACCGCTGCGCCGCAGGCACTCGATCTGCCACTGCAGGATGGGCTTGCCGGCGATGGGCGCCATGGGCTTGGGGATCTCGTCGTTGGTGATGGCGCGCAGGCGGGTGCCCTTGCCGCCGGCCATGATGACCGCCTGCATCACAGAACGGCCTCCACCGTCTTGGCAACCGCCTCGTCGCTGGTCATGGAGGTGCTCCAGCCGGCAGCGTGGATCTTATCCAGGTTGTAGGCAAACACGGGGACATCGCCCTTCCAGCCACCCCGGCCGCCGGTATACTCAAAGGGGATGCCGATCAGTCCCATCTTCTCACAGACGATCTCCGCGATGCGCTTGACGGAGGACTGGGTCTCCACGCCTACGTTGTACAGCGTTACGCCCTTGCCCGCGTCCTTGAAGTGCATGATGGCGTCCACCAGATCCAGCACATAGATATACGGCTTGGTCTGGGTGCCGTCGCCCAGGATCCGCAGGTGGGAGGGATCGGCCTTCAGCCGCTTGACGAAGTCGAAGATGACGCCGTGGGTCAGCCGGGGGCCGATCACGTTGGGGAACCGGAACACCAGCACCTCCAGATCGTTCATATAGGCGTAGGCGGAGATGGCGGCCTCGGAGCCCAGCTTGCAGCCGCCGTAGTAGGAGATGGGGCGCAGCGCCACGGCGTCCTCCGACACCTCATGGCCCATCTGCTCGCCGTAGACGGCGGAGGTGGATGCGAAGAACAGCTTTTTCACGCCGTTGAGCCGCATGGCCTCCAGCAGAGAGAACGTAGTGGAGTAGGTGTTGTGGTATTCGATGGCCGGGTCGTTGGCACTGGCCTGGATGTCGGAATTGGCGGCCAGATGGAACACATAGTCCACCTGCTCGGCGCGGAAGATATCGTTGACGGCAGCGAAGTCCGCCAGATCCTGCTCATACAGCTTGAAGTGTGGGTTGCCCTGCAGATGGGCGATGTTGGCCTTTGTGCCGATAAAATAGTTGTCTACGCAGACAACGTCGTGTCCCTCAGCCAGGAGGGCGTCAATGAGGTGGCTGCCGATGAATCCGGCGCCGCCGGCTACCAGTGCTTTCATGCTCTTTCTCCTTTAATCCCAGTATTTGTCGCCGATATAGGCCACAGAGGTGCCGTCCTTCTCGAAGGAGAAGGGGAATTCCTTCTTGCGCAGAGCCACGCGCAGACGTTCCTGCTTGTCCGGCTCGCAGTAGAACAGCAGAAACCCGCCGCCGCCGGCGCCCAGCAGCTTGCCGCCCAGCGCGCCGTTGGCCATGGCAGTTTCATAGGCCTCGTCAATGGCCGGGTTGGAGATGCCGCTGGCCAGCGTCCGCTTCAGCTTCCAGCCCTCGTTCAGCAGGTCTCCGAAGCCGGAGATGTCGTCCCGCTCCAGTGCCGTGCGCATATCCTCCGCCAGTGCGCACATCTGCCGCAGATTGGCGGTCTTATCCGTGGAGCTCATGTTTTTCTTCTGCTCCGACAGGATGGCGTTGGCCGACCGGACATCGCCGGTATAGAACATCATCAGGTTCTGCTGGAGACGGCGGTATGTTTCCGGCTTCATCATGAGCGGGGCCACGGATACCGTGCCGTCCCGGTGGAAACGGATGAAATTCAGGCCGCCGTAGGCTGCCGCGTACTGATCCTGCTTGCCGATGGGACTGCCCAGTTTTTCAATCTCGACGCGGCAGGCTCGCTCCGCGATCTCGCCCTTGGACATGTACTTCCCCTGGTAGCAGTTCAGTGTGTTGATCAGGCCCACCGTGAACGTGCTGGATGAGCCGAGACCCGTGCCGCCGGGCACATCCGCCGTGGAGACGATCTCCACGCCGTGGAGCTTCCGCTCATTCAGCACGCAGTTGAAGATGCGGTGCCGGATCTCGGACAGGTCGCTGACCAGCTCGTTTTCTGAGTACTTCAGCAGCGTCTTGTTTTCGTCAAAGTACGGATGGATGGAGATATAACAGTAGCGGTTGATGGAGGTGCTCAGCACGCAGCCGCCGTACTGCTCGTAAAAATCTGCCAGATCACTTCCGCCGCCGGCAAAGCTGATGCGGAAGGGTGTTTTTGTCATGATCATGTGATTTTCCTCTTTTCCGTTTGTAATGTGTGTCGGATGGTTTTGGCCGTGTGCAGGAGATAGGCTGTGGCCGGCAGGCCGATGAGCCGCAGCAAAAAACGCAGAAAGCGGATATACAGGTCACTCCCCCCGGCAAGAACGTTCCGAGCATCAGCAAAAAGCTGCCGTCCCGCCGATCTGTCCGCAACTGGTATCTCGTAGATCTGCGCCATATTGAGAACATATTCAAACTGAAGCTGCGCTGTTACGCAGTCCGAATAGGGCAGGGCCGCTTCCCGCAGCCGCCGGATGGAGCGCTCCAGCACGAACACGGTATCCTCCAAACGGCGCAGGGTGGGCCTGTCCATCAGAGATGTGCCGCGCCCCACGGCGTAAAGGTAGTACGGGTCGTGGTAAAAGGCGGCGTCTGGCTGGTTGAGAAGGACGCTGGTGGTGTAATCCACATCTTCGCTCATCCGGTTTTCCAGAAACGTGATGCCGCTGCGCGCCAGAAAGTCGCGGCGATAGATGTACCGCCATACGTTCCAGAAGCACTTGTGCTGCCGCAGCATTTTTCCGATGTGCTCCACGCCCTGAAAATCGCCGCCCTCGCCGATCTGGAACCACGGCTCCAGCTGCCCTGTGCGGCGATTGTCGTGGTAGAAGTCGAAAACGTACAAGTCCCGTGGGGCGGTGTCCTCCCGGATGCGCCGCAGCGCGCGGGTGAACAGCGCCGTATCCACCAGATCGTCGCTGTCGATGTATACGAGGTAGGTGCCCCGGGCCTCCCGCACCGCGCAGTTGCGGGCGTTGGACAGGCCCCTGCCGTCCTGCCGCAGCAGGCGGATATTGGCGTGCCGGCGGGCGTAATGCGCCGCGATGGCGGTGCTCCCGTCGGAGGATTCGCCCAGCGAGAGGATGACCTCGTCCGCCGCCGTCAGTGCCGGCAGGGCGCTTTCCAGACAGGCGGAGAGATATGGCTCCACATTGAAAACGGGGATGATCACGCTGAATGTGATCCTTTTTTGTATATAAGTCTCGCTCTGCATTCCAATCTTTTCGCTCACCATTCCGCCATAATCTCCCCATAGGTGCTGTTCGTGGTCCCGTTGGACACAGAGATCAAATATAACTTCTATAGTCACTTTGCACGGCTGCCGTAGGATGCTTCTCAACTGTGTAAACTCTGGTCACTGCACACCGTTGGCATAATCACGAGCAGCGCGTTGCTCTGCAGCACCACAAATATCGCACTGTGCAAGGGACTCGTGAGGTTAGCCTTTTGGCTGTTCACCTTTCGCTATGCCACGGCCTTTTGCTTACGGCATAGACATAATTGTTATTTAGCGGTGCAGATAGAACGATACCCGCTAAATTGAAAAATTCCACATAATAAAATATCATTTTTTTCAAAAAGAGTCAAGTGAACCGCACAATTTTATATAGAAAGGCAAGGCCGCTTCACTACATTTTGAAGCGACCCTTTTTAGTTGTATTCATTTTGCCCCACAGTGATAACTGCGGGGCTTTCTTTTCACAGTATTTTCAAAAAGCCGAAACAAAATAACAATTATGCCCACCCGCTGAGCAGGTTCACCCCGTCCAGCCGGCGGGCACTTTCTTTTGCCGTTGCCCGCAAATAAATGCGTGTCGTTTCAATGCTGCTGTGCCCCAGCACATCCGCTAAGTGAACCACATCCCTACAGGCGGCATAAAACGTCCTGGTAAACACGCCCCGCAAATTATGAGGAAACACCTTGTTTCGGGATACCTTGGCCGTCTGACAGAGTTTCTTCATCTCGGACCAAATAAATTTTCGAGACAAAGGCTTTCCATTCGGTCGTCAACCCTTTCGTTACCGCCCGCCCATTCAACCATACTGCAAACTTTCCCGTCGCCCGAAGATACGCCTCAATAGTGGCTGGTTCCCGTTCCTCCTGCCGCAAATACACTGCAAATCGCATGATTTCTCTCTCGGTGATTTCCTGTTTCATTCGCATTGCCATGCCCTCCCTGTTGTTTTTAAGTATTATAGCAGGAGGCGAAAGAATTGGCAAAAGCGGATCAGGTCAAAAATGGGAACCTCTCACTTATACTTGCGCATATTCTTTTCAATACCCCAAGCATCGCTATACAGCGCAAGGCAGGAACACCGCAAGAGGTGTCCCTGCCTTTTCGGATAGGCT
>ERZ1026772.648-NODE-648-length-23548-cov-9.366322_pt1 | contig 23548 bp, 16 predicted proteins | sample MGYA00380124_ERZ1026772 | MGnify/ENA primary metagenome ERZ1026772 (study PRJEB33269, sample SAMEA4719760) | human gut metagenome | biome: human-associated habitat; feature: organic feature; material: feces | place: Cameroon | collected 2013-10 ...
TCACATTCAGATACTATCCTTATAAACAAAGAAGCTGACCTTTTGGGTCAGCCTCAGGGCTAAGTCTCAAAACCGCTGACACCCTTAATATCTGCGATAGTGTCCTTTAACCCTTTCAATCCTGCCGAAGCGAAGCCGCTTATACGCCTTCACCCAGACAAGCCTGAAAACCTCCACTCTAATGGAGATTTTTACTAATGTGGAATATTGTCTTCTATTCATGTAATTATATGTTCTTGAGGGTGAAAGACAAATTCTCCTAGTTCAAGCACCTCCCCTCTTAGACGACAAAAGCAGGTATCCATTTAAGGGATAGATACCTGCCTTGCTTTCCTCAAGAATGTCATAATTACATGACATTGCGAATATACGAATTATTTTGAATTAACGATGCCTAGAATGACATATTTTGAAAATGTGCTGGTTTCATCACCAATCGCAACTCCCACGACTCTTAGCCTGTCGCCACGCCAAACGTCACAACCCACGTTCCATTTTGTCCCGTCTAAAACGTTTTCCAGGAACAAAACCCATCAAAATCACCATTTCGTACCGCTAAACCGATTTATATGGGACAAAAACCTCCGCCCTGCCTTTTTCCGGGCAAAACGTACTTGGTCTTGCTACCGAACTGACACACATAAATTATGAAAACAAAAGGCCATAGAAAAACGGTGAAAAATAACGCGGTTTTTTACACCGTTTGTCGCAAAAATGATAATCGGTGTAAAAAAAGCCTCATTTTTACACCGAATATCCCAAGGCCCAGCATCGACATAGCTGAGGCCGCCCAAGTTCAAGCACCTCCCCTCTTAGACGACAAAGGCAGGGCTCATCACCCTGCCTCTCATATATCTGTCTGTCATTGACCTAGCAATCTTAGAAAACTTCGATCGTATAACTGGCACGGAACGACTGGCCCGGCTCAACGGCATTGACAAGATCCTTTTCGGAGAACTCTCCGGTGAAACCGGCTCTGTCGCAGCGGCCGTACCACGGCTCGATGCAGACAAACGGAGCATTGAGTCCGGCAGGCGACCATAGGCCAAGCGCCGGTGTGTTGAACTCCAATGAAACGAAAGGCTCACCCTCGCACGACTCCAGAACTACCTTCGAAACCTGTTGATTGTCAATGATTAATGCGTCATGGTCGAATGTCGTTGTCTTCAGCGGAAGTCTTCCGTCAGGAGTCTGCAACTCGTGGACATGCTCCGTATCCGCACAACCTTTCTCCGAAATCAGCAAATACTTCAGCGACTCCAGCGGCTTCATCTCGCCATTCTCACTCTGCTTATACAGCCTGAAAGCGCCCCGCTCCTCAGTATCGGGATTGAAATCCGGATAATAGAACGCCGGATGAGCGCCAATCTGGAAATACATCGTCTTGTCATCGTCATTGCAAACCTCCCACATCACCTGTATCTTATTGCCGTTCAGCTTGTAACCGATTCTCAATGTAAATGCGTAAGGGTATTTTGCCAATGTCTCAGCATCCGACTGGAGCTCGTACCACAATGTGTTCTCGTCAGACGAAATCAGATGGAAATCCATGTCCCTGGCAAATCCATGCTGGCCAAGTGTATATTCTTTTCCGTCGATTCTATATTTCTTTTCCCACAAACTGCCGACGATAGGGAACAGAACCGGTGCGTGCCTTTTCCAGAATGCAGGGTCCGCCTGCCAGATGAATTCTCTGCCGGAATGGTCTCTGATGCTACAGAGTTCGGCTCCGTGTCTGTCAACCTTAATCGACAAAATGTCGTTCTTCAGTGTCTTCATATTGGTTTTATGTGTGGTTTATACGTATATCGGGCCGTTTTTGCAGCCCGTATCTACAAATGTAATAAATTTTTCGTGCTATTGTATCGTTTTGTAAGGAAAACATGACACGTAACTCGATTTTGCGTATTTTCATTGACCTTTTCCGATAATTTCGTAAATTGGACCTAAATATATGGTTTATCAGAAATAATATACGGAAAAATGAAAACCTACATCTCATTGACGGCTCAGCAGATAGCGCAGCTGGAAGCACAATCGTGCAGATGCGAGGACTGGAGCAATGTCCTCGTTGACCCGGAATTTGATCCGGAATACATCAGAAATGCCAATTTCTCAGGGCAGATTAAACTCGGCGCCTTCAGGAAAATCTTTACCCTGGCCGGAGGCATCCACAAGCACAGCGGAATATACCACGCCACACTACACAATGTCGTAGTCGGGGATGACTGCATGATAGAGCACGTCCGCAACTACATCGCAAACTACGTTATCGGCAGCGGCTCCTATCTGGAAAACGTCACCGACCTCATCACCTACGGAGAGACCACTTTCGGCAACGGAATAAAGATCAATGTCCTCAATGAAACTGGCGGACGCGAAGTGGCCATCCATGACCATCTGTCCTCCCATGAAGCCTATATATCAGCACTTTACAGACACAAACCTGCATTGACAGAAGCCCTCGACGCGATGGTTGAGCGGTATGCGGCGAGCGTCTCCGCGCCTTTCGGCGTCATCGGCGAAAATGTCGAAATCCTCGACGCGATGCATATTGTCAATGTCAATGTCGGTGCGTATTGCAAGATAAAGGGTGTTTCACGTCTCCGCAACGGCTCTATAATTTCGTGCAAGGAAGACCCGGTCGAAATCGGCATGAATGTAATCGCGGATGACTTTATCGTCGAGAGCGGAAGCAAGATAACGGACGGGGTGATGATATCCAAATGCTTTGTCGGCCAGGCTTGCGTGCTTGGTCATGGCTACAGCGCCTCAGAGTCCCTGTTTTTTAGTAATTGCCAGGGCGAAAACGGTGAGGCGTGTTCGCTTTTTGCCGGTCCGTACACGGTTACGCATCATAAGTCAACCTTGTTGATAGCCGGTATGTTTTCGTTTATGAATGCCGGTTCCGGGTCTAACCAGAGTAATCACATGTACAAGCTCGGGCCGATTCACCAGGGCATCCTGGAGAGGGGAGCGAAGACGACTTCCGATTCATATATCCTCTGGCCAGCCAAAATCGGTGCGTTCTCCCTGGTGATGGGCCGTCATGTCAACAATCTCGATACGACTGATTTGCCGTTTTCTTATCTTATTGAGCAGCAGGGTTCTACATACATTGTCCCGGGCGTGAACCTGAAGTCTGTCGGCACGATTCGTGATGTGAAGAAGTGGCCTGAGAGGGATAGGCGCAAGGACCCGCATCGTCTGGATCATATCAATTTCAATCATTTGAGTCCGTTCACGGTCCAGAAGATGTTCTCCGGCATTGACATTCTTGAGCGTCTCAAGGAGGCTTCAGGTCTAAGGGCCGACAATTACTCATATAAGAAGGCGACGATACGCAATGCGGCCTTGTTCAAAGGTATAAAATATTATCAGACTGCAATCGTGAAGTTCTTGGGTAACTCGCTGATTTCCAGGATTCAAGATTCCGATATCAGCACCGATGAGGGACTTCGTCGCGCTCTTCGTCGGGATTCGTCTGTCGGTTCAGGTCAATGGGTGGATATCTCTGGTCTTATAGCTCCGGCTTCCGAAATCGAAAGGATTTGTGATGATGTGATATCCGGTGAGATTGCTGATGTCAATGTCCTTTCAGATCGTTTCCTCGATATTTTCAATCACTATTACAGTTACGAGTGGACTTGGGCGTATGATGCCATCGAGCGTTACTGGAAGATGGACCTTTCTAAGATTACCCGAAGCGAGGCGGCCGAGATTGTGAAGCAATGGAAGAATGCAGTAGTCTCGCTGGACAAACTGATCTACGATGATGCCAGCAAGGAGTTCGCCCTGACCAGCATGACCGGTTTTGGCGCCGATGGCGACAAGACCCGCCGTGATGAGGATTTCAATGCCGTCCGAGGCGGCGGTTTCGATGACAATCCGTTCGTCCAGGAGGTGCTTGACCATATCCGCCGCAAGTCCGCCCTGGGCGAAAGCATTATCGCCCGCCTCAGATGACGGGTGGCCGGTTGTTCCAAGCAGGCGGCTAAGTTCGGCCAAAGTCGGTGACCCGCCTGCTTTTCAACATTTGGAATAAATGCCTCAGCAGCGGCTACACTCAGTCAAAGTCAATGGTCCGCCTGCAAGAACCACCAAAACGGGCCCCGTCGGGATTTTCACCTGAAATGTCCGCCAATCTTGCCCAGGTCAGGGGCGAACCTTGTGTCCCGCTGTTCCGTACTTTTGCTTTCCGTCGGGATGGTGCCACATTGATTTTTGTAACAGTCTGATTTGCAAGTAGTTGTAAAATTGCGTGTGGATTAGTGCCCAAAAAATCATCGGAAATCCACGCTTAAAATAAATGACACCTGATTATCAATGAATTACAAAGGTGGCCGTGGCGTCGTCCCGCCTGCTGGAGTTTGTCCCGGCAAGATGATTGTAAAATTCCGCGGATGGCCACGTTGACATGGACATGTGCAGATGCGCAGCTCAGCCCAAGGGCTGCTCCGCTTGCTTTGTGCCTCAGACGCACTATGAAATGCAAATCAACCGGGATTTTACGTTGAGCCGCCCTGACCCCCAGACCCCAGATGTGTCTGTGACAGAACAGCCAAATAAAAAAGACTTGCTGAATTTCAGCAAGTCTTTAAATTCGTACTGGGTACGGGAATCGAACCCATATTGCAAGATTGAGAATCTTGAGTACTAACCGTTATACGAACCCAGCATTTATTGTTTTTCCCTCACTGAGTGTTTTGAGAACCACTCTTTTCGTTTGGGATTACAAAGGTAGGTATTTTTTCTTACATTCCAAATTTTTCTGCAAAATTTTTCAAAAAAGTGTGAATTATTTGATAAAAACGAAGAAAACTGCCAAAATCAGGCAGGCAAACGCCGCCAGATGGTTCCATTGGAGAGGCTGTCCCTTGAAAAGAAAAGTGACAACGATTGTGAAAACTGTCAATGATATCGCTTCCTGGATAACTTTCAGCTGCATGATATTGAACGGGCCGCCGTTTCCCTGGAAACCGATTCTGTTGGCCGGCACCTGGGCACAGTACTCGAAGAACGCCAGACCCCATGACAGAAGAATGACCAGAATCAGCGGCCAGCCTGTCGAAATCTTCATTTCCTGCAATTTCAGATGTCCGTACCATGCAAACGTCATAAAAATATTGGATGTGACCAGAAGAAGAATGGTCAAAACTGCTTTCATCATATATTATATATAGTTAAATTACCTTCGAAACAAATTTTGTCAGAAATCAATGTCATCTGTAAAGTCCACGTTCAGCCTGCGGTGGCAAAGTTACTCAATTATCCCGTTTGGTGAACAAAAATTTGGCATTGACACGATTAAATTTTATATTCGCTCTTTCTAAATTGTCACAGAAAATGAAAAAGCTTTTAACCATCGTATTTATGCTTCTGCCGATAATGGCATTGGCACAGAACGGCCCTCAGGACTGGGCACAGTTCGGAAGATACGCTGAATCGAACTCGGCATTGACAGAAAAACCTTTTGCCGTCCTGTATGGAGACTCCATCACGGACTCATGGCCGAAGACGCACCCGGATTTCTTCAAGGAGAACAATCTTGCAGGCCGCGGGATAAGTGGGCAGACTACATCCCAGATTCTCGTCAGAATGCAGCAGGACGTGGTCTCACTCGCGCCTAAGTACGTAGTGATACTCTGCGGAATCAACGACATTGCCAAGAACGCAGGCTATGCTCCGGATTTCAAGTCGATGCTCGGAAGCATCAGGTCAATGTGCCAGATCGCCAAGGCAAACAAAATCCGCCCGATTCTCTGTACATTGCTCCCGTCCTATAAGTTCAGCTGGAGGCCGGAAATAGAAAATCCGCTTCCGGATGTTCAGGAGTTCAATTCAATGCTGAAAGAATATGCCCGTGAGGCAGGAATCAAGGTCATTGACTATTATGAGGCCTTTGCAGATGCTGACGGTAAGATGCCGGCAGTCTATTCCGCTGATACTGTGCATCCGAATGCTGAAGGATATGAAGTTATGGAAGGCCTAGTTCTGAAAGCCCTCGGAATACGCAAATAAAATATTCCCGCAGCAAACTCTCCATCTCAAAAGGGCGGACAAAACGTAGAACAAATAAAAACATATAATATGTCACTTATAAAATCCATCTCAGGAATCCGCGGTACTATCGGCGGAAAACCGGGTGAAGCGCTCACTCCGGTAGATATTGTCAAATTTACATACGCTTATTGCGTGAAACTTCGCGAGCGCAGACCTAAAGACGCAGGTGAAAGATACACCGTAGTAGTAGGAAAAGACGCTAGACTTTCCGGCGAAATGGTGGAAAACCTGGTTTGCGGAACACTGGTAGCATGTGGAATAGATGTAATCCGTGCAGGTTTCGCATCCACACCTACGACCGAGATGGCTGTGATTCTTTCCGGTGCTGACGGCGGACTTATCCTTACCGCGTCACACAACCCGAGACAGTGGAATGCATTGAAACTTCTGAATGAAAAAGGTGAGTTCCTTTCTGCAGCAGAAGGTCAGGCGGTTCTGGAATGTGCTGACAGTGAGGACTTTGATTTCAGCGATGTAGATAATCTCGGCACTATCATTGACGAAGATTTTACTGATAAGCACCTCGATGCAGTGATGGCGCTTCCTGCAGTGGACGCGCAGGCCGTGAGGGATGCACATTTTACAGTCGTGCTCGATGCTATCAATTCTGTCGGCGGAATCATCATGCCGCGCCTGCTCGAGAGACTTGGCGTGAAATGCATTGAACTGAACTGCGATCCTACCGGCGACTTCGCACATAATCCGGAACCGCTCCCGAAAAACCTTGTTGACCTGAGCGAAACCGTTGTCAGAGAGCACGCTGACCTCGGAATTTCAGTCGATCCTGATGTCGACAGACTCGCTTTCATCTGCGAAAACGGTGAGCCGTTCGTCGAGGAATATACACTCGTCAGTGTGGCCGATTATCTCCTTTCACGCGCGAAAGCAGAGGGCGTAAAGAACCTCGTGACTGTCTCAAACCTTTCATCTTCAAGGGCTTTGAGAGATGTCACCGAGAGCTACGGCGGCACATACTACTCTTCCGCAGTGGGTGAGGTCAATGTTACTACGCTCATGCATGAGAAGGGTGCCCTTATCGGCGGAGAGGGCAACGGCGGCGTAATCTATCCGGCAATCCATTCTGGCCGTGACGCCATGGTCGGCGTGGCCCTGTTCCTCTCAAATCTTGCGCACAAGAAGATGAAAGTATCTGAACTCAAGAAGACATATCCTGAGTACCATATCGCGAAGAATCGTATCGAACTCTCGGATAAGTCGCTGATTGATAAGATTTTGACCGAACTAAAGAAGATTTATGCCAATGAAAATGTCAATGACATTGACGGTGTCAAGATCAGCTTCGAGTCGAAGCGTGAGTGGGTGCATCTCCGCAAGTCGAACACTGAGCCGATTATCCGTATTTACTCCGAGGCTCCGACTGAGGAGGAGGCTGTGAAGCTTGGTGAGGATGTCATCAAAGTTGCTGAGAAAATCATCCAGGGCGAGTAATCATTGGAGAGAAACTTGTATAGATAATGTTTTCATTCAGAACAACTCCGCTCCAGGATCAGCTGGACAAGGCTCTGATTGATGGTAAGGTCGGCTGCTTCTGTACCCAGAATTGCTGGGACACAAGCAGCGACCGTTATATGTATCAGATTTTCAAGGAAAGGGGAAATCTGGAACGTCTTTTCCAGCCTGAGGATGCCGAGCTTACGCCTGGAACCAACCATATCGGTTTCGACTCGGAGTCATTGAGAGGGCTCAATGCCATTGTTGTCGAAATTCAGGATGTTGGTGTGCGCTACTTCAATTATACGAAGGACGTTCTCCGCCTTATGATGCTCCTCATGGTCATTGATGAACCTCCTGCTCTTTACATTGTGGATCATATCAATCCGGCCGGCAGGGTTGTCGAGGGTACTGTTCCGATGACGGAGTGCGAGGCTTTTGTTCCGCGAGTGGCTCACCGTCACGGACTTACGTTAGGCGAGCTGTGTAATCTGTTCTATGCTGAAATAGGCGCGAAGTATCCTCTTCATGTCATTTCTGCACAGGCATCTGATTACAACAAGGACCTTCTTCCGTGGACTATTGCGCCGGCGTCAGATATTCCTGGTCTGTTTACATGCTATATGTATAGTGGCGGTGGATTGTGGAACAATACCAATATTACTCCTGCCATCGGTACAGCCCGTCCGTATGAGTATTTCGGTGCTCCGTTCATCACTCATGGTCCGTATGACCGTCTTCCGGTTCCTGAAGGCGTCCTCCTGCGTCCATGTTCTTTCAAGCCGTCAGCCGGACGTTATGCCGACGAAAGGTGTTTCGGATATCAGATCATGTTGACGCCTGGTACTCAATACCATTCGCTGCTCCATACTCTTCAGCTGATACGCTATTTCAAGGATGTCTATCCTGAATTTACGCTTTCCGAGGAGTTCTACAAGAAGCTGGCTGACGAGAAGCTGGCCTCATATCTTTCCGGCGATATCTCTTTCCAGGAGGCCAAGGAATATGTCAAGCTGGAGGAACAGAAGTGGGTCCGCAAGGCCAAGCGTTTCACCCTGTATGAAGACCAGCCGTATAGAATGAAGTAGGAATCCCGATAGGAACGGACTTGAATCCCGCTGTTCTGACCATATTGATGTCTTGGGCGTTGCCAACAGTTGTGCTTGGTAGTCGGCGGATTTTCATTTTCAACCGTCTTTACGTGCTTGGAGTCGGCGGATTTCTATTTCTGGATTGCTTGACTATTAATGTGTTACGAAATTTCCATCTGCCGACTCCTTGGAAAATATTGGGGTCGGCAGATTCTGATTTTAAGAATATCTGATTATCAATGAGTTATGAAAACGCCATCAGCCGACCCTTTGGCCATACCTGCCAGGGCTGCAAAACGTAAGCGTCTCCGGAGTTGCGTCTTGACGTGCTGTCAGCGGTTCCGTACTTTAGATTATACGTGTGATTTTCGACTTTCTTGACAGGTAAATTCATCTGTAATTGTTTGTATTTTAATTGATTAGGTAACAAGTCTCTTGCCAAGAGGTGTTAATGAAAGGTGGTCTTGGCAGAATCCTGTCGTGGCTCAAATCTCGTAATGCGCTCAATATCAGAATTTTACTGCGAATGTGTTCAGAATCACGCCTGCCAAGAAGGTCGAAATTTTGCGCCTGTCGTAAGCTTCACCGGAGTTGCGTCTTGAAGCGCTGTCAATGGTCCGCCCTGCCTGATAAGCTCGGTAAGCGTCTACGTTTTGTACCGCCTGAAACGTTTTCTCGGAACAAAACCATCATACGTGGCCATTTCGTCCCACTAAACCGATTTATCTGGAACAAAACCATCAGCCATGGCTATTTCGTTCCGCTAAACCGATTTGTCCGGAACAAAATTTTGCTCCATAAAACAGGGATAATAGCAACAAAACTCGAAGAGGTCCGAATCGACCAGCTCCTGCGCTTTCCCAAAAAGCAGTAATAAAAACAACAAAACCCAGCCTGACTCATCAGACTGGGTTTTGTATTTGATTCGGCAGAAATTATTTCTGTCTGCTCTTGTATCTCTGGTAGAACTTATCGACACGACCTGCAGTATCCACGAGCTTAACCTTACCGGTGTAGAATGGATGTGAGGTGTTAGAGATCTCGACTTTCACTACTGGGTACTCAACTCCGTCGACCATCAGAGTTTCCTTTGTGGTGGCGCAAGAACGTGTAATGAACACTGTGTCGTTAGACATATCCTTGAAAGCTACAAGGCGGTAGTTTTCGGGATGAATTCCTTTTTTCATTTTCTTAAAAATTTAGTTGATTCAAAATTGGACTGCAAATTTAGGGACTTTTCTTCGGATATCCAAGCATTGCCGCAGTTATTTTGCGCCAAGTAACATGAAACATAAGTTGCCTCAGATTAGGAGAAGGTCATCGAGGATGGATATGTTCTCGGATAAGTAACATGCAGGTGGCACATGCCTGATTTGAAAAGTATCCAGGCCGAAATGATTCCTTAAGATGATACAGGTTATCTTTTCAAGTATTTCCCGACTTTGTGACCTTCGAGAATCACCTGCAAAATCTTCCTCGAAAACCAACCCGACGAAACAAATCAGAACCTCAGTTCCAGACCTATGGTAGCCACGAAGCAATTAGGCGACTTCCGCATGACACCGTCTGCCCCCTCGATCTCCCTGTTCGTCAGCCTCCAGAACGCATCCACGCGCAACAACCTGAGAATGTTGGAAATGCCCACACCCATCTCGACATACGGCTTGTTCAGCGACTTCATGCCCTTAGGGAAAAGCAGCGGAGCCTCAGACGAATGCTCACTTCCCAGTATACCGTTGTTTTTCTTCGACAACGTACCGTAAACCGCCTTCAAAGTCACCACCTCACGCCAATGCAACTTCTTGATAAGAGGAATCTTACCCAAGAAAAAACCTCCGAAATTATGCTCCCAGAGCAGCGACATCCACGTATCGGAAGCAAATTCATAAAACTCCATGCACGAGAACGAACTCTGGTCCAGAATATAAGTGCCGTTGCCCTCATGAAGCTTGAGCATAGGATATGGCACGGTACCGACAATCTTGCCCGCTGTCAGCTTGATTCTGGACGCCCCGACCGGAGGCAGCTTAAGTTTGTAATCCATGCTGACCTCGGACCTGAAATAACTGTACTCATTCTTGCCGATTCCCTTCAGTGAACCCAGCAGGTCAATGGTAACGACAGGATAGTCCGAATGAAGATAGGACTTCTCGAAAATGCCGCGAGTCACGGTCTCATCCTTGGAGAATCTGGCAGTGATATGCAAGTCATTGGCCCCGACAGAATTCACGATAGCAGTGTCCTTCTCGGAAACCACACGCCTCATCGGCACAAAGACATTGGAATATATCCTCCTGAATTCCAATGCGGTAGAAGTGTTGAGCCACGGCTTGATCTCCCAGTCGAACCTCGTCGCATATTCATTGACAAGACTCCTTTTCTCACTGCCCCTTTTCGTCAGGATCGACGTGAGCAGGGAAGTCTCATTGAAAGCCGCGGTACCCTTGCCGAGCTGCATCATGTCCTTCTTCCCCGAAAACGTCAGTTTCATGGTCGGCTGCCTGCTGAGCATCCATTCCAGCGAACCGCCGCCCTTGAATTTCTTGTCCTTGAATCCGTAAGACAGAAATCCCGACAACCTGAACTTCCTGCTGACCCCAGGCGTGGTACGGCCTCCGATCTGCACACGGTTCCCCTCTATCTTATTGAAACTGTAAATCCTCGAATATGGTCCGAAAGCAAAATACTTCGTCTCCAGATAGCCGGACACGACAGTGTTCACCACATTGTAGATGTTGTTGTAGAGCGGAACATGCTTTATGGAATCCACCATATTATATATATTCTGCTCCTTCGTGGACAACGCGTAAGGCCTGGCATTGTCCCACCACTCATCATCACGCCTCGCCGCCTCCTTCTCGATATGCACAGAAGTATTGACCTTGTTTACTTGCGGCTTGGCCTCCTCCCCTAGAATCGGGTTCATGTACTCTATCTGTCTGTTACCCAGGAAAGAAGCCAGTTTCGACGAGTCGCGCATCGTGACGGAAAAATCCACGTAGAGCCGGTCCTGTTTGTAGAACCACACCGAATCGCCCACACGCTGATCGCTTCTGTCAATGACAAGGTCACGTATCCAGTTTATGTTGGCACCGCGGAAAAGCTTCACATGAATCTCCCTCAGACCGAAATCCTGCGCATCAATGTTCATCTCCCCGTCGAAGACTGACGAAGAAATACCCTTGGCCGGGTGGAATCTTATCTTCCACGTCTTCCTGCCTTCAACGTTCAGACTGTCAACCAGATAGTAATTATAATATATGTTTCCGGATGCCGACAGCGGCGAAGGAATCTGCACATTGAAAGCATTGATGAAGTTGTTGTAGAAGTTGGTCTTCAGGTGCATGCTTCCCGTAAACTGGGAAACCGCATTGTCCTCATTCAGACCTGAAATCCTGGTCGCCTCGATGACTTCCTTGTTCACTTCCGGCGATATCCCGTGATACCGCTTCGCCCTCGTCTCCGAAATCATGACCGGCAGATAAGGCTTTCCCGAAACCGACGACGTGTCCATATAATCGAAAATGAAACCGAAATTACGCCTCAGCATCTTGTTTCTGATCTGCTCCTCCGCATTGGTAAGGTCAAGCTCCATCTTCGTGTAAGTATCACATACATAATGACTTCTGCGCTCAGGGTCATTGACCTCCCTATGCTTGTCGATTTGCTTCAGAATCCATTTCATGTATCGGTTGTCCGGCTTGACGACGGCCGCGGTGAGCGAAGTATTGACCTCCTTCAGCCTGAAATTGACCTCATTATAAGCTCCCCGGCTGATTCTTATAATCTGGTTTTCGTAGCCGAGAATGGACGCGCAGAGCAGACTCGCAGTCGAGTCCCTCGTTTCCATTGAATAGTTGCCGTCCAGGTCGGTAGAAACACCGATAGTCGTGTTCAGAAAATAAACGGCTACGAAAGGAAGTCCAATGCCTGATTCGTCAGTCACGCGTCCCTTGACTTTCGTCGTCTGGGCGAGAGCAGAACCGCACAATAACGCCGCCATCGCAAAAACGCCAGCAGCTGCCGCCAGAATCTGATATATCTTTTTCCTTCTCATTTTTATCAATGTCAATGTCAATGTCAATGCCGGTGCAGGCGCCGGGTTCAGGCCAATGTCTTCTCCGAATCCACTGTCAATGTCCTCCGATGCCGGCCAGCGACCATACACACAAAATGTCAAATATAGCAAATTCTTGCATACATTGTCACAATAGTTGCCCTGGAACTTCTCACCGGAAATCTTCTCCCAATCTGAAGCAGGTTATTTTTCTCACGTTACTTGGGAACATCAGCCCAAGAAAAGTTTCATAATAATGTCAAAAGCCGTATCTTCGCGGAAAATTTTTGAAAACGCACTTCACATGACAAACGTTGCAATCTTCGTATCCGGAAGCGGAACAAACTGCGAGGCCATCATCCGCCACTTCGCAGGATCTACTGACTACAAAATGGCATTGGTATTAAGCAATAAACCAGACGCTTACGCCCTTGTGCGGGCGAAAAATCTCGGTGTGCCGACTGCAGTCATGACGAAGAAAGAGTTCAATGACGAGAACCGGCTCATGTCGCTGATGAAAGAATATGGCATTGACTTCATCGTTCTGGCAGGCTTCCTCCTCGTCGTTCCTGAGTTCCTTATCAATGCTTATGAACGTCGGATGATAAACCTGCATCCTGCGCTTCTCCCGAAATTCGGAGGAATCGGAATGTACGGCCATCATGTCCATGAGGCTGTCAAGGCGGCAGGGGAGACTGAGACCGGCATGACGGTGCATTATGTGAGCGCAAAAGTGGACGGAGGAGAGATTATTGCCCAGTATTCCACACCTATCAGCGTGGACGATACGCCTGACCAGATAGCAGAAAAGGAGCATGTCCTGGAAATGCGTTATTTCCCTCAGGTGGTTCAAAACGTTTTGGATGCTACTTTCGGTCAGGCTAGAGCATAAATTAGAATTTTTTAAAAGAAATTTATTCATAAGAAAAAGCGAAAAATAGGACATTCCTTGCCTGCGTCATATCTTGGCGCGGCTTCTTTTTTTTTTGGGGGGGGGAGGGTTGATTTTCAGCAAGATAGATTACAGCGCACAAACAATGCAATAGGTAAAATTGACAATTATTTGCTGTGTACCAGCTTTTATATTAACGTTTTAGCGTATTTTCTGCGAAAAGGAAAACTGTTGGATATCTGAAAATGATGCTGTAATTTTGCGCTCCCTTTTTAGAAAAAGATGGCCGCCGGGGGATGAGGTGGCACCTGAAATACTTGAGAATTTAAACTTGTAAAAGTAGTGAGAACTCGTTCAAAGATACAGCTTCTCGCTGTAGCCCTTTTGATGTCGATTTCCTTACGACTCCAGGCAGGTGATTGCATGCAATTATGCAACATCACCATGACACCGGATAGTTCCGACAACGTCAAAACTGCAAATCAGATAGAAGAAGATAATGACGAACCGCTGATGAGGTCAGTAGCAAGACATTTTGCGATTTACTATTGTCTCAACGGTGTCGATATTGACGGGCAATATCTCGACAATATCTGGCAACTTGGTCAGATCCGCAAGTTCTTGTCCATTTCCCCGAAAATCGACAGCATTACAATCCGTTCATTTGCATCTCCTGAAGGCCCTTACTCCCGAAATGTATGGCTTTCGCGTAAACGTGCCGAGTCGGCAAAAGATTTCCTTCTAAAGATGGTGCCTGAAGGCTCGTCACTCACCGCTGACAAAATCAAACTGGATCCTGTTCCTGAAAACTGGGACGGACTTACCGAAGAAATCGAGAAAAACTATCATGAGGAAGACAGGGAACAGGTCCTCGGAATCCTGCGCTCTGACATTGATACTGAATCCAAAAAGCTGAGTCTCAAGTCATTGGACGGAGGACGTTCATGGCGTCATATCATCGATGAAAACATGCCACGGCTGCGTTATGCCACATGGATTTGCGTGTGGGTGGATCCTGGAATCGACCACGTGGAGAAGCATTTTACGGACTATCCTTCCACTCCTTCCCATCTGGCATTGATACCTCATACGGAATCGGTTTCTCCTGTGCTTCCGGAGTACGAGCGCCAGATGATTCTTGCAGGCAGGACGAATCTGCTTGTTCCCGGGCTTAACTTCGGCGTGGAAATTCCTGTCGGACGTCATTTTTCTATCGGTGCCGATTACTGGTATCCCTGGTGGCTGGCCAAGAGTAATAAATACTGTGGTGAGATGCTGGGTTGGTTTATAGATGGAAAGTATTGGTTTACAGGTAGAAACGGTAAATATGAGTGGACTCGTGACGATAAGCTGAAAGGTCATGCTCTAGGTCTTTATGCCGGTGGCGGCTACTATGACTATCAGAAGCGTAAGAGTGGCTATCAGGGTGAGTACATTGACTTTGGTGTCGATTATACTTTCGGTATGCCGATAGGCAGGAAGAAATGGATGAGGATGGAGTTCAATGTCGGTGTGGGCTGCATCCTTACACAGGCCCGCCATTATACCCCGACATCCGACTGGGCCGACCTCATCAAGGACCCGGGCGTAAAGCAGAATTATTATACATTCTTCGGCCCGACAAGGGTGGGAATCTCCTTCGTGCTTCCGCTCATCGTGAAACGTCAGATAAAAGGAGGTGCGCGATGAAAAGAACTGGTATTCTGATACTTATGATGCTGACTGTCTTTGCTGCCTCATGCAGGAGACGTCCGCTTCTGGAGGCTGACTACACTGTCAATGTCGTGATGAATCTCGACCGCGACATCGTGAACTATACCGTCTCCAAGGACCCGTCCGTGATGAGGGTCGCTTTCTTCGACCATTCTGACGGACACCTTGTGACTCAGGCCTATCTTCCGCTTTCCGGAGGTCAGGTCAATGTCCTTCCGGGAAGAATCTATGATGTGTTGGCCTATAACTTTGATACTCAGGTGACTCTGGTGAAGGAACCCGACAATTTCAATAGGATTTTTGCTGCCACGAACTCTATTTCGGAAGAATTCAAGAGCAAACTGAAGAGTCGTGGCACCAAGAGCGCTAAAGGAGACGAGGACGAGCATATCGTCTATGACCCGGACCATCTCTTTGTGGGGAGACTGAACAATGTCGAGCTTCCGGCAAGGTCTGTCGATTCTCCAGAAGTAACATTGACAATAGACTGCGAAACTGTCGTCCAATCGTGGATTCTGGAGGTCGATAAGGTCAATGGCATTGAAAATGTCTCGTCAATTTCGGCGGTGATTACCGGTGTGTCGGAGTTCAACCGGATTTCGACGGGGGCGCGCTCGGACGATGTCGCGACTGTCTATTTCGACGTGAAGGGCATCAATGCAGACGGGACGCTGAAGACCGGTTTCAATACCTTCGGCCAGAACCCGAATCCCGCTGAAAGACAGATACTTTCGCTCGTGATTACCGATACCGCCGGCAAAGGGTATATTTTCAATGTCGATGTGTCGGCCCAGTTCCCGGGAAACAAAGAACAGATAATCCGCGTGAAGACGGGTGACATCGTGATTCCTAAGCCTGACAAGCCCGGTTCGGGAGGCGGTCTTGCCCCTGACGTGGACGAATGGAAAGATATCGTTTCTGAAATTATCATTTAACAACATTTTATATTTTTTTTAAATGAAAAAACTTTTTATTGTAATGCTTGGCGTCAGCGCCGTTGTTGCCTGCACCAAGTCTTCAGTAAGCTATGAGCCTGCTGGAGAGATTGCATTGGCTCCTGTCAATGAAATCAACAAGACCAAGACAACTGTAACCGATGGGGTCTTCCCTGCTGATCGGATTATGGGTGTGTACGCTTACTACAAGGCTGATTGCCTGGATGGTACTGACGTTAAATTGTTCAAGGATGCGTCAACCTATCTTGACAATGTCCAGTTCAAGAAGAACGGAACTAACTGGGCAGGATGGAAGGATGGTGCCGCTTACCCTTATTATTGGCCGAAGAACGGTTCCCTCGTGTTTGCTGCCTATTCTCCTCTTACAGATGCTGATGCCAAGCCGGCTGTCAGTTCACATACATTCAAGGCTGACGGAACTGCTGTGGTGTCTGACATTTTCAAAAACGAAACTTTTACCCAGTCACGTCTTACCGACAAGACAGTTGACTTAATGTGGAGTCCGGTAACTGCATCGTCACACACTTCAAAATCCAACCATGTGGCCATGACTTTCTATCATGCCATGTCCTGGATTACTTTCAAGGCTAAGTTTACGAAACCTGCGGATATGGCCACGACTACCGAGCCGGTCATCACTATTAAGAGTCTGACTCTTGATAATGTTGCGACAAAGGGTAAGTTTGAGACACATGTTGCCGAAATCAACTGGACTCCGATTGTTGATAATGCGATACAGCATCAGCCTATTGTAGTCTTCAGGGGAGAACAGGCTCTAACGGCGACATCTGCCAATGTGGAGAACAATGCAAACGGTACTCTTGTAATCCCGCAGGATATTACAAACGACATTGTAGCCACTATCACTTATGATCAGCATGTTCCAGGAACTGCAAAAGTGGAGCAGAAAGCGGTACTTCATCTCAATCAGTGTAAAGTGGGTGGACAGTCTCTTACTACATGGATGAATGCAAAGCATTATATCTATGATATCAACTTTACATTCGGTACTGATGACCAGATTTACATCGCACCTTCAGTTCAGCCATGGACAGAAGAGAATGTCACCACAGAAGGTGGTGCTATAGAGCATAAGTAATTTGCCTGCGTTGTGGGCATCCGTCTTCGGTTTTGACAATGATAACTGATATGAAATATATGTTTGTTTTGGGCGTTGCCTCCGCATTGGCCTTTACCTCCTGCACCAGTGTGCGGGTAGAGAGGGAGGATGTGAATTCTGGCAGTCCCATATGCGTGACTGCCCGAGGTGACGGGCAGAATACCAAGGCTATGCTTGACGGTGACTCTTTCTGTCACTACGCCAATGCGTTACAGATTTGGGATGTGTATATGGGAGACAGTCCTGTGGCATATATTGACGGGAAGTATGTCGTGTCTGACGGCGGAGGGGCCGGAGCTGTCTGGCCGTTCCGCAAAGGCATTGACATTGATTCTGACATTGAAAAATATTATTGGACGAAGGCGGGTGCCCATCGTTTTTATGGTGTTCTTGTCAATGACAAATCCGTGGATCCGGCATTGTCCCCTGCGACTTTGTGGGGCGACGGCTGCGGATTCGGTAAGGCAGGGGCGCCTCATGTTTTTGCGGTTCCGCAGACGGAGATGAATCTGGATTCTCCGCAGTTCGATTTCGTTTATTCCAATGTTGTGGAGCGTAATCTGGACACGTCTGCAGGAACTGATATCTCTGATGGAACTGATGTGAAGAGGCCTGTTGGCTTGACTTTTAAGCATTTGTTTTCGGCATTTGCGTTTACTCTCAAGAATGAGAGTGCAGGGGACTTGAAACTGAAGGATGTTTCCCTGCAGATCCAGTCCGGCGGCGAGGCCGGCATTGACTATTCCGGTGCATGGACGAGGGATGCGGATATTTCCGGCTGTCCTTCCGTAACTTATACATTGTCAGATGTTTCTGATATAAAAGGTGTTGCTGACGGGGTGACTGTGAAGATTCTTCCTGCCAATGCTAAGGTGGATTTGTTCAATCATGTCGGCTCCGTAGTGGCGACTGCTTCGGACAAGGGGGAGTTCAAGTTGGCGTGGCCGCAGAGTCTGGAGGGCAAGACATTGAAGTTCAGTTATACGGTGACGGAAAGTGTCGGTCATATCGGATATGTGTATAACGGAAGGGGAAGCGGTTATTCTGTGTATAGTCGCACGGAAAATCCCGGAAAGGGGGAGTATGACTATGTCTCCGGAAATCGCGCTCACTATGTCTATAACCCGGACCATAAGGGTGATTTTGATGTGACTTTCAAGGAGGACCCTTATGGCTATTATTCCAAGACAACTTATTATAAGGATGAGGAGCGTGACATTGACAAATCTTTCAGTCTTGACGCCATTACGCCTGATTCTCGCTGGGAAGCCGGCAAGCGTTATCTCTATAATCTGTCTTACAGCAATACTGTTATTGACCTGAAAGTCACTGTCATGCAGTGGAATGGCGGTCATGGCGGAGGTGTGGAATTCAATTGATGAAGCTATGAAAAGAATATTTGCATTGGCATTGACCTTAATCATTTTCGCCGCTTGCGCGAAGGAGACGGTTCCTTCCGCCGCAGGTGACGGGGAGGCTGTAACGTTGTCTCTCAATGTGTTGTCGGGGCAGCTTGACCGGGTGGTGGTCAAGGGCTGGGACCCGAATGATGCCAATGAGGTTGCTGTCCATGACCTCCGTGTGTACGTGTTCGACAAGATCGGTGTGCTTGTGGGTTTCAAGACTTTTTCGGAGAGTGACTTGAAGTTCAATGCTGACCGTAATTCTTCTACCGGTTATGACAAGTCTGCGGATATTTCTGGTATTCAGGCGGTTACGGGGGATGTGTATATTTATGGAATTGCCAACGCGGTGACGTCCCAGTACAGCATTACGGATGAGCGGATTCTGAATGCGACGAATTCGGACCTGACCAGGAAGGATTTTCTCGCGGCTGTATATTCGCGTCAGAAGGAGTCTGTAAATCCGATGGACAATTGTTTTCTCATGACGGGTTATGTCAATGATGGTGAGCCTGTCCATGTGTCGAAGTCCGGTACGGGTACCGGTAGGATTGATAATCCTGTTTCTGCTGATGCTCAGCGTCTTAAGTTGTTTAAGGCGGTTTCCAAGAATAAGATTACGGTGAAGACCGGGGAGGGGATCAGTTTCGACCCTGATTATTATGTGATTTGCAATGTCCCTCGACGGGTTCCTGTCATTGACAAGAATACGACTGCATCTTATTCGGATTTCGAGAATTTGCCGCGTACGGTCATGAATGAACTGGAGGTGAATTTTTATCTTCCGGAGAATATCCAGACGTCGTCTTCTGCCATTCCGAAGTGGAATGACCGCGAGAGGAATGTCTATTCTGATGGTGTGAAGTCTTTTGTCAATGCTCCTGTGAATTCTACATATATTGTCATTTATGGCAAGTACAAGAAGGGGGATGTTTCTGGTAATGTGCACTATACCATCCATTTGGGTGATTTCGGGAAGTCGCTTTCGGATTTCAGTGTGGTGAGGAACTACAAGTATGAATATACCGTTACTGTCAATGGTGTGGATGATATTGTCGCTGAGGCGAAGGCTGATGGAAACACTATCATTGACAAGGATAATCCCGGGGCTGAGGGGGTGATCATCAGGACTGACAATGGTGAGGTTTTCGATGTGGACTGTCATTATGAGTCTCGTGTCTTTTCGTTTACGCAGGAGGAGATTCAGGGACTCAGGGATTTCGGATACATTGTGAAGTTCAAGACGGCTTTCGGGGAGACGGAGAGTCTTCTGGTACGGCCGGATGGCTTGTATGACCCTTCTGCGTATAAGGCTGCCGAGACTGATGCGGACAGGAATGCGGCGAAGGTCGGCACTTTCGATGGTAATTTCAATGCTGTTCCGGTTGCCGGGAAGGAGGCTTATTTTGCTGATCCTCAGGGCGGAAAGACGGAGCATGACTATTATTGGGTGCATTTCGTGAAGAATACCGGCGCGACTTCAGGTGTCGGTCAAAAGACTTATTCTGCCCGTACCGTGGCGGACGTATGTCGTTTTCCGGGCCTGTCCAATACGATGAATGTCTTCAGGATGTTTGTCGATCTTATGGCAAATGCGGACAATGATTCGTATTTCAATGCTAAGGTCAATGGCAAGCGCGGAGTCTATTATACGTGTTTCATTGATGAGAATTATTATAGTGACAGGGATTGGACTGAGTATGCGAACCGGACTGAGGAACGTGTTGTGTATCTGGCGAATACTTATGAGACGAGTCCTGACAAGATGAGTTCTTATGCGGAGGCCAAATACGTGATTTCGCAGGAGCCTGTCTGGACTTTCTATAAGATGGACCCGTCGCTTGTACCTTATGGGGTGGAGAGTGTTTCGGAGGAGGAGAAGGTCAAGGGTTTTGCCTTGAAGTATTCCAATTATTCGGGAACCGGTGAGGCTTGGGACGGCCTTGCCACGACCAGGAAGAATGTTTCTGTTTTTTATCCGACATCCGGGGTGCAGAAGCGTAGTGATAATGCTCAGGATTTGTACACTGATGTTTTTATGGCTTGTATGAGCCGTAATCGTGATGAGGATGGCGATGGAAAGATAGATGCTTCCGAGGTCAAATGGTACCTTGCTTCTGTGGGCCAGTACATCGGTCTTTGGAGTGGTGAGGAGATTCTGCCTACGGATGCGCGTCTGTTCAATCCGAATGACTGGGATGCGCTGAAGACGGCTTATCATCAGGGAATCTATGATATGAATGGAAACAAGCTTATCAAAGATCAGGCTCTGAAGTTTTGGCATTATTTCACTTCTTCGGATATGGCTGTTCTATGGGCTGAAGAGGGCGTTTCTACTTCTCGCAAGGGTGTCGTCAATTCTTGGGGTCAGGCGTCCAAGGTTCGTTGCGTTAGGAATCTGCAGTCCAATGGTACTGGTGTGGGTGTGACGGCTGACAAATATTATGAGCATAAGTCTGTGGCTGATGGTACAGAGGTTACCATGCTTCTTGCTGAAGATGCTCTCCGAGGTTACCAATCGACGGCCATGAGTCCTTCTCTTGAGCGTGGCGAGAATACGACCAACAAACTTTACGGGAAGTTTGTCGTGGCTTCTTCTGATTTGCCAGGCACGTTTGCGCGTGGCTCGATTATCAATACTGGCTACAATCAGCCATTCATATCTGCTACGGCCGACGTGTGCAAGGCCGCCAAGGGAGGTGCCTGGCGTGTGCCTAACCAAAGGGAGTTGTCAATGATGACGATGTTCCTTTCCAAGCCTTCCAATTTCATGTGGAGCAATACGTTCTTTACGGGTGCCCGTGCCGGCTATTATAAGCAGGGCAGCGGTCAGGGTCTTATCTGGCAGTATACCGGCCAGCTTTCTTTGGATAGTTCCGGAAGAGGCACCGTCCGCTGTGTCCGGGATGAGAAATAGGTGAGTTATTTCTGATTGTTTGAGTTAATATTACTTAATGTGGTTTCGAGGTTGCATATCTGAGTCTGGTGATGGCAGAAAAATGTCAAAAAAAGTGTTTCTGGACAATTCCCTGAGGGATAATGAGTTATTGTATATGCATGAAAAAACTTCGAAAAAATATTGAAAAAAGTGCAAGAAAAATTTGGAGTGTAAGAAAAAATGCCTACCTTTGTGATCCCAAACGAAAAGAACGGTACTTCACCGAACTTCAAGTAAGGAAACATACTTGGTGCCATAGCTCAGTTGGTAGAGCAAAGGACTGAAAATCCTTGTGTCCCTAGTTCGATTCTCGGTGGCACCACACGAAACCCTCGTAGACGCATTCTACGGGGGTTTAACTTTTTAATTTTACTACATCTGCGTTCGTTCGGCCCCGGGTCAGGGGGGGGAGACCGGGTCAGGGGGAACCCGTCTTTTTCCCATTTTCCGAACGCCACTGGAGTTAAGTAAGCATTAAAAAAAAGTTGGTAAAGATTTGTGAAGAATTTTCGAGAATAGATTTCTTTTCGAAGAAGGAGTGTACTGGACGTACACGACTGATAAAAAAGGAATATAGACCGAAAAGACTCGCAAAGATTACCAAGTTATTTTTTAAGGATTACTAAGCGACTTATCAAGGTCATAGACTTCTGGCTGTCATCTTCCTCTGCATTCTGTCTCGCACTGCCGTACAAGAACAAGGCAGATGATAAGCTGACAGATGATGCACTTCTGTTTCGACCCTCTTGGCAGACGACAATTTAAGGTTCATCCCGCTAACTTGTTCGACATCAATATCATACAGAATTCACATAGCTTGATCCACCTGTCAAGACCCCCTTTCAGACCCACCTCTTGGCATCCCACGATTTCCGTAAAAGCTTGACGTTCAGCATAAAACGCTAAACCACGTCTGTCAAGAGGGGCGAAGACCAGACAGTCTTAAAAGTCCTGGCAAGAGTGAAATTGTTCGTATCCCTATACACTGCCTAAAGCAAATTCTTGATTTTCACTTAGAAATGTTTGACCATTTAGACAGTCTCCCCCACAACGAAGGACACCAATGCCGCAAGTTTTTCATTCTCTGTTACCAATCGCTCATCGGCCACACAGTTATCTGCATAAAACGCAATTTGCCCAGAGAACATAGCCTTTCCCGGACAAATAACTGAATTATATTTCTTTAATCAAGACTACTTTGGCTCCGACCTTTCCTTTAGCCAGGATACCTCTTCTTCTGAGAGACCTGTCGCCTGTGCTATAATCTCGCAAGATGCACCGAGTCGTATAAGATTTATCGCGATTTTCGAGCGTTCGTCTTTACTACCTTATGCACGTCCTTCCTTTATGCCTTCTTCTTTACCTTCCTTGCGCCCTTCCTCTCGCCCAGTCTCATGCGTGTACTCAATCTGATTATATGTGTCCCGTTCCGTATTCATGGCCTTAATGTATTTGATTCTGTCCTCGTCGTCAAGCTGGGCTGGGCGAGTCCCGCTACATCTTAGGAATCAATCCGGTTCAATTCAGAAATTTCCTTTTCTGTCAGACCTGTCAGTTCTGAAATTGTCTCAGTCTCAATCCCTTTCTCCAACATTCTTTTGGCAATGTCGAAACTCTTCTGTTTTGCGCCTTCCTCACGCGCGTATTCAATCTGATTGTATGTGTCCCGTTCCGTATTCATGGATTTAATGTATTTGGTTCTGTCCTCGTCGTCAAGTTGGGCAAGCTCCGCTACATCGAAGAGCTTCGTGAATATCCTGTCCCTCAGTCTCTCCGGACGCTTCAGCAGATTGGACATATTCTTCAGTAGATAGAGCCACTTGTCCAAGTCCGTCTCCAGTTCATCCTCACCCTTGTCGAACT
>ERZ1026772.650-NODE-650-length-23492-cov-3.999531_pt1 | contig 23492 bp, 24 predicted proteins | sample MGYA00380124_ERZ1026772 | MGnify/ENA primary metagenome ERZ1026772 (study PRJEB33269, sample SAMEA4719760) | human gut metagenome | biome: human-associated habitat; feature: organic feature; material: feces | place: Cameroon | collected 2013-10 ...
AAGTTATTATATCACTCCCGCCCCGATTCCACAAGACAAAAGGATGTCTCAGCCTGTAAATACACGTATATGAGAACGGAGAAAGTCCGTAAATCAGGCCTTCTCCGTTTTTATTACTGGGTAAACGCTCGTTCAATACCGTTCGTTTACCATATTTATTCTCTGCCTTTTACGACCTCGAGTGCTTTGATAAGCATCTGCGCAGCCTCTGCCCGCGTGAGCTCGTCATGTATGAGTGTCTGGCTCTCAACGATTCCCACTGCACTGAGGTTTGCGCATGCCTGCGCCGCCTCCGGTTCCCATTCGCTGTCAAGCGAGATATAATCGATATCTTTCAGCCCGAGCGCGCGGTTGAGCATACTCATCGCTTCATTCCTGCTGATGGGTTCATCGGCGCGGAATACGCTTTCACTTTCTTCCCTGCCGCTCACGCCGCGCATGACCGCCGTCGCAACATACTGCTGCATCCAATACGGCATCGCGTCCACATCCTCATAGCCGGTCGACATCACTCCGTTTATCAGCGGCTCACCGGCAGTCAGCATGCACATACTCAGAAACTCTCCGCGGCTCACGGTCTTCTCAGGGCCGAAGCAGTATTCGCCGCCTATCATTTCGGCTGTGAATATATTGTTCTCGCTCAGCGCTACAGCCGCATATTCCTCCGCGCGGCCTTCCATATCCTCGTAGCAGACGTCCTTTTTCTGCTTTTCAATACGGATTATTACGGTCGCTTCCTGGGAAACATTGCCCTCGGCGTCGACTGCCTTGTAGCCGAAATAGTCCTTTCCGCGCTTGTTGTCGTTCGGCGTATAGGTGAAGCTGCCCTCTTCACCCTGCACGATTTTTCCCTTTACCGGCTGAGTCGTTATCTCGTATGAAACGACGTCATCATCCGGGTCGTAAGCCGACATCTTCCCGCCTACGGACACATTTCTGTATGTCTTTATTTCGAGATTCTCAGCGATCGGCGCCGTGCCCGCCGCAAGTGCAGGGCTTGCCAAAGAGATGCACATAAGCAGCATCAGCGCCGCGGCAGTCAGTGATATCAGTATTTTTTTCATTGCATATTCCTCCTTTACCGTTTGAAGATATTTTGTGCAGAATTATCCCATGTATGCAAATAAAGGTAGACTTGGAAATACCTTTGTGGTAATATACAAACAACATTATTTTCAATAGGAGAGTATAGTATGGAGATCAACGCTGCCGCTGCGTGGCTCAATTCCACGTTCGGCAATCTTGACGTCAGTGTCGCGCTGGCAGTACATAAGCTGTATGACATTGCTGGCGGCTTTTTTACGCCGTTCTTTGAAGTGATTTCATTCTTCGGCAAGGGCGGTATATGCCTTATTCTTCTTTCTTTGGCATTGCTGTTCTTCAAGAAAACACGCCGCTTCGGCACTGCGATGTGCATCGGTCTTGCGATCGGCGCTCTGATCACAAACTGCTGCCTGAAGATCGTGATCGCACGTCCGCGTCCGTATGTGGATCAGAACGGAATACTTTATCAACTGTGGCTGCTGGTTGGTCAGAATGTCGAGAGCGACAAGAGCTTCCCTTCCGGGCATACGACAGCCGCCTTTGCCAGCATGGTCCCGCTTTTCATTTTGGGCAATAAACGCTGGAGCTGGACTGCTCTTCTGTTCGCGTTCACGATGGGTGTCGCTCGTATTTATCTCGTAGTCCACTATACCTCTGATGTCATCGGCGGCCTCATAGTCGGTACCTTTGCTGGGATAATCGCCGTTATAATAGCTAAGAAGCTGCCGCAGAAATGGTATGAGCTTGACTTCTATAAGCGCAAATCAAGCCAGCCGCCAGACAGCTTGAGCGCATAAAGGTCAAATAGCAAACCCCGAACCTCAGTTGAGGTTCGGGGTTTACTATTGTATGTGTGTATGTGTCGCTTAATAGAGCTTTGCGCCTGCCGGGATGTGCGGATCAACCATCAGCAGGTGGAGCTTCTCCTCGCCGTTCTCGTGATGCACAGCGGAGATCAGCATGCCACATGAGTCGATACCCATCATCGGTCTGGGCGGAAGATTAGTAATCGCGATACAGGTCTTCCCCACCAGTTCCTCAGGCTCATAGTAAGCATGAATACCGCTGAGGATGGTGCGCTCTGTACCTGTGCCGTCGTCAAGAGTGAACTTGAGAAGCTTCTTGGACTTCTTCACAGCTTCGCATGCAAGCACCTTGACCGCTCTAAAGTCGGACTTCGAGAAGGTCTCAAAGTCTACAAAGTCGGAAAACAGCGGCTCGATCTGGACATTGGAAAAGTCGATGGCTTCTTCCTCAACTTCAACGGGAGCCTGAATCTCGGCGTCAGCAGCAGCTTCCTGCTTCTTCTCCGCCTTAGGCATATCCATAGGCTTCATAGTGGGGAACAGGATAACATCTCTGATGGAGCTGCATCCCGTAAGCAGCATCACACAGCGGTCAATGCCGATGCCGAGACCTCCCGTAGGTGGCATACCGTATTCAAGCGCGTTGATATAATCCTCGTCCATCATGCCGGCTTCATCGTCGCCCTTGGCACGCATTTCGACCTGCTTCTGGAAGCGCTGCTTCTGATCGATAGGATCGTTGAGCTCAGAGAACGCATTGCCCATTTCGCTTGCGCAGATGAAGAGCTCGAAACGCTCGGTAAGGCGCGGGAACTTCGGGCTGCGCTTTGCAAGCGGGGAAACGTCTACCGGGTGCATGGTGATAAAGGTCGGCTGAATGAGCTTCTCTTCGACCTTCTGGTCGAAGCACTCGTACAGAGCATGACCCCAAGTCGGCTCGACCTTCTCCATGTCAACGCCGATAGCCTTTGCAGCGGCGACTGCCTCTTCATCGCTTTCGATAGCCATGAAGTCAACGCCGAGATATTCCTTGACAGCCTCGGCCATGGTCATACGCTTGAAGCCGGGCGCGAGACTGACGCTCTGTCCCTGCCACTGGACGTCATAAGTGCCGAGTATCTCCATCGCAGCACCGGACAGCAGATCTTCAAACAGATCCATCATGTCGTTAAAGTCAGCATAGGCCTCGTACAGCTCGACCGTCGTGAACTCCGGGTTATGCTTTGTGTCCATGCCCTCATTGCGGAAGATACGGCCTATCTCATATACGCGCTCAATGCCGCCCACAATAAGGCGCTTAAGGTTGAGCTCGGTCGCGATGCGCAGGTACATGTCTATATCAAGGGTGTTGTGGTGCGTGATAAAGGGACGCGCGGTAGCACCGCCTGAAATGGTGTTAAGGACTGGCGTCTCGACCTCCATGTACCCGCGGTTATCGAGGAAGCGGCGGACGTAGCTCACAAACTTTGAACGGATGACAAAATTGCGGCGGCTGTCGTCATTGACAATGAGGTCAACATAGCGCTGGCGGTACTTGAGCTCCGTATTGGTCATGCCGTGGAACTTCTCCGGCAGCGGACGCAGAGACTTTGAAAGGAGAACAACGCTCTGCACATGTACAGATATCTCCTCGGTCTTTGTCTTGAACACGTAGCCGGAAACACCGATAATGTCGCCGATATCATACTTGCGGAAGTCCGCGAACTCCTGCTCGCTGACAGCGTCTGCACGGATGTAAAGCTGTATCTGACCCCTGTCGTCCTTGATATGGCAGAAGATGGCCTTGCCCATGCCGCGCTTGGACATAATACGTCCCGCGACGGAAATAGTCTTGTCGGCAAATGAGTCGTAATCGGCCTTAATCTCCTCCGACCACGCCGTTCTTGTAAACTTGGTTTTGGTAAAGGGATCCCTGCCCTCCTGTTGGAGAGCCGCCAGCTTATCGCGGCGTATCTGCAAAATCTCGGACAGCTCCTGCTCCGGTGCGGGCTGTCTGGTGTTCTCTTCGCTCATGCTTTAACCCTTGCCTTTAATTATTCTCTACGGAAAGTATCTCAAACTTGATATCGCCCGCGGGAGCGTTGACGACGACAGTCTCGCCCGCCTTATGCCCGTGCAGTCCTCGGCCGAGGGGAGAGTCATCGGATATACGACCCTCTCTGGGGTTTGCCTCCTGAGAGCCGACTATCTCATAAGTCTCCTCAAAGTCCTCCTCAATATCGCGCACCTTCACGACGCTGCCGAGGGTGATAGCATCCTTCGGCGTGTTCTCGTCCATATTGTCGACGATCTCGGCGTTCTCGATAAGGACCTTCAGCTCAGCTATCTTGGAATAGAGCTTGCCCTGCTCGGTCTTCGCTTCATCGTACTCACTGTTTTCGGACAGATCGCCGAAGCTTCTTGCTTCCTTGATCAGCTCAGAGACCTCTTTCTCTCTCACTGTCTCCAAATAATAAAGCTCATCCTTGAGCGCGTCAAGACGCTCCTGACTCATTTTGAATCTGTTGGAATTAGACATACGTTCCGATCTCCTTCTGCCGCCTCATTGATCCTGAGGTAAATTTATAGTGGGAAGCTTGTACATTATATTAACTTACGCAAGGCTTGTCAACTCAAAAGCTTCAAAGCCTGCATAAGCTGCTCGTCATTTGAGGATGCGCCGACGCCGGTGCTCTCGCCGACGGTGCCGTCGGTCGTACCGGTCGCGGAAGCATCGGAGTTATAAAGGATGAGGTCAGGCACAACGCCGCCCTTGGCGCTGATATCCGTGCGGTTGCCGGTGAGATATGTGCCGGTCGAAAGACGGAGCGCGCTGCCGTCCTCAAGCGGGATGGTCTCCTGTGTTCTGGTCTTGCCTGTCGTTGCCTCGCCAAGCACCGTTGCCCACTGGTACTCCTGAAGCACAGCCGCACACACTTCAGCCTCGCCGAAGGTCTCGGCATTCACGAGTACGCACATCGGAAGCTGAATGCACATGCCGTCCGACGTCGTTACCTTCTCGTTGCCCTGTTTATCCGTCTCTATGAAAAGAGTGCCGTTCGGGAGCAGATAATCAAGGAACTTCGCGGCCTCACTGTCAAGCCCGCCGGGGTTGCCGCGCAGGTCGATGCACAGCGCCACTGCTCCCTGATTGAGCAGATCCTCGACCGCCGCTATCGCGTCTTCACCGCTGCCGGCTTCAAAATTCAGGATCTGTACGTAACCGGCCTCAGTCTTTTCAAGACGGTAATTGACGGCGCTCTGATAAACGCTGCTGCAATCGACCTCGATACTGTTCTTGCGCCCAAGACCAAGCGTGAATTTTCCGTTCATCTTTGAGCGTATCAGCTTGCGCGCTTCATCCAGCGACATGCTGGTTATATCCTCGCCGTCTACAGAGGTTATCACATCCCCTGCACCAAGCCCGGCAAGGCCTGCCGGAGAGTCCGCATTGACGGAAACGACCTGAAAGTTCCCGTCGTCCTGCTTCATTATAGACATGCCGATGCCCGAGTATTCATTTGCGGAGTTGAGCTGGTAGGTCTTGTATTCATCCGCGGACATGTAATAGCTCCAGTTGTCGGCAAGCCCTGAAACCATAGCCGCCGCAGCGTAATCGCCGAGAGCCTGTCTGCTGACCTCATCTATGTACTGATCCTCAACGATGTCCTTGATCTCAATATACCGTTTGGCTTCGTCAAAATCGTCTTTGCCGCCGACAAGATCGAGCATGTGCTTATATGTGATCCCTATCGCACCGCCGACAAAAATAATAAAGGCGAGCAGCACATACTTGAATCTTATGCGTATATTGAGGATTGCCGTCAGAACGTTGACAACGGCGTTCATTAGTCTGGTGCCTAAACTCATATACAACCTCCGGAATCTCTGCTGTTTTACACACGCGGGGGCTGCTGCCGCAGCCCCCCGGTTTTGCTTAGAAAATTATACTCCCGCGTCCGCGGAGATCGTAAGCCCGGAATAGAACTGCTCCGGGTCGATACGCGTACCATTTTTCAGGACCTCAAAATGGAGATGCGGTCCGGTAGAGTTACCGGTGCTTCCGACATATCCGATGGTGTCTCCCTGATTCACGGTCTGTCCCTGACTTACCGCAATGGAGGACATGTGGCCATACAGCGTCACATAGCCGTTGCCATGGTCGATCATGACGCAGTTACCGTAGCCGCCGTTCCATGACGCCAGAGTAACAGTCCCGCCATCGGCTGCATAGATGCTTGTTCCCTGATTGGACGCAATGTCTATACCGGTATGCGTTTTCTGCTGTCCGGTAATGGGATGAATACGCAGGCCGAACCTGCTCGATACGTAGACATACGACGCAACAGGCCAGATAAAGCTGCCGTTTCCGACCGCTCCGCCGCCGGTGCTCCCGCCGTTATTGCCCTGTTCGGCGCGCCTCTGTTCTTCAAGCTCCGCAACGAGCTTATCTATGTTCGCGTTCGCCGCGTCCTCGGCGGCCATGATCTCGTCATACTCAGCCTGACGCTTTTCAAGGTCATTTTCGATATCAAGGATAAGGTTTATGGCCTCCTCAATATCCTTTTCGAGTTCGGCCTGCTCCTCACGGAGCACTTCCTGCTTTGCGTTTATATCCGCGCGGTAGGCCTCGTAATCGGCCTTGACCTCCTCGGTGTTCTCTCTGGCCGCGATATATGCGTCCTCAAGATCCCTGTCGCTCTGCATTATCTCGCCGATATCATCCATCGCAGTAAGGAAATCGCCAAGGCTGCTCGTCTTGAGCACCATCGCCAGATATCCTACACTGCCGTTTTCTTCCATGGCACGCACACGCGCACGGTATCTTTCGAGCTGCTCGTCCTCAAGGCGCTGAGCTTCGGTAAGCTCCTTCTCCTTGTCGGCGATCATCTCATCATACATTGCGATCTCATCGCTGTTGAGCTGGATCTGCTGGAGCGTATACATATTGCGCTCATCCATGGCCTGCTTCTGTTCCACAACGCTGGCCTTGTCAGCCTCAAGCTGTTCAACAACAGCCTGCTTTTCCTGACGCTGTGCCTTGATCGCGTCGCGCTCGGCTTTGAGCGCGTCTATTTCGGTCTGTGTGACCGCATAGGCGCTGACCGGCGCCGTATCAACAACGGCGGCAGCCATGAGCACCACGCAAAGAGACAGTGCTATCAGGCGTAATGTCTTTCTTTTCATAGTAGTACCTGAATTGCTTCAGCAATTGTAATATGTAATCCCGGAGAAATAAGCAGCCGGATCTACTCTTCCGTCTCCTACGTAAACTTCAAAATGCAGATGAGTACCCGTGGCTCTTCCGGTTGCCCCCAGATACCCGACTGTCTGTCCCTGACTGACATAATCACCCGTGGAGACCGCAAAGCCCGACATGTGCGCGTACACCGTCGAGGTGTCTCCGTGGTTGATTATTACATAGTTGCCGTATCCGCCGTCTGAGGACGCGGTAACAACAACGCCGCTCGCCGCCGCAACTATGGGTGCGCCGTCGTTGCCAAAGCCGTCGATGTCGATACCGGCGTGGTATCTGGTCTGGCCGGTGAAGGGGTCGGAACGGTTGCCGTAGCGTGAGGTGACTCTTGTGCTGCAGGGCACAGGCCACATAAAGCCGCTGTCCCCGCCGCTTGCGCCGCCGGTGTTGGCGTTATTCTGCGCCTCGTTTATTTCATCCTGACTGTACGGCGGCTCCTGACCGTTGGCCTCGGCCTCCTGATTTGCGCGGTTCATCTCTTCAACGCGGGACGCGGCATCCTCAGCGTCCGATTTTGCCTGTGCAGCCTCGGCGGCCTTCTGCGCGTTATACTGAGCGATCATGCTGGCGATCGACGCTGCGGCAGCCTGCTCGGCAGCTTCGGCTGCTTCGTACTCGGCGAGTGCCTTTTCTATCTCGGACTCAAGGCTCTTCAGAGTCTTGTCCGCTTCGGTGATCTGATTGCTTATCTCCTTCTGCTCCGCTTTCAGCTCGGTCTGCGTAGCTTCGTATTCGGCCTTTTCCTGCTCGTACTGAGCCTTGACCTCCTCGGTCTGCTCACGTGCGGCGACATACTGTGCCTGAAGCGTTTTATCGCTCGACATTATCTCGCCCATATCGTCAAAGGCAGTGAGAAGTTCGGAGAAGTTGCTTGCCTGAAGGATCACTGCGAGAATATTGTATCCGCCGTTCTCTTCCATTGCGCGCACACGGCCGCGGTATTTCTCAAGCTGCCGCTCTTCCTTGTTCTTTGCCGCATCGACCTCTTTTGCCTTTTCGGCGATCAGCTCACTGCACTGATCGATTTCCTTGGCAATGATCTTGAGCTGTTCATTTGCAAGCTTCTTCTGCTCGTCAAGCGCCGCCTTCTGTTCAAGGACGTTTGCCTGCTGATCCTTGAGCGCCTGAAGCCTCTCCATGCAGTCCTTGACCTGGTTGGACAGCTGCTCCTTCTGTGCCTTGAGTTCGCTCAGTCCCTCCGGCTCATCCGCGAATGCGGAGACCGGGATCATGCTTACCACAAGGGATGCAAGCATCAGTACTGCCATGATAACGGCAATGACCGATATGATCTTCTTGTTATTCATTGGTAACTCCTTATTTCAAGGGAACGGTCAAACCTTCAGATAGTTCCTGATAGCGTTCACGCCGCCGAACGCGCCGACCAAAATTCCGACAGCCATGTATACGATAAACACTTCGAGCGCAACGCTGTGGAAAGGCACGAAGGTTATAAAGCTCTCGGTAACGGATGCGACGAGCTTTCCGGTGACGAGGTTATAAAGACCCCACTCAGCGAGGAAAGCCAGCCCGCCGCCGAGAATGCCGAGCACAAGACCCTCGACAACAAACGGCAGCCTGATAAAGCTGTTTGTCGCGCCGACCATTTTCATGATTGCGATCTCGTCACGCCGGCCGAAGGTGGCAAGCTTTATCGTGTTCGACATGATGAATATCGACACAAAGACAAGGATCGCTATCAGCACGAGTGAGATGACGCTGACGACGTTGCGGATCGTGACAAAGGTCTTTGCGTACTCAAGATGTGCGTTGACCTTGGCGATGCCGTCGACCGCTTCGAGCGCCGCTTTCGTCTGCGACATGAGCGCGATGTCCGTCAGGTGGATAACGAACCTGTGGCGGAACACGGATTCGTCGATACCCTCGCGGAAGTTCTCGTCGTACTTGTTCATAAAGTTGTCCATAGCAGCCTGTCTCGAGACAAACTCAACGGACGAAATATTATCCAGCGCCTCAATGCTGCTCTGGAGCGCTTTTGCCTGATCCTCATCCGAGATCTTCTCGTCAACGAAAGCGACGATCTCGTTCTGGTTTTCAAGGTCTTTTATCAAGGCGTCAATGTTGACGGACAGCAGTGATACGCTGCCCATGATAACAAGGCATGCCATGATGATCGTGACCGACGCGAAGGACATGAAACCGTGGGTCGTAATGCTTCTGAAGCCCTCGCGGATAAGATAGCCGCACCTACTCAATCTCATAACTGTAATACCCATCCATTCCGTCACTGATCAGGTTGCCGCCGTCAATGGTGATGACGCGCTTGGAAAAAGCGTTGACCAGTTCCTTCTCATGGGTCACGACCATAACAGTAGTGCCCATCTCGTTTATCTTTTCGAACAGAAGCATAAGCTCCAGGCTGCGCACGGGGTCGAGGTTGCCGGTAGGCTCGTCCGCGACGATCATGCGCGGGCTGTTTACGAGCGCCCTTGCGATGGCGACACGCTGCTGTTCGCCGCCGGAGAGCTCATTCGGCATACGCTTGCCTCTGCCCTCAAGCCCTACAAGCTCCAATATGTACGGCACACGCTTCTTGATCTCGGAGTTTGCCGCGCCGACGACGCGCATCGCAAACGCAACGTTGTCGTACACATTCATGTTTTCAATAAGCCTGTAGTCCTGGAATATGACGCCGAGCGTCCTGCGGACCTTCGGCAGCTTCCTGCGCTTTATCGTGCCCATGTCAAAATCGTTGACGATTATCTGACCGGACGTCGGGCGCACTTCGCCGGTGATGAGCTTCATGATCGTGGTCTTTCCCGAGCCGGATGGGCCGACAAGAAAGACGAACTCGCCGTCGTTAATGGTGAGGCTCACTCCGTCGAGCGCAACTGTGTTGCTGCTCTCGTAGACCTTCCTCACGTTGTTCATTTGAACCATAAGTCAATTGACCTCCAAAGCTTTTGTTTCCTGCCGGTGTACATTGTCCTCCATACACCAACAGCGCTTGCGATCTATAGCACCTCAGTATTTGCTGTTGTTAAGGGAATCGAGGTACATTTTAACCATCATAGCGACCTTAAAGACGATAGCATGGTCGAACTCACGCAGATCAAGCCCCGTGATCTTCTTGATCTTTTCAAGCCTGTACACCAGCGTGTTGCGGTGGACATACAGCTTACGCGAGGTCTCGGAGACGTTGAGGTTATTTTCAAAGAACTTGTTGATAGTCTCCAGAGTATCCTCGTCCAAGGTCTCTATGGGATTTTTCTTGAATACTTCATTCAGGAACATCTCGCACAGGGTAGTAGGCAGTTGATAGATAATGCGCCCCAGGCCGAGAGTTTCGTAATTGATTATTGTCTTTTCGCTTTCAAACACGCGGCCAACCTCAATGGCGACCTGCGCTTCCTTGTATCTGTCGGCAAGCTCGCGCAGATGGCGCGCATTTGTGCTGATGCCGATGACGCACTTTATGCCCATTTCCTCCGCAAGGGAGTTTTCAATGGTGTGCGCAGCCTTGAGTATCTCTTCGGGGCAGTTGGTGTTCGGCAGAGCCTTGACGAGTACTATATCCGTCTCGTTGATGTTCAGCACAAAATCCTTCTGCTTATCCGGGAAGAGGCGCTGTATAAGCTCCACCGCGGCAACATCGGAGTTCTCCGTCTGGCGCACAAGCAGGACGACGCGCGGCTCATCCGTCACGAAGTGCAGCTCCTTTGCGCGGACGTAGACATCACCCGGCAGGATATTGTCGGAGATGATATTCTTTATGAAGGCGGCCTTGTTGTGCTTCTCTTCATAATTGTTCTTCGCCTCGTTGAAGGCTACCGCAGAAATGGAGCATATAGTACGGCTCAGAGAGTCGCTGCCCTCGGTGAATGCCGCATAGTCAAACTTTGCGCCTGGCGAAGAGAGGGCGCAGTAAGTTCTTGTTCCGGTAGAAATGGGATGCTCCGTCCCGTCAAACTCGTAGAGATGGAAGTCGTCCAGCCGGGAACCTATCATGGCAAGCTCGCTGCATGCGACTACAAACCCCTGCTCGTCAACGACACCTATCGTTCTGTCAACGGCATCCTTCAATTGAATGATCACATTCTGAAAAATTCTGCTGGACATATTTCCTCCCTCTTTTGCCGCCATGAGCAGCCGTGCCGTTTATGCGATCCGTCTGCGGCTCTTTCGGATCGCTATGCACTCTGCCCTTCCGCCGAATGAAGCCGACGGAGCGCCGTATACCCCGGCGCTTCTCCCGGGCGCCGGACTGTTTTTGTTGGGTTTGCCCGCTGTCAATGGCATTCTGCCATACGCGTGCTTCGGCCAATAGTCAATTTACCATACTCAGCCGATTTTTTTACTACATAATAACTCTGTTTTATGTAATTTTCAATATAAATTCTCGCTTTTTTTTGTGAACTTTTTTCGTCCTATGTTCTTAACAGTCAAAAACGGCTTGATTTTCAAGGGTTTAATTAAACTAATTGTCCAGAATAAAACTGCCCAACACCTTGGCTATGTCCTCGCTCCCAAGCTCCTTTACCCCTCCCGGAGCAAGAGCCGGGTCAAGCTCAAGAGCGCCGACGGCAAGCCGACGCAGCTTCTCAACAGGCTTTCCTCTCGAAGCGAGCATACGCTTCACCTGATGGTACTTCCCCTCCATGACAATAACATGGCATCGATTTCCGCCCAACGGCACAAGCTTTGCCGGCAGGCACTTTGTCCCGTCGCCGAGTACTGTCCCGTCCTCAAACGCCTTTACGTCGGTCTCATCCGGAGTTCCGTCCACCTCAGCGTAATAGAGCTTCTCTATGCCCGACTTCGGTGAGATCACACGGTGGGCAAAATCGCCGTCGTTCGTGAGCAGCAGCAGGCCGCTCGTGTCCTTATCAAGCCGACCGACCGGGAACAGTCCGATGCGGCGGATGTCCGGCGGCAGAATGTCCAGCACCGTTTCCTGACGTTTATCCTCCGTGGCGCTCAGCACCCCCTCGGGCTTGTCCATCATAAAATACCGCAGCCGGTTCGTACACAGCTCAACGCCGTCCACGCATATACTGCGCCCCTGCTCTTCTATCTTCATGTCCGGCTGCGCTGCCGCTGTGCCGTCTACCGTGACGCGCCCGCTCTTTATTATCTGCCGCAGCTCGCTTCTGGTCGCAACGCCCAGCTCTGACAGTAGCCTGTCAAGTCTTTTCACCGCCATGTGCCGATCCTCCGCAGTGTCGAAGATTTTTGCCCATCTATTATAGCATACCTGAGCACAAATTTGAATAGCTTATCTCAGGGCAGCCGAATCTATGTGCGTCTGCCGCCGCAGCACACTCTGTTGTCTCCATCTGCCGCTTATGGAGATCCGTTTCCCCCGGTGCTGACTTTGCAAGCGGCAGAATGGAGATACGCTATGACGCAAAAATGCTCAGGCTTTACTAAGAAAAAAGCCCTCATTCTGGTCTTGGGCTTGGGTGTTCTCATACTGCTGCTGATAGTCCTGCGCGCGGTGTTCGCCCCAGGTACGGAATTTGACCTTTCCACGCTTGACGGGCGCGAGACCTTCCTCAACTCCCTCGGCTGGGAGATCGACAGAAGCACCGAGGAGTTCAGAACTGTCGTTGTCCCGGATAAGCTTGAGGGGATAATGGCGCAGTATAACCGGATGCAGCAGGCGCAGGGCTATGATCTCTCCGACCATCTCGGTGAGCGGTGCAGCCAGTATAGCTATCAGCTCACAAATTATGCCGACTCTGACGGCACTGTCATCATCACCATCTACGTTCAGGAAAATGAAGTCATCGCCGGGGACATACATACCACCGCCGTCAATGGCTTCATGCACGGGCTCAAGCGCAACGCACAGACCCAGAAATAAGTAATGCCGCCCGTGTTCAGGGCGGCATTACTCAGATAGATTTGTTCTTACTTTTCGGCTCTGCCGATACCGAACTCAGCCGCGGCGATCGCCGTGCTGCCGTCCATGCCGGAAAAGTTCATGACGATGCGGTATCTGCCGTCGCCGAGCTTGTCATAGTGGTTAGCAAAATTGAACGTCACCTCATCGGTCGTATTAGCTGGGAGCGTGAGCAGCTGCAGGGTAACAAAGTCCTGCTTGTCCGGGATCACGCACCAGTGCCCGTCCTGCCATATTTCGAGCCGCTGAGCCGCGTCGTAGGTGTAGTCCTTGTCTGTGAGGTTTTCAAGCGTCAGCGCCGCCTCTTCGGTCTCGTCGGTCACGGTGCGCTGCTTTATGAATATCTGCACCAGATCGTTCGTCGCCGCCGTGTCATACTCGCTGACTTCATACTTTGTGCCGCCGCAGCCTGCGAAAGAAAGCATAACGGCGAGCACCGCAATAACAGCAAACAGTTTTTTCATTTTTTCCTCCGTACATTTATGAAATCAAATAGATGCAGGTCTATTTCCGCCTGCATCTATTTGACGTCCTTATTTTGGCTATGTTCCGCATAGTTTATTAAAAAACTATAAACAAACCGCGCGCCGCACTCCCGTCACAACAGGACGACGCCCGCCTCCTCGCATTTCTCTACGGTCTCAGCGTCCCATATCGAAGCCTGTACCTCGCCTATGTGCGCCTTGCCGAGCAGGAGCATCGAAAGCCGCGACTGTCCAATGCCGCCGCCGATCGTCAGCGGAAGCTCCCCAGCGAGCAGCGCCTTGTGATACGGCAGCTCGCGCCGGTTATCACAGCCGGAGGCCGTAAGCTGTCTGTCAAGCGCGGCGGGATCGACGCGGATGCCCATGGAGGAAACCTCCATCGCGCAGCCGAGCACATCGTCCCAGAACATGATATCCCCGTTGAGCGACCAGTCGTCATAGTCGGGAGCGCGCCCGTCGTGCGGCTTGCCGGACTTGAGTTTCCCGCCGATTCCCATGATGAAAGCGGTCTTGTGCTCCTTCACGTATGCGTTCTCGCGCTGCTTCGGCGTAAGACCGGGGTACATGTCCTCAAGCTCCTGCGCGTCTATAAAGCTGACGCGGCGCTCAAGCTTCGCCAGAACAGTCAGCTGCGGATATATAGCCCGCATCGTGTCCTGCGTATCGCATATCGCGGAGACGATATCCATGACCGTGAGCTTGAGATAGTCCCTCGTGCGGTTCTCAGGGAGAATGACCTTCTCCCAGTCCCACTGGTCGACGTAGACCGAGTGCAGATTGTCAAGCTCGTCCTCGTCGCGGCGGACGGCGTTCATGTCCGTATACAGTCCCTTGCCGGGGAAAAAGCCGTAGCGCTTGAGCGCAAGGCGCTTCCACTTTGCCAGCGACTGCACGACCTGTGCCTTCGTCTCCGTGCGCAGGATATCGAACGACACCGGGCGCTCATAGCCGTTGAGGTCGTCGTTTAGACCGGACTTTTCGTCGACAAACAGCGGCGCGGAAACGCGGTACAGGTTAAGCTTCGCGCCGAGGTTCTCCTCAAAAAGTCGCTTGAGCAGGCTTATCGCCTTCTGCGTATCATATATCGTAAGCAGACTCTTGTAATTTTCTGGTATGTACGTTGACATATCGGCTCCAATTCTCCGCACTTTGCGGATGTTTTATTTCTTGCTGAGCATTTCAGCGATCTCCTGATACAGGTTCTCCGCGTTGAGGCGGAAGTTCTTCTCCATGAGCTTTGCCTGCTCTTCATCGCCGCACAGCAGGTGCAGATGAATTATCTCGCCCTTGCCGTCGGACATCGCAAGCTCTACAATGCATCCGTTCTCACTGACCTCGTGGCGCGCTGTTATCATCGCCGCGCGGCGCAGCCTCTCCTCTACAGGAGCCAGCAGCTTGAGCGCTTTCATGCGCACGGAGTACGGCAGACTGCTCTCGACAGCCTCCGCGTTCTTCGCGCCCTTGTCGGTGATCGTGTACCCCGTCGGAGTTTCCTTTATATGTCCCGTCTCTATAAGGTCGGAAAGGCAGTCCGAATAGTCGAAGTAGTCTATCCCGCCGTCGCACTGGCACAGCTCGCACAGCGTTTCCGGCTCGACCTCTCCGGGCAGGCGGCGCAGGATAAAGAGGATCAGGATCTTGATATCCAGCTTTTCATGTATGAATCCAAGACGTGCCATAACCGTCTCCTTCCATGATTGCTTTATAGAACATTATATACTTTCCGTCCATGCTTTTTCAAGAGCTTTTTTACACATATGCGGAACTTGCGCATAGACTGTACTGAAGTGTTCTTCAATCCAGACAACAGGAGGTATATCTATGGCCGACAGAGTAGTGCCGGGGCCCGTTGAGAACTCGGCAAGCATTCGAGAAGCCGTATGCGTCAATACCAGAAAGATATTCGACAGCTGCCGAGACAAGGACTGTGTGGATGATCTGCGTGTCTACCCCACCGTGAGCTCCCAGTCCTACATAGAAAACGCGCTCAGCATCCGCCCCAAGCGTGCAGAGCTGCTCTATGTAGATGTAAGCGTTGAACCGGTCGGCTTTAACCGCGGTTATTTCACCGTCGACTGCACGTATTTCTACCGCGTCACCGGCGAGACCTTCCCCGGAGGCCAGACCTGCACAGGTCTGTGCGTGTTCGATAAGAGGGTCATGCTTTTCGGCAGCATCGCAAGCGTGAAGTCCTATTCCTCAGACAGTGCGGTGCCGCTCTCCACAGTCGACGAGCTGCCCATCGCCGTGGTCAATTCCGTCGATCCTATCTGCCTGCACTGCAAGATCTGCGATTCTGAGTGCCTGCTGCCGACTGAGCTTGAGCAGCGCAGCATCCCCGCAGCGATCACCGCGGCCTTCGACGAGAGCCTTGTCCTTACCGACACCGCCCGCCGCTGGTTTGCGACGATCGGCCAGTTCAGCATCATCAGGCTTGAGCGCGACACACAGCTGCTCATTCCCGCCTATGACTACTGCCTGCCCGATAAGGAGTGCCCCGGCACGATCACCGAGGATGATCCCTGCACGCTCTTCAGCCGCATCCGCTTCCCGGTCGAGGAGTTCTTCCCGCCCGACAGCATCTGCGACTGCGAGGACTACCGCAGCATGAAATAAGGCTGTGCGCATAAGGCATGATAAGGTATTAAAAGGGCTGCGGCACAACGCCGCAGCCCTTGGTCATTCCTTCTTATTTTGCGTTTTTCGCGCTGCTTACTATATCTCCGCTTACCGCATCGACCGTGTAGTCGTAAGCATATTTGTCCGCCGAGAACTGTATCTCATAGACAAGCTTGAGTCCGTCAAGCCTGAGCGCGGACTTGACGCTCTGCGCGTCCTTTTCTGCTATGCCCGCGTGGCTGTAGGCAGTAAGCTTCGCGGCCTGCACATCTATAAGCTCCGGCAGATTGGAGCCTGCCGCGCTGCTTGTGACGCTGTTCTCCGACGCAGAAGCGGCTTCCACTGTGTCCTCGGCAGCTCCGCTGCGCAGACGCTCCCAGCCCTCGACCTTGCCGGTCAGGGCATTGATCTCATATTCGTAATCCGCGTCTCCCGCGGTGAAGCCGATGATGTAAACGCTCGTTCCTCTGAGCTCCTCAATGCGCGCCTTATATACATCCGCGTCCTTTTCACTGACCTTCGCATGCTTGAGCGCGGCATCGACGGCGGTCTCCGGCTCTATGTATTCAGGCGCTGCGGGTGCAGACGGCTCCGGTGTCGCCTCTGTCGGCGCAGCGCTCGTCTCGGGTTTTGCAGATTCCTCAGGCTTTGTACTCGCTTCCGGTTCTGCACTTTCCGCGGGTGCCGTGCTCTCCTCGGGCTTAGCGCTTGCTGTCGGCTTTGTGCTCTCTGTGGGCTTTGCCGATGGCTTCGCAGCCGCCGCGGGCTTCGCGGACTCGCTCGGCTTCTGCGTTGCCGTCGGCACTGCGGTCATGGTCGGCTCGACAGCCTCGGGAAACATCCGCGCCCAAAGTCCGGTAGGCTCGTTGATCGTCGCAAGCTTCAGCCCGGCGAGCACGCCGCCGGCAAAAAGAACAAGGATCAGCAGAATGACCAGCCATGTCGGCATACGCTTTTTATTCTTCACGGTTGAAGTCGTACCGTAATCGTTATCCGTACTCATTTTTGACTTTACCCCTTTCCGTTTTCGGCTCTCGTCAGGCATCTATACCTGTTTATATCTGTGAACATGTACGTGTGAACGTTGGTTCACTTCTTATCTCTGCTTTCAAAATATTCTTTCGCGCTCTCAGTATCGCGGCGTATCTGCGTTGACAGCTCCTCAAATCCGGAAAACCTCCTCTCCGGGCGCAGGAATTTATAAAACTCGACTCTCGCCTGCCGTCCGTACAGATTGCCGCTGTAATCCAGCAGATGGCTCTCGACCGTGACGCTGTTCCCGTTCCCGACCGTCGGCCTGATGCCGACATTGGTCACCGCGACGTAGCTCTCGCCGCCCTCAAGGTAGGCCTTCGCGGCATATACGCCGTGGCGCGGTATGATGACGCCCTCGGGAAAATGCATGTTTATCGTCGGTGTGCCGAGCTTCCTGCCGATGTGGTAGCCGGAATGAACAGTGTCCGACAGCGTATGCGGGTGGCCGAGATAGCGCGCCGCTTCCTCCATGTCCCCGTCCGCAATGAGCTTGCGGATATAGGTGGAGCTGACAACGCGTCCGTCAAGCATGATCGGCGGCATAATGTCGCAGCCTATCCCGCGCTCCTCGCAATAGATCTTGAGCTTTTCGGCCTTGCCTTCGCCCTTATAGCCAAAGCAGAAGTCGTGTCCGACGACGACCCAGCCGATGTTGAGCTCGTCTATGATCGAATCGATGAACTCCTGCCACGGCATGCACATCACGTGTTTGTTGAAATGGATGAACACGACGTTATCTATCCCGTAGCAGCGGCGGATGATCTCCTCCCTGCCGATCGGGCTGTTGATAAGCGGGACCTCTGTATTGAACACGAGGTTGTCCGGATGCACGTCAAAGCTCAGCACAGACGGCATCGCGCCGATCTCAGCAGCGCGCTGCTTTGTCTTTTCCAGCAGTGAGCCGTGGCCGATATGCACCCCGTCGAAAAAGCCCAGTGCTATCGCGCGTTTTGTTTCTGCCATAAATTGTTTATACCTCGAAAAAGCTTTTTACCGTTTTCATTATGCCGCGCTGAACACGACCGAGCATCAGGAATTCCCCGCCTTCGGAGTATACTCTGTACTCTCCGTCCGGCAGCGAGGTCTTGACAGGGTTTCCGCAGCGTATCTTCTTCTCTGTTTCTGACGAAGCGGTACACTTTTTTGTTCCCTTGAACAGTCTGTCAACAGGAATGAGAAGTTCTTTCGCTCTGCCCTCGTCCGCAAGGCGCTGCACCTCGCCTATCTTCACCGCGCCGTCGAGCGTGAAAGCTCCTGCGCCGGTACGTCTGAGTGCGCTCATGCAGCCGCCGCAGCCGAGCGCATCGCCGATATCATTGCACAGTGTGCGCACGTATGTGCCCTTGGAACAGCTGATGTCAAGCAGCCAGTCGTCCCCGTCGCGGCCGGTTATTTCAATGCTCTTTACGCATATCGGTCTTGGTGCGCGTTCGACCTCACCGCCGCTGCGGGCAATATCATAGAGCCTGCGTCCGTTCACCTTTATCGCCGAGTACATCGGCGGCGTCTGGAGCTGTTCTCCGGTGAAGCGGTCGAGCACTGCTCTCAGCGCTGCCTCATCAACACCTGACGCGTCGCCGGTTTTCAGCACGTTCCCGGTGGTGTCCTGCGTGTCCGTTGTGACGCCGAGACGAAGTGAGGCAAGATAGCGCTTGTCGTTCCCTTCGGCAAACTCGACGGCGCGGGTCGCCCGGCCAATAAAGACCACAAGCAGTCCGGTAGCCATCGGATCGAGCGTACCGGAGTGACCGATGCGCCGCTCATGCAGGATGCCCTTGAGCTTTGCGACAACATCGTTGCTCGTCCAGTCCTGCTCCTTATCGATGAGGAGTATGCCGTTCATTTCCAGACCTCGTCTATAACGCTCAGCAGCATATCGCACGCCTTGTCGGGTTTACCGTATATCGTGCAGCCGGCCGCCATCGCGTGGCCGCCGCCGCCGAACACCGCGCAAATATCGCTGCTGTTTATCTCCGGCGTCGAACGGACGGATATCTTGCTCGAACCGTCCTCCTGCTCGCGGATGGTGATGTTAAGGATGCTGCCTTCGACGCGTCCCGCAAGCCCGGCAAGATCGTCGCAGTCGTCCTCGGTCGCGCCGGCCTTCTCCATCATTTCCAGGGTGATAGTCGCAACGGCTATCTTTCCGTTACGGAAATACTGCAGCCCGGAGTATATCATGCTCTCAAGCTTGAGCCGCGCACGGGACACCTTGCGGAAGAACACCGTGCTGACCATTGAGTTGTCCGCGCCGAGCCGCAGCAGCTCCGCCGCCGCGCGAAAGCTCGCAGCGCTGGTGTTGGAATACTGGAAGCAGCCTGTATCCGTCGTGAGGCCTATATAGAGAAGCGTCGCCTCATCGGGCGTAAGGTCGGTATTCATGCAGAGGATGACTTCCATCACGGCCTCCGCACATGAGGACTTGTCCGCGCGGACAAGCGTCTCACCGGCGTAACCGGAGTTTGTCTGATGGTGGTCGATGCAGAGGTCGACCGTGCCCTCAAAGCCCTTCGGCAGCATCCCCTCCGTCGCCACATCCACCGCGACCGTGTACTTTGCCGTGAAATCCTCTGGTGCAAAATACGGCTCCGCAAACGGGCGCAGATGGCGGTTCACCTGCGGGTTGGGATAAAGGTATGCGTTCCTCCCGCCGCGGCGCAGGGCGCTGCACAGCGCCGCCGCACTTGCGACAGTGTCCCCGTCCGGGTTTCTGTGGGTGACGATCAGTATATTCTCATGCGTCAGCAGGAGCTTTGCGCACTGTTTATAGTTCATTATCCTCATCCTCATCGTGCTTGATGTCAAGCTCGCTTATCATCTGGCTGATGTGCGCGCCGTATTCGATGCTGTGGTCTATCTCGAACACGAGCTCCGGAGTGTAGCGCAGGTTCATGGAACCGGCAAGCTCATGGCGCAGCCAGCCCGAAGCGGACTTGAGCCCCTTGCGGAAGTCCTTCTCGTTCTGCATCCCCATTACCGACAGCCACACCTTGCAGTAGCGCAGGTCGCCTGTGGTCTCCACGCGCGTCACACTTATCATCCCCTGCTGCACGCGCGGGTCCTTGACCTCGGTCAGCAGCTTTGACAGCACGCGCTGTATATCGTCATTGATTCTTCCGATTTTATTAGATGACATAGTTACTCTCCTGATATGCCTTACGGGCGCGGCAAACGCAGCGCCCGTATCATTCTTTTCTTATGCGTTTATCTGCTCCATCACGAAGCACTCGATAACATCGCCGCCCTTGATGTCATTGAACTTCTCGACCTGCATGCCGCATTCATAGCCGCTGGCGACTTCCTTGACGTCGTCCTTGAAGCGGCGCAGCGAAGCAAGCTCGCCCTCATGGATAACGATATTGTCGCGCAGGACACGGACTTCGCAGCCGCGCTGTATCTTGCCGTCAGTGCAGTAGCAGCCGCAGACAGTGCCGACCTTGGAGACCTTGTAGGTCTCGCGGACTTCGGCATGGCCGATGACGACCTCCTTGAACTTCGGCGCAAGCATGCCCTTCATAGCAGCTTCGATCTCGTTTATGCAGTCATAAATGACGCGGTACATGCGCATATCGACCTTGCTGCGCGCCGCGCTGTCGCGGGCGGCATTATCGGGACGGACATTGAAGCCGACAATGATAGCGCCGGAGGTCGCCGCAAGCATAACGTCGGACTCATTGATCGCGCCGACCGCGCTGTGGATGACCTTGACTCTGACTTCCTCGTTGGATATTTTCTCAAGCGAAGCCTTGACTGCCTCGGCGGAGCCCTGAACGTCGGCCTTGACGATGACGTTCAGAGTCTTCATTTCACCGGCTTGTATCTGGCTGAACAGATCCTCAAGGCTGACCTTCTTCGTGCCGGGCATTGCGTTGCTGCTCACCTGGATGCGGCGCTCCTCGGCAAGCTCTCTTGCCATGCGCTCATCTGCGACGGCATTGAAGGTGTCGCCCGCGCTCGGGACCTCAGACATACCGGAGATCTCGACCGGAGTTGAGGGACCGGCTTCGGTGACGCGCTGTCCCTTGTCGTTTATCATCGTGCGGACACGGCCAACAGCAGTACCGGCAATGATGATATCGCCGAGCTTGAGAGTACCGTTCTGGACAAGGACGGTCATGATCGGACCGCGGCCCTTATCAAGACGCGCCTCAATGACCGCGCCCCTCGCGGCACGGTTGGGATTGGCCTTGAGCTCAAGGACTTCGGACAGAACTACCAGATTCTCAAGCAGGTTATCGATGCCCTGACCGGTCTTTGCGGAGATCGGGCAGATTATCGTATCGCCGCCCCACTCCTCGCTGACGAGGTCATACTCGGTGAGCTGCTGCTTGATGCGTTCGGGATTCGCTCCGACAGCGTCCATCTTGTTTATTGCTACGACGACCGGGATGTTCGCGGCCTTCGCGTGGTTTATGGATTCAACGGTCTGCGGCATGATGCCGTCGTCCGCCGCGACAACGAGGATCGCGATATCGGTGACCATCGCGCCTCTTGCGCGCATGGAGGTAAAGGCCTCGTGACCCGGAGTGTCAAGGAAGGTGATGGGGCTGCCGTTCACGTCAACGGTGTATGCGCCGATATGCTGGGTGATGCCGCCGGCCTCACCGGAAACGACGTTTGCGTGGCGGATGTAGTCAAGCAGCGAAGTCTTGCCGTGGTCGACATGACCCATGACAACGACGACGGGAGCGCGCGGAACAAGATCCTCTGGCTTATCCTCATGGTCGTCGATAAGGCGCTCCTCGACCGTGACGATAACTTCCTTCTCGACTTTGCAGCCGAGCTCCATCGCGACGAGCGCCGCGGTATCGTAATCTACCACATCGGATACTGACGCAAACACGCCCATCTTGAACAGCTGCTTTATGACCTCGGACGCGGTCTTCTTCATGCGTGAGGCAAGCTCGCCAACGGATATCTCGTCCGGTATCTCGACCTTGAGCTGCTGCTTCTTGGCGATCTCAAGCTGGAGCTTATTCATTTTATCGCGCTCTTCCTGACGGCGCTTCGCGGAGGCAAGCTGTGCCTGTGGGCGCTGCTTGGACTTGCTTGTGATCTTCTCCTTATTGCCGCGGCGCAGATTATTATTGTTTGCTTTCGCGCCGGCCATGTCCTCGAACTTCTCGTTATACTTCTCAATGTTAACGGCAGCGCCGCCGCGAGTGTCGACAACGCGCTTCTCCGCGACCTGGCGCGGGGTGTGCGGCTTATCCTTCTTGACAGGTGTGCTCTGCTCGGGAACCGCTGTGCTCGGCTGCACAGCAGGCTTATCCTGCGGCTTTGCAGCGGGCTTATCTCCGGGCTTTGCGGCAGTAGTATTCTTTGTCTGCTCCGCTGCCTTGGGCTTTGTCTCCTTCGTCTCGGCCTTCGGCGGGACGTTAAAGATATCCTGAAGGCTTGCCACCTGATTATGCTGGGTCATGTAATCAAAGATAACATCCAGCTCGTTATTCTCAAGGACCTGCATGTGATTCTTCGGCGGTGCGATATAGTCTGTGAGTATCTGCGATATCACCTTGGACGGGACGTTAAAATCCTTCGCCACCTCATGTATTCTGTACTTTATCATGCTCATGCACCAGTCCTCCTTTTGTCATTCCTCCTGCCGCCCTTGAGGGCCGCAGTCTCCTTTTTGCGGCGCGCCGCCTTTGCCTGTCTCTGTCCTATCGTCTCGGCAGCCTGCGCGTACATTTCCGGCTTCTGCTCGCTCAGCGCTTTCATTAAGGCGTTTGCAAAGCCGATATCCGTGACAGCCGCCATGGAGCAGCCGCCTATTCCAAGCGCCTTTCCGAGCTCATCACGCGTATAGTGCAGCGGAACGGTTATCACCCGCCGCCCCTGCGTGAAGCGTTCGGCGCGACGGAGCGCATTTTCGGAAGCATCCGCCGCCGTGAGCAGGAGCTTCGCCTTCCCCGCGCTGACGGCAGTACCGGAGTTATCCTCTCCTATTTCGATCGCGCCCGCCCTTCGCATCAGGCCTATCAGGCCTATCGCTCTGTCATCCATCGCCGGCCTCCATTTCCTGTTCAAGCCGCGCGTAGATCTCCTGCGGTATCTGCGCCGAGAACGCCCTCTCAAGCGCCCTTGTCTTTATCGCATTCTTCAGGCACTCCTGCTTCGGGCACACATACGCACCGCGCCCCGAGGCCTTGCCCTTGAAGTCAAGGCTTATCTCGCCCTCAGGCGAGCGCACTACGCGTATAAGCTCGCGCTTGGGTTTCATTTCGCGGCAGCCAAGGCACTGCCTCATCGGTATTTTCTTTTCCAAAACTGCCGCCTCCTTTTTAGGTTTGTCAGGAATAAGCCCGTGCCTATCAGCTCTCGCTCTCGGGCTTGATGTCTATCTTATATCCGGTGAGCTTTGCGGCCAGACGTGCGTTCTGGCCTTCCTTGCCGATGGC
>ERZ1026772.653-NODE-653-length-23372-cov-6.152807_pt1 | contig 23372 bp, 21 predicted proteins | sample MGYA00380124_ERZ1026772 | MGnify/ENA primary metagenome ERZ1026772 (study PRJEB33269, sample SAMEA4719760) | human gut metagenome | biome: human-associated habitat; feature: organic feature; material: feces | place: Cameroon | collected 2013-10 ...
GTTTGGCAGAAGTACACCCGGAGCTTGTTTCGGAGTGGTCGGAGGAGAATTTACCGCTTACACCTGATGATATTACCTTTGGCTCAAATGAAAAAGTATGGTGGAAGGGATTCATTCCAGATGAGCGATGCGTATCTGGCAGAGGAACTGGAACAGGAATATGCTGAGAAAGTGCCTGTAAATGTGCATGGCTCGTAGCGTTCACACAATCTTCACAAAAGAATTAGCACTCGCCTATTGACAGTGCTAACAACTAGTGTTATAGTATCCATAGAACATGAAAAGAGCATGTTTATAAAGTAGTTTCATTGTATATGGGATATCATTGTTACAGATGAGCAGCTTTGAAGCGCTGCATGGAGGATACCATGAGTAGGAGGTGGGCTTATGAATATCAATAAATTTACACAGAAATCAATGGAAGCAGTACAGAACTGCGAGAAGATTGCCAGTGATTACGGCAATCAGGAAATAGAACAGGAGCATCTCCTGTATAGTCTTTTAACCCTTGATGACAGTCTGATCGCCAAGATGATCGAAAAGATGGAAATTGCTCCGCAGACCTTTTTGAACCGGGTGGAGGAGCTGATTGAGAAGCGTCCGAAGGTACAGGGCGGTCAGCCTTATGTTGGACAGTATCTGAATAAGGTACTGATTTCTGCAGAGGATGAGATGAAGGTGTTTGGTGATGAATATGTTTCGGTAGAGCATTTATTCCTTGCCATGATCAAGCATCCAAGCTCCACGATTAAGAATCTGTTCAAGGAGTTTGGAATCACCAGAGAGACCTTTTTACAGGCGTTATCTACCGTACGTGGCAATCAGCGGGTAACCTCCGATAATCCGGAAGCAACCTATGATACCCTGGAGAAGTACGGTCAGGATCTTGTGGAGAAAGCAAGAGAGCAGAAGCTTGATCCGGTCATCGGACGTGATGAGGAGATCCGGAATGTGGTTCGTATCCTTTCCCGTAAGACGAAGAATAATCCTGTTCTGATTGGTGAACCCGGTGTTGGTAAGACCGCGGTTGTAGAAGGACTTGCACAGCGGATTGTAAATGGTGATGTTCCGGAAGGATTGAAGAATAAGAAGATTTTTGCACTGGATATGGGTGCATTGGTTGCAGGTGCGAAGTATCGTGGTGAATTCGAAGAGCGTCTGAAAGCCGTGCTTGAGGATGTGAAGAACAGTGATGGTGAGATTATCCTGTTTATTGATGAGCTGCATACGATTGTCGGTGCAGGCAAGACAGACGGTGCACTCGATGCCGGCAATATGCTGAAGCCGATGCTGGCCCGTGGTGAGCTTCATTGTATCGGTGCGACCACACTGGATGAATACCGTCAGTATATTGAAAAGGATGCGGCTCTGGAACGTCGTTTCCAGCCGGTTATGGTAGAAGAACCTACCGTGGAAGATACGATTTCCATTCTTCGTGGTCTGAAGGATCGTTACGAGGTATACCATGGAGTTAAGATCATGGATAATGCACTGGTTAGTGCTGCCGTTCTTTCGAATCGTTATATTTCGGATCGTTTTCTTCCGGATAAAGCGATTGACCTGGTGGATGAGGCCTGTGCACTGATTAAGACAGAGCTCGATTCCATGCCGACGGAACTGGATGAGCTTCGTCGTAAGGTTTTACAGATGGAAATAGAAGAAACTGCTCTGAAAAAGGAAGATGACCGGTTGAGTCAGGAACGTTTGGAAACCCTGCAGAAGGAGCTTGCAGAGCTTCGTGAGGAATACTCCAACCGTATGGCACAGTGGGAGAATGAAAAGGCATCGATAGAGAAGCTGCACAAGATCCGTGAGGAAATTGATAATGTCAACAATCAGATTGAGATTGCACAGCGTGAAGGCGACTATGAGAAGCTTTCGGAATTAAGCTACAGTACGCTTCCTTCCTTGAAGAAGCAGTTGGAAACAGAAGAGGAGCAGGTGAAAAATAAAGATCTTTCTCTGGTTCACGAGAGTGTATCCGAGGAAGAAATCGCAAGAATCATTTCCCGTTGGACGGGTATTCCGGTAGCGAAACTTACTGAGAGCGAACGGAATAAGACCCTGCATCTGGATGAAGAGTTACACAAACGTGTTGTCGGACAGGACGAAGGGGTTACGAAGGTAACTGAGGCCATTATCCGTTCGAAGGCAGGAATTAAGGATCCCCGTAAGCCGATTGGTTCCTTCCTGTTCTTGGGACCTACCGGTGTTGGTAAGACAGAGCTTGCCAAAGCTCTTGCAGCGGCACTGTTTGACGATGAGAACAATATGGTCCGGATTGATATGAGTGAGTATATGGAGAAATACTCCGTGTCCAGACTGATCGGAGCGCCTCCGGGATATGTCGGATATGAGGAAGGTGGACAGTTGACCGAAGCAGTCAGAAGAAAACCGTACTCGGTTGTCTTATTTGATGAGATCGAAAAAGCGCATCCGGATGTATTTAATGTCCTTCTTCAGGTGTTGGATGACGGACGTGTCACAGACTCGCAGGGACGTACAGTGGATTTCAAAAACACGATTTTGATTATGACCTCCAACATTGGAGCAACATACCTGTTAGACGGTATTGATCAGGACGGTAACATTAAACCGGAAGCAGAAGAGATGGTTATGAATGATCTTCGTGCCCATTTCCGTCCGGAGTTCTTAAACCGTTTGGATGAAACGATCCTGTTCAAGCCTTTGACGAAGGATAACATCGGTGGTATTATCAAACTGATCATTGCCGATCTGAATAAGCGTCTGGCAGACCGGGAGCTTACCGTAGAGCTTTCCGATGCAGCAGAACACTTTATTATTGAAGAGGCTTATGATCCGGTGTATGGTGCAAGACCTTTGAAGCGTTATATCCAGAAATATGTAGAAACCCTTTCTGCAAAGCTGATTCTGGAGGATAAGGTCGATCAGGGAGATATCATTTACATTGATGTGGATGACGGTCATCTTACCGCAGGTGTGAAGAAACCGTGAGCAGATTGTGGACAGGTACAGCATTTCTTCTGAGAATACTGAATACTGTAATAAAGGATGAGTCCATGTCTGTAAGAGAAAAGGGAACTGAAGCATTACGGTAAGGAGATCAATGTCAGGATGAACAGAAGGGAGAAACAGAACATGGAATTACCACAGGATGCGAATATCCTTTTAAGCTATGTGAATCTGAAGCTGCGTGACTTTTATTCAAGTCTAGATGCTCTTTGTGATGACATGGATGTCAGCAGAACGGAAATTGAGGAAAAGCTAAGCACTATTGGATATCATTATCAGGAAGCAAAAAATCAGTTTATCAGTTAATATTCCAATTGAATAAGAAAAAGCAGTAACAGTCTGACTTTGGAGAAGTTTCAGGGTCAGGCTGTTTTATTGTGCGCTTTGCGCTTATGCAGTGGATGTGAGAGCCTATGACGACTCCCTGCTATGTCGGAGTTTACACTACTATAAAGCCTGATCATCTTCAGAGGGAATATATTCAATCACATCTTCAACACGGCAGTTCAGAATACGGCACAAATCATTTAAGGTTTTGGTGGAGACATCCAGGTTGTGCTTTAGGCGATGTAAAGTGCTGTGTGACAGGTGATGCTTAGAGGTCAGGGTGTACCAGTTTTCATCAGATTTTTCCAATGTTTTCCAAAAAGGGGAATAATTAATCATTTTAGCTCCAAGGAGTAATTAATATGCTGCATAATCGAACTAATGTTATTTATATTAAAAATATTAAAATGTATTCTTCCACTTGAATATCTTCGCTAAAAAGAATATAATGGGGAAAATTAAATTATGAGGAGGATCCTATTTTGATGAGAAGAAAATTATTAGCAATTTTGTTAAGCACAGCCTGTGTGTTGCTGGCAGTCGGCTGTGGGTCTGCCGGTTCAGAATCTGCCGCCTCGACAGAGGTAGCAGGGGCGGCGCAGGAAGCTGACACTCAAGACACGGAAGCAACAGAGTCTGCGGAAACCGGGATTCCTGAAGGGGAGGAAACGGCAACTTCCGAAGAACAGGAGGAGCCGGAGCTCAAGGTCATAAGCTGGTATATGGACAAGGAGGGAGCTAAAAGTGATGAGTTTGGAATGATGATTTCCAGGGATAATGGGATTATGGATGTAACTTTGAACCAGCATATGATGGTGTGGGGCGATAGTAGAGGAACCCAGCTAAACTTTACATGCAGCTATTATGACGGAACTTTGGATAATTATATTGTCCAGAATCCAGGCTATGAAAAGGGGACGTGGGGAGAATATGAGTATGCCTATTCGGAGGATGAGAACTTTAGCGACTTCGTTGAGGTTGCGTTTGTTGGAAACGGTGTGGCTTTAGAAGGAGGCTTTTCTATTAGCGACTTATTGGAGGATGAAAGCATTGATGAATATTTAACTCGTGCCAATGTACAGGGCTGTGATGAATTTGCACAGGATTGTCTTGCGTATCTGACTGAGGATGGTCTTTATAGCCCTGCCCTTGCACTATCTGTTACCTATAACGAGGATGGAACCAGTGAATATGGGAGGAATGAGATTGACAGCCAATCTGTCAGGTGTTCAAATTACAGCCTGTACTCTGGTGATGAAATTTCCAGAAGCCTTAAGATAAGCAGCGATAGCTATCAGAACAATACCAGTTTTTATGGAATGGGGGAGGCGGAAAGTGCACAGGAGGCACTGGAGATATATGTGGCATCCTGCATGGAGCCTAGTGAATATAGGACTGTTGAACATACAGAGCTGGAGGGTACGGTAGAAACAGCGATTGCGGGACATCCGTATCTGGGAAGAGGGATTAGTTCAAGGTGGAAGGATGATGCCAGTGGGAGTATGGATTACGAATGGCTGTTTTGCTCGGATGACATTGCATGGACAATTTGGATTGATACGGAGGAAGAGACATATGAGCCCTGTCTTTCTGTCATAGAGACAATGCCATAGGGGTGTATTGATGGGATATCAATAGAGCGAATTTGCAGAAGGGAGATAGTAAGCTGATGAGAAGGAGATTATTAGCAATTGTATTAAGCACAGCCTGTGTGCTGCTGACAGCCGCATGTGGCGCAGCCGGTTCGGAAACTGCCACCCCGACAGAGGAAGCAGCCCAGGAGGAAGCAGAGGCGGCGCAGGAAGCAGACACTCAAGGCATGGAAGCAGGAGCGGGTGTAGAGTCTGCGGAAACCGAAGTCTCTGAAGGGGAAGAAACAGAAGCCTCCGAAATGGAGGAAGAGCCGGAGGATAGTCCTGCAATATGGCGTATGGATGAGGAGGGCATCAAAAATGAGGAACTTGGCGTGATGCTCCCCAGGGATAATGGAATTTTGGAGGAGCTTTCCCTGAAACAGTCCATGATGGTATTTTACGAGGATGATGGTATATCGCCTCTTCAGGAATTTAATTGCGATTATTATGCCGGAGATTTGGACGATTACATTGCTGAAAATGAAGGCACTGAAAAGGGTATGCTTGGAAATGAATGTGCGTATGCGTATCAGATTTACAAGAATAATGATATTAAATTTGCATTTGTAGAAAACGGCATGATTTTGAGCATGTATGTCAGCTTTTATACGGGTGCTGAACCAGATGAGAATGTGGATATTAATGACTATTTAGCAGCTGCTAATTTGCAGCCCTGCAAAGAATTTACACAGGACTGTCTTGCCTATATAACAGAGGAGGGGTTATATTGTCCTGCTCTGGGAGTAGCGGTTATCTATGAAGAGGGAAAGAATGAAATTAATGGACAGTATGCGTGGCTTTCCTCTGAAAGGGAGGATTTTAAGCATTTGCAGCTTTCTTCTTCCAGAGGGGGTGGAAGTGCACAGGAAATAGTGGATAACTACGCAAAAAATAATGTGAATGACAATACGGAAGAACTGGATGGTACTGTTGAAACCACAATCGCAGGCTACCAATACCTGGGAAGAGGAGTCATTTATCACGACCCATGGGCAGACGAGGATAATAGAGAAAAGTGGGAGTTTGTTTCAGATGATGTGAAGTGGAGTATTGACTTTTGGTGTACAGAGGAAGAGGGGTATGAGACCTATCTTTCCATTATTGAACCTCTGCCATGAGAAAGGCGTGCAGACAGCCATATGAGCATTTGAAAACAGTAGGAAGGAGACAGTAAGCTGACTCTCAAAGTACAGAAGCAGCAGAGAGCGCAGAGCCTGAGGAACCAGGAACCGCTGAAGGGGAAGAAACGGCAGACTCCGAATAACAGGAGGCTGTACAGGAGGAGCCGGATCCTAATGCCATAATCTGGTATATGGACGAGAAAGCCAGGCTATGAAATTCGTGTCATGCATGACATAACGCATACGTGCATAGGATAGAGTGAGATAATGGAAAGGTCTCACTCTATTTTTATGGAAAAAAATTTCAATGTCTGGTTATTAATGGCAGGAGCATTCGCTGCTTTGTGTCTTATTGGAAGTGCGGTCAGAGCAGAGAGCCTCGGAACAGTGCAGGTGATTGGAAGTGCGGAACCGGAAAATGCAAAGAAAATTGCCCTCACGTTCGATGATGGACCGCATCCTGTCTATACACTGGTTCTGCTGGACGGACTTGCGAAGCGGAAGGTAAAAGCCACCTTTTTTGTTACCGGAGAAAATGCGGAAGCCTGTCCGGAACTTATAAAACGGATGCATGAGGAGGGACATCTGATTGGCAACCATACTTACAGCCATATCCAGCTTACGCAGGATAACAGAGAGCAGTTTAGGGCAGAGCTTAAGAAGACAAATACCATCATTGAAGAGATTACCGGACAGGGAGTGAACTATGTACGCCCACCATACGGCAGCTGGGATAAAAGCTTTGAAAAGGAGCTGAATATGATACCGGTGCTGTGGAGCATTGATCCGCTGGACTGGTGCTGTGATGATGCAGCCTGTGTGGTGCGTAAGGTAGAGAGCGCAGCAGAGGAGAATGCCATTATTCTGCTTCATGATTCGTATCCGTCGACTGTGACAGCAGCATTACAGATTGTGGATGATCTGCAAAAGCAGGGGTATGTGTTTGTTACGGTGGAAGAAATCTTGTTTGATTAGCAGTTGAAAGTCATACGAAATCTGTTGTATACTAAAAGAAGTGTGGGTCTGAATATCAGGGCATACATCAGAATAAAAGACAAATGGAGAATTCTATATGCATTCACCGTTAGAAATAGCGAAGAATTTTGTTGAAATCGGAATCCATAAGGTAAGGATGTCTGCATTGAAAATGCTGACACTCGGTATCTTTGCAGGAATTTATATTGCGTTTGCAGGAATTGCTTCAACGACATCCTCTGCAACGATCCAGAACGCATCGGTAGCACGGCTCGTAAGCGCCTGTGTGTTCCCAGCTGGAATGGCGATGGTGCTGATTGCCGGAAGTGAGCTTTTTACCGGAAATAATCTGATTATGATTTCTGTTCTTCAAAAGAAGGTTACCTGGCTTCAGATGCTGAAGAACTGGGGAATGGTTTTTATGGGGAACTTCATCGGAGCCTCTTTTGTGGCTTTTATGGTGGTTTATGCCGGAATCCCTGAACTGTATGGCGGCGTGCTGGGAGAAAAGATGGTTGCAGCTGCACTTTTCCGTGTGAATCAGTCCTTTGGAGAGGCCTTTGCGCGTGGAGTGCTTTGTAATATTTTAGTATGCATTGCCGTATGGGCGGCATTTGCAGCAAAAAAGGTATCCGGGAAGCTTCTGATGAGCTTCTGGCCGGTCATGCTCTTTGTGTTGTGTGGCTTTGAACACAGCATTGCGGACATTTATTTTGGAGTGTCCGGACTTTTGACGATGGGCAAATACGGAATCTCCGCACCGGAGCTTACGACTGCGACCTTTTTACTTAAGAATTTACTTCCTGTTACCCTTGGCAATATCGTCGGTGGAGCAGGAATTGTGGGCTGTGGCTACTGGGCAGTCTACCTGCGTCATACGCCGGGCTTTGCAGAGCCGATCGAGGCGGAGCAGGAAGAAATCGATGGTGCCGAGGAGTATTAAGCCATGGATTTGTTTGAATATATGAGGAATACCAATAAAGAAAAAGAATCCCCGTTAGCGGCGAGACTGCGGCCGTCCACACTGGATGAGGTGGTAGGGCAGCAGCATATTATCGGGAAGGACAAGCTTTTGTACCGGGCAATTAAGGCAGATAAGCTGAGCTCCCTCATTTTTTACGGACCGCCCGGAACCGGGAAAACCACCCTTGCGAAGGTCATTGCGAATACCACGCAGGCGGAATTTACCCAGATCAATGCAACCATAGCCGGGAAGAAGGATATGGAGGAGGTTGTCGGGAAGGCCAAAGATCTGCAGGGAATGTATGGAAAGCGGACCATTCTGTTTATCGATGAAATCCATCGTTTCAATAAAGGACAGCAGGACTATCTGCTTCCCTTTGTAGAGGATGGAACAATTATTCTGATTGGTGCAACTACAGAGAATCCTTATTTTGAAGTCAATGGAGCGTTGTTATCACGTTCCGTCATTTTTGAATTAAAACCCCTGGATCAGGAAGATATCAGGAAGCTGATTTTGCGCGCCGTGCAGGATGAGCAAAAGGGAATGGGGGCATACAATGCCGTGATTGAAGAGGATGCCCTTTCATTTCTTGCGGAGCTTTCCGGGGGAGATGCAAGACATGCGTTAAATGCCGTAGAGCTTGGGATTATGACAACGGAGCGTTCGGCAGATGGGAAGATTCATCTGACTCTGCAGGTTGCACAGGAGTGTATCCAGCGTCGTGTGCTGCGCTATGATAAAACCGGAGACAATCACTATGATACGATTTCCGCTTTTATCAAAAGCATGCGCGGATCGGATCCGGATGCCGCCGTGTATTATCTGGCAAGAATGCTGTATGCCGGAGAAAGCGTCACCTTTATCGCAAGAAGAATGATGATTCATGCAGCGGAGGATGTCGGACTTGCGGATCCGCAGGCTTTGCAGGTTGCAACGAATGCAGCGCTTGCAGTAGAACGTGTAGGAATGCCGGAGGCGCAGATTATTCTGTCAGAGGCAGCTATGTATATCGCATGTGCGCCGAAGAGTGATGCGTGTGTTAAGGCAATAGGAGAAGCCATGAGCGAAGTGGAACGATCCGGGGATCTTTCAATACCGCCCCATCTGCAGGATGCCCATTATAAGGGCGCAGAAAAGCTGGGACATGGAACGGGATATCTGTATCCCCATGAGTATAAAAATAATTATGTGAAGCAGCAGTATCTGCCTTATGAGTTAAACGGAAAGGAATTTTATCACCCATCAGGAAACGGCTATGAGGTAAAGATCAGAGAGCACATGAAGAAGATTCGGAACTCTTCCATATAGGTCGAAGCACTTGCTGCTGAGACCGTAAGATGATGATTTGGAATGGATTTTGCATCGTAACTGTGAGGGGACTGAACAGTTACGAAGATAAAAAAGAAGGAACACAGTTTGATGAGTGATAAGCAGAAGAAAGCAGTTAAGAAGAAAGCGGTGGAAGGAAGAGAAGCAGAACTGAAAGCTGCGGGTAAGGAACCGGTGAAGAGAAAACCGGTCAAAAAGAAAAAAGAAAAAAAGAGTGGAAAGGGCTTTGTTGTTTTATTTATCGTGATCGTGGTGCTTCTGATTGGTGCAGGATCAGCTTTTGTGCTCCTGAACCAAAATAAGGAAATACCCGTTCCGGATACCGTGGAAACCATGGTGCAGCCAACTGCAGCTCCGGCACCTGAGGCAACGAAGCTTGGTGACGGCGTACTGGCAAGTCTGGTACAGGGTGGAATGTCCGTGGAAGAGGCCTATCGTAAGCGGCCGGAGGAAAAGGTGCTGACCGATGGAAATAAGAGTGACTTTGCCAATATTGTAAGCTGCAGGATTGATACGGAAACCGGAAAGATCAGGGTGGTTGCGGAAAGTAACGGCATTCCGGAGAGTGATGACAAATATTATTACCTTTTTGCGATGAATACCTATGACAATGGTTTAGCCGAAGGGGCAGAATATCTTGACCGCATTTATAAGAATGATACCGTGGAGCTTACGACTTCGCTGAATTATAATACGGCTGCAAGTAAGCTTTATAAGAAATTCATAGTTGCAGTGAAAAAGGATGACAAATATGTTACTCTCAACACGCCGCAGTACATTACGAATCCGGAAGCGATTGCGAAGTACACCGGTGTATACCAGACACCGGCATCCAAGAAGGGACTACTCGTGGATCCGAATAAGTTAAGAGGAAACGAGCTTGATGATCTTGGCGTGAAGCAGGCGGCCTATAACATTCCGGTAGCCCGGATTCTGGGACCGAGTACGAACAGTGCTTATCCGACCATTCACTATAATTATAATGGCAAAACCTACACCTTTAACGGCCAGGTGATTGCAGAATATGATCTGGTATTCAGTACACTGACTGCTAAAGGAATCTGTACGACAGCAATTATTCTGAACAATTATTCCTCTGCATATTCCCAGCTGATCCACCCCAAAGCACGGGGAGGCGGTTCCGCACCATATTATATGTTTAACGGTGCAGAAGAAGGTGGCGTGGAATACATGGCAGCCATCGGCTCCTTCCTTGCAGAACGATATTCGGGAAGCAAGCACGGAAGAATTTCCAACTGGGTCATTGCCAACGAAATCAATGCCCGTAAGGAATGGAACTATATGGAATATACCGATGTGGCAACCTACGTCGAGGAATATGCCAAGGCTTTCCGGGTTTTCTATAACGCGATTAAGAGTGTAAGCAGTTCCGCACGTGTCTATATGCCGATTGACCAGCAATGGGATCGGAACATTAAGAACAACACGAACTACGATGGACGGGATATTTTAGATGAGTTCAATAAGAATATTACGGCAAAAGGAAACATCGACTGGGGACTTGCCCAGCATCCGTATAACGTGCCCCTGACAGAAACCTGTCCATGGAAGAGCTCCAAGTACATTGAACACAATGCCGGCACCTCCATGATGTCTATGGGAAATATTGAGGTACTTGTAAATTACATGAATCAGGATACCTTCCTGAATCCTGATGGTGAGGTTCGCAGCATCCTTCTTTCCGAACAGGGATACACCTCCCAGGGTGGAGAGGCCAACCAGGCAGCAGCCTTTGCCTATGCGTACTATAAAGTGGAAGCTTATGGCGATATTGACGGCTTCCTGTTAAACCGCCAGACGGATGCCCCCGAAGAGGTTGCCCAGGGACTTGCTTTTGGCTTAAACCATGTCGGCGGCGGCACCAAGAAGCAGATTTACACCGTCTTCAAGTACATTGACACACCCGAACATGCCGCCTACACAGACTTCGCTAAATCCATCATAGGCATTTCCAGTTGGAGCGAAATCATCCGATAAATTCTTATAAGAGAGATTTGTATGATTTGAATTAAGATGATATCACAGCGTAGAAAGGGCGCAACGTTTTTTGATTTTGTGATTTTGCGGAGGGGTTTAGAAGTTCTATTATTTCGATCTACAGACAGCAATGCCCGGACAAGGATGTCCGGGCAAACCACAATCGGACCCGGATGGTCCGTTGGGGTGTTTGCGTCCGTTATAAATAATCTATCTCGAAATAATTAGTACTTCTTAGCCCCGTAGGAATGAACAAAAGCAAAACCGTTGCGCCCGAATGAATGAATAGCTTAAACATAGTCAATAACCTATATATAACCAATATCCAATTACCTACACTTTTAAAACAACTCCGTAATCAGATACTGATAAATCTCCTGATTCTTTTTCTGCCAGTTATCGCAGATCGAAGCTGCGGTTTCCTCCACCGGTACCGAAATAATAATATCCAGCAGTGTAACCTCCTTATCCTTCGCTGTCAGATGCGCCTCAAATTCTCCCGAGGTTGACTTATAATAATCCGCGAGAATCGATACCTCATTGCGGAGCGTCATTTCATTTTCTTTGAGATACGTGTTAATTTCTTCCTTAATCGTATCGCTGATTTCATTACTGAAGAAATTTAAGGTCTGACGTCCTTCCTTTGTGATACTTAAATGTGTCCGGTTCCGGATCGAATGTGCGGTTATCATGTCCGCATCAATCAGCTCGCTGATCACCTGCTGGAGCGTCAGAAAGCTCGTATACTGCTTCTCTAAAATAAAGTCGCTGATCTGCGCCTTCGTCAGTGGAAAATCCACCCGTTGCAGCATATAAAGAATAATTAATTTATAAAGCGTCAATGGATCCTGCATATAGCCTCCCCTGATATGTTTCGTGAATTTTCATTTCGTGATGTAGTGTGTTTAATACCTTCCGTTTATCAAGACTCCACATTGGTGAAAGTAAAAGCTCCTTCGGTGCATCTCCCGTAAGCCGGTGTACAACGATATCCGGACGAAGATGCTCTAAGCAAAGAATCACCATGGAAACATAATCTTCCAGCGTTTCGTAGGAGTGATAACGGTAAGGTTCATTTTCATATAAAAGCCCAAGATCTGTGTCCTTTAATATGTGAAGTAACTGTAATTTAATACCCCATATGGGCTGTGTATCCAGATAGGAAATCGTCTGCAGCTGCATACTTGCGGTTTCACCGGGCAATCCTAAGATTACATGGGTAATGACCGGAATCTGTAACCTGTGCAGTGCCGTAACCGCATCTTCAAAGCAGGAAAGCGGATAGCCTCTGCGGATAAAAGCGGCTGTCTTTTCGTGAATGGTCTGCAGTCCCAGCTCTACCCAGATGAATTTATCCGGATAGCGCTGTTTTAAATCCTGAAAAAGCTGTAAAACCTCCGGTGGAAGACAGTCCGGTCTTGTAGCAATTGAAATGCCTGCAATCTTCGGAAAGTCAAGCACCGCCGTATATTTTTGCATAAGCTCGTCAACAGAAGCATACGTGTTCGTGTATGCCTGGAAATATCCAATATAATGATTGCCGGGATGCTGACAGGTCATCTGCTCCAGATAGGAATGGATGATGTGAGCCATGCTCTGATTTGAAGTAAGAGACATGGAAAAATCCCCACTTCCTGCACCACTGCAAAAGATACAACCCCGCCGGTCTAATGTTCCATCACGGTTCGGACAGGTAAAACCGGCGTTTAAGGCAATCTTTGAAAGCTTCTCGCCGTAGGTGTTTTTGCAGTAGGCGTTCAGGGAATAGTAAGGCTTTCCATGCCAGAAAGTCTGGTTGTTCATTATTTTACGATATGTTCCTTTACTGCGGCTGCTACGACTTCAGCAACCTTCGGATTAAATGCTTCAGGCATAATGTTGTCATCGCTTAATTCGTCATCCGGAACAAGAGAAGCAATGGCATTGGCAGCAGCTAACTTCATCTCTTCGGTGATCTTTGTAGCGCGCCCTTCCAGAGCACCCTTAAAGATACCGGGGAAGGCAACAACATTGTTGACCTGATTCGGGAAGTCACTGCGTCCGGTACCGACTACGCGGGCGCCGGCAGCCTTTGCTACATCCGGCATAATTTCCGGCACAGGATTTGCCATGGCAAACAGGATGGCATCCTTATTCATGGAAGCGACCATTTCTGCAGAAACGATACCGGGAGCGGATACACCAACGAAGATGTCAGCACCCTTCATGGCATCTGCCAGCGTACCGGTCTGCTGCTCAAGGTTAGTAACCTCGGTCATTTTCTGCTGCATCCAGTTTAAACCTTCGGTCTTTTTGGAAACGATACCGACCTTGTCACACATGGTAATATGCGGAAAACCATAGGTTAAAAGGAGTCTTGTGATAGCAACACCGGCACTTCCCGCACCGTTTACAACAACACGGCAGTCCTCTTTCTTCTTGCCGACAACCTTTAAGGCATTGATGATTCCGGCGAGAACGACGATGGCTGTACCGTGCTGGTCATCATGGAATACCGGGATATCCAGAATCTCTTTTAAACGTTCTTCAATTTCAAAGCATCTGGGAGCACTGATATCTTCCAGATTAATACCGCCATAAGCAGGTGCAAGGTAGGTCACAGCCTTGATAATTTCTTCAGTGTCCTGGGTATCCAGACAGATTGGAACAGCGTTTACTCCACCGAATTCCTTGAACAGTACGGCCTTTCCCTCCATAACGGGCATGGCGGCGTAAGGACCGATATTGCCAAGACCAAGGACGGCGCTTCCATCGGATACGACAGCGACAGTGTTGGCCTTCATGGTATATTTGTAAGCAGCTTCCTTATCCTGTGCAATCACCTTACAGGGCTCGGCAACACCGGGCGTGTATGCAATTGAGAGATCTTCTCTTGATTTAACAGGGACTTTGGATACGACTTCAAGCTTGCCGTTCCACTGTTCATGAAGCATGAGTGCTTTTTCTGAAATATTCATAGTAGATTCCTTTCCTTTGCTTATGTAGTGTCTATGTTCCATTGTAGTATAAAATAAGAAAGTTTTCCAGTATTACTTTACAAGTATAGAGTATAATGTTAATATAAGTAGTAATGAAAACTACATAAAATAGTGATTTAGAACAGGAGAACTGAAATGTCATATAAAATTATTGCAGACAGTTGTTGTGAATTTCCCGAAGAATATAAGGAAGATCCACGATTTGTAAATATACCGTTAGGTCTTGATGTGGCAGGTGAACACCTGTGGGACGATGAGACCTTTGATCAGGCCTCCTTCCTTCAGAAGGTGGCTTCTTCGAAAACCTGTCCCCGTTCCTGCTGTCCTTCCCCGGAGAAATATATGCGGGCGTATGATACCGATGCGGAGAACATCTTTGTTTTTACTCTTTCATCGAAATTAAGCGGCAGCTATAACAGTGCGGTGATCGGAAAAACATTGTATGAGGAAAAGCATGGTGAAAAGAATATATTCGTATGTGATTCCCATTCGGCAAGTGTCGGAGAGACACAGCTTGCCCTGAAGGCGGCGAAGTGGAGTGAAGAAGGCCTCCCCTTTGCGGAAATCTGTGAAAAGCTGCTGGCATTCCGGGATGAGATGAAGACTTACTTTGTACTGGATAATCTGGAAACGCTCCGCAAGAATGGACGCCTTACAGGGGTTAAAGCATTAGTTGCTTCTACCTTAAGTATTAAACCGGTGATGGCAGGACGCGAGGGAGAAATCGAGAAGCAGGCACAGGCAGTCGGCATGAAAAAAGCCCTTGCCAAAATGGCAGAGCTGATGCTTCATGAAGTGCCGGATACGGCGAAACGTGTTCTGATGATTTCCCATTGCAACTGCAAGGATCGTGCTGAATATGTGAAGAAGCTGTTTTTATCCCAGGCCTCTTTTGAAAAGGTATATATTCTCGATACCGCAGGGATCAGCAGCATGTATGCTAATGATGGCGGTATTATTGTGACTCTGTAAGCCGGTGGCTGGTCAGTACCCTTACAGTTCCGCAAGATTCTTTCTTGCATAGCTTAAGAACGGGCGGGAGTACAGTGGACAGGAAAGTCTTTTTCCATCGTCCATTGTGACCTTCAGTCCGTTTATTTTTTCTACATGGGCAGCGTTGATGATGGTGCGCTCGGAAACCAGAACAAGATGCTTATAGCTTTTAATCATGGAGTAAAAGTTTGAAACCGTATCAAGCATGGTGACGTCACGGCCATCGGTTAAGTGAACGGTGAGGCAGGCATTTTTCGAGGTGACATAGGAAATGTCGTCTTCGTGCGCATAAACAGTAGTACGGTCGCTGCGCAGTTCAATTGTGGAAGCACGGTTTAAACCAAGGTGAAGTGCTTCATCAATAATGGCAGTAAGATCTGCAACCTTAATGGGCTTGTCGATAAACAGAAGATCGGCAGGCCTTTCCTGTTCGGGGAGTTTATTTAATGCTTCCCTGTAATTGATGGAAGAGGAGCACAGAGCGATGGGAGCAGTGACACCGAGGCGCCGCAGCTCGATGGCAAAGGAAAGACCGTCCGGTTCTTCACTTGTCATATCCAGAAAGAAAAGCTCGTAGGGCATGGGATTGCGGCTTAAGTGCTCGCTGTTCCCGTAGGAGTCACAGAAGAATACGCCTGAGGTGCCCTTGCGCCGGTCGGATTCCCGGTCGAGTAATCGTTCCAATTGCTTGCGGTCTGCAATATTATCATCACAAATAGCTATGTGCATAAGTTTCCCTCCTGTTATAGAGTTACCAGATGAAACGGTGCTGATATCATCAGTATAACCAGAATGACCTGCAAGATCAAGATGGCAGGCATACCAAAAGTGAAGCTGCGGTGTCTGGTTTTATGGTGAAAGGTATACATTCCAAGGATCGAGCCGATGCTCCCGCCGATCAGGGCGATGGTAAACAGGGTGGCCTCAGGGATGCGGAAGGCTCTTTTGCGGGCACGGTATTTGTCAATTCCCATGATTGTAAAGCCGAGGAGGTTGACTGCGGCAAGATAAATGATGAGAAGAGTGGTTACATGAATCATAATGGTGTCCTTTCTGACAATTGTTCTGAACAGATATTCATAGCGTCAATTCAGAAGCACATCTGTAAAAACACTGCTGTACAGCGCAGGGCTTACTCATATAATAAACCGCCATACGGAAACTGTCTATCTGCAATTTCCATATGGCGGTTCTTAATACCTGTTCCGGCAGGAACAGTAACACTTATTTCAGCTCGCCAAGCTCCTGCATTTTCATGGCACGTACCTTGGTAGAAAGACCAAAGAGGTTGATGAAGCCTTCTGCATCGTGATGGTCATAAAGATCACCTGTTGTAAAGGATGCAATGCTCTCATTGTAGAGAGAGTACGGAGAAGTTGTTCCGGCCTTGATGATGTTTCCTTTGTAAAGCTTGAACTTTACTTCACCGGTTACATACTTCTGTGTGGATTCGATGAAGGCCTGTACGGCTTCACGTAACGGAGTGAACCATTTTCCTTCGTATACGATCTGAGCCATCTTGTTGCCCATATCCTTCTTAACTGCGTAGGTATCACGGTCAAGAATTAATTCCTCTAACTGCTGATGTGCTTCGTAAAGAATGGTTCCACCGGGAGTTTCATATACACCACGGGACTTCATGCCGACAACACGGTTCTCTACGATATCAACGATACCGATACCATGCTTGCCGCCTAAACGGTTCAGTTCACGGATAATATCGGAAACCTTCATTTCCTTGCCATTTACGGACTTCGGAACACCCTTTTCAAAGGTCATGGTTACGTATTCGCCTTCTTCCGGAGCCTTCTCAGGAGTGACACCAAGAACTAACAGGTGATCGTAGTTCGGTTCATTGGCAGGATCTTCAAGCTCTAAGCCCTCATGGCTGATGTGCCATAAGTTACGGTCACGGCTGTAGCTGGAATCTGCAGAGAACGGAAGATCAATGCCGTGCTGCTTGCAGTATTCGATTTCGGATTCACGGGAATCGAGAGTCCACTTATCGCTTCTCCATGCTGCGATGATCTTAAGATCCGGAGCAAATGCCTTGATACCAAGTTCGAAACGGATCTGGTCATTTCCCTTACCGGTAGCACCATGACAGATGGCAACAGCGCCTTCCTTACGTGCAATTTCAACTAACTTCTTGGCAATCAGCGGTCTTGCCATAGAGGTTCCAAGTAAATATTTGTTCTCATAAACTGCATGAGCCTGTACACAGGGAACAACATAGTCATCACAGAATTCATCGATTACATCGAGAATGTATAACTTCTCAGCTCCACAGTATTTTGCTCTTTCTTCGAGTCCGTCGAGTTCTTCTTCCTGTCCGCAGTCGATACATACGCAGACAACTTCATAGTCGAAGTTCTCTTTTAACCAGGGGATAATTGCGGTAGTATCAAGACCACCGGAATACGCGAGAATTACTTTTTCTTTCATGTTGAAATGCCTCCATGTTATTTTTTAGATTAAGGTAACTATTCAGAACTCCATTCGCAAAACCGCTGTTTCACAGCGTAGTTTACCTCATGTGGTTACTTCGCCATATAAAATCTGTCAAATATGCTCTGGAATGCAAGCATTCCAATCATATTTATCAGATTTTGCATGGCTCTGAATAGTTACAAATTTTAAATTGTTCTGTCTCACATCTGCTAATATACAACATCTCCTGCAAAAATGCAACACCTATTTTGCATATTTTTGCATAAAAGTTCAAATATTATAAATTAATTTGCAGAAAAAATGGAAAAAGACTTGAATAATATGCATAAAAGTTGTATTGTTATACATGCGGAAAGTTATACTTTTCTATAGTAACAGTTGCGGCATTTCCAATCTTGGTATAAGATGATGATAACTATTCAGAGCAATGCAAAATCGCAACAGTAACTACAATAGTAGTAAGGAAAGGACAATCATTTTGTTATGAAGACGAAAATTTTTATCGACGGAAGCGAAGGAACGACAGGATTACGGATCCATGAACGCTTTGCAGGAAGAGATGATGTGGAGATTCTTCCGATCGCATCAGAATTAAGAAAGGATGCCGGAGAGCGTAAGCGCCTTATCAATGAATCGGATATTACGTTTCTTTGTCTGCCGGATGCAGCGGCAAGAGAGTCGGTAAGCCTGATTGAAAATGAGAATGTCCGTATTATTGATACATCAACGGCACATCGTACCGAAGAGGGATGGGCCTATGGATTTCCGGAGCTGTCCGGTGAATTCCGGGATAAAATTTCAAAAGGAAAAAGGATTGCGGTTCCGGGCTGCTATGCGACCGGTTTTATTTCCTTAGTATACCCACTGATCCAGAGCGGCATTTTGCCGAAGGATTATCCGGTAGCAACCTTCGCCATGTCCGGCTACAGTGGTGCCGGCAGAAAAGCAATTGCTGTTTATGAATCAAAAGACCGTGCACCGGAATTTGATGCGCCGAGAGAGTATGCACTTTCCCAGCAGCACAAGCATTTAAAGGAAATGACGAAGATCACGGGCCTTCAAAGAACACCGTTGTTTTCCCCGATGGTCTGTGATTACTACAGCGGTATGATTGTGACCCTGCCGCTTTATACTGACTTATTAAATGGAAAGCCGTCTTTACAGGAGGTACAGGAAAAGCTTGCTGCATTCTACGAAGGAGAGCCCTTTATTCAGGTGATGCCTCTTGGCAGTGAGGAAGAAACGAACGGCTTCCTTGCGGGAAATGCAAGAAGCGGCTGGGATGGACTGGAAATTTTCGTGACAGGAAACGAAGACCGGATTCTTTTATCCTCCCGGTTTGATAATCTTGGAAAGGGAGCTTCGGGTGCAGCCATTCAGTGTATGAATATCGTGATGGGTGTGGACGAGAAGAAGGGACTGAATTTATAAGATTCAGGAATTGCTCAATAAGGAAAATGATGAATAACAATTTTGAAATACGGACCATGACTATAGAAGACTATCAGGGAGTTCATGATCTGTGGATGACGATTAAGGGCTTTGCCATAAGAAGTATTGATGATTCTAAGGAAGGCGTTGCTTCCTTTTTAAAAAGAAATCCGACAACAAGTGTGGTTGCCGTGGCCGATGGAAAAATCGTAGGAAGCATTCTGTGTGGACATGACGGACGGAGAGGCTGTCTGTATCATGTATGTGTGGACGAGGCGTACCGGATGCACGGCATTGGTAAGAGCATGGTGGTGTTCTGCATGCAGGAGCTGCAAAAGGAGCACATCAGCAAGGTTTCCCTCATTGCGTTTACTGTAAATGACATTGGCAATGCGTTCTGGAAGCAGATCGGCTGGACGAAGCGGGAAGACCTAAATTATTATGATTTTACATTAAATACAGAGAATATCATCCGTTACAATGAAGAGTGAGCAGCCGAAAAGGTACGGAACAGCTGCGAGGATGAGCAGGAGGATAAAATGAAACAGATTACAGGTGGAATCACTGCTGCGAAGGGATTTCAGGCAGCAGGTATTGAAGCGGGAATCAAATATCAGAACCGTAAGGATATGGCGATTATTTACAGTGAAAAGCCATGTGTGGCGGCAGGAACCTTTACCAGTAATGTGGTAAAGGCAGCTCCCGTAAAGTGGGACAGGAAGCTTTTGGAGGAATCTCCCTATGTACAGGCAGTGATTGTGAATACCGGAATTGCAAATGCAGGAACCGGCGCAGAGGGAATGAAGCTTTGTGAAGAAACGGCAAAGGAGGCCTCCAGGGTGCTTGGCATTCCGGAAAATGCCGTACTCGTCGGATCCACAGGTGTCATCGGGGCGCAGCTCCCCATCGACCGGATCAAGGCAGGAATCAGCAGACTTGCCGAGGCTAAGAACGATTCCTTAGAAGCCGGAACTGATGCCTCCAGGGCAATTATGACAACGGATACCGTGAATAAGGAGCTGGCCGTACAGGTGGAAATCGGCGGTGTGACCGTAACACTCGGTGCAATGAGTAAGGGCTCCGGCATGATTCATCCGAATATGTGTACCATGCTCGGCTATGTGGCTACGGATGCAGTGATTGAAAAGGAGGTTTTACAGAAGCTGCTCCGGGAGGATGTTGTGGATACCTACAACATGATTTCGGTTGATGGAGATACTTCAACGAATGATACGCTTCTGGTGCTTGCAAACGGAATGGCAGGCAATCCCACGATTCAGGAGGGAACGGCAGATTATGAAGCGTTCAGGGCAGCGCTTCACTATGTAAATGAAACACAGGCCAAGCGTCTTGCAGGAGATGGCGAGGGTGCAACAGCACTGGTAGAATGTCATGTATATCATGCAGATACGAAAGAAAATGCAAGAATTCTTGCAAAAAGCGTCATCTGTTCCAGCCTGACCAAGGCAGCCGTTTACGGACACGATGCCAACTGGGGAAGAATCCTGTGTGCACTTGGTTATTCCGGGGCACAATTTGATCCGGAGCATATGGAGCTGTATTATGCGGCAGGTGACCGGAAGATCCTCATTTATAAGGATGGCGGGGATGCCGGTTACAGTGAAGAAGAGGCCAGTGATATTTTGTCCCAGAAGGAAGTACAGATCCTGGCAGATATGAAAATGGGCGAAGCCGAGGCTGCCGCATGGGGCTGTGATCTGACCTATGATTATGTTAAGATCAATGCAGATTATAGGAGCTGATGTCTAAGAGATTTTACTGTGCCACAGGATTTACAGACAAGGTGGCATTCACAGAAAGTAATCCGGAATGACTCCGGAAAGCTATCAAAATTTAAAGGATGGAGCATAACATGGATAAGAATATGCAGGAAGTTTTAAAAAAAGCGGAGGTTCTGATCGAGGCGCTTCCGTACATTCAGCAGTTTAACCGGAAGATCATCGTTGTAAAATACGGCGGATCTGCCATGAGCAACGAGGAACTGCAGAAGAATGTCATTAAGGATGTAACGCTGTTAAAGCTGGTTGGCTTCAAGCCGATCATCGTACATGGCGGCGGTAAGGAAATCAGCCGCTGGGTAGGTAAGGTCGGTAAGGAAGCAAAATTCGTGAACGGACTTCGTGTGACCGATGCAGAGACCATGGAAATTGCTGAAATGGTTTTAAATAAGGTGAATAAGAGCCTTGTGAACATGGTGGAAGAGCTTGGTGTGAACGCCGTTGGTTTGAGCGGTAAGGACGGCGGACTCTTAAAGGTGGAGAAGCGTTATTCCGAGGGACAGGACATTGGCTTTGTCGGTAATATTACCGAAGTGAATCCGAAGATTCTGTTTGATATGTTGGAGAAGGATTTCCTGCCGATTGTTGCACCGATCGGATATGACGAGAATTTTGATACCTATAACATCAATGCGGATGATGCAGCCTGCGCCATTGCGAAGGCCGTCGGAGCCAACAAGCTGGTATTCCTTACGGATATCGAGGGCTTATATAAGGACATCAATGATAAGAATTCCTTTATTTCAAGAATCCGGGTTTCCGCAGCGGATGCGCTGATTCAGGAAGGTATTATTGGCGGAGGCATGCTTCCGAAGCTGAATAACTGTACTTCTGCAGTGAAGAATGGGGTAAGCCGGGTACATATCCTTGATGGCAGAATCCCTCACAGTATGCTGCTTGAAATCTTTACCCACAGTGGAATCGGAACAGCCATCGTTCCGGATGATGATCCAATCAGTGATGAAAAGTAAGAGATGCGGAAGAACCGTAGGGATACAGATGAGTGAATAACAGGAAATTAAAAGCAGGGAGCTGAAAATAATGGGAACAATGAAGGAATATATTGACGAAGCAGAACGGGCTTTGCTTCATACCTATAACCGTTTTCAGATCGTGTTAGATCATGGTGACGGTGTTCATCTTTATGACATGGGTGGAAAGGAATATCTTGATTTCTGTGCAGGAATTGCAGTATTTGCACTTGGTTACAATAATCAGAGATACAACGATGCGCTGAAGGTACAGATTGACAAGCTGATTCATACCTCGAATTATTATTACAATGTTCCGGCGATTGAAGCGGCAAAAAAATTGAAGGAAGTGTCCGGCATGGACCGTGTATTCTTCACAAACAGCGGTGCGGAATCCATTGAGGGCGCGATTAAGGCAGCCAGAAAATATGCTTATTTAAAGGATGGAACAACCGATCATGAAATCATCGCCATGGAGCATTCCTTCCATGGAAGAACGATGGGCGCACTTTCCGTTACCGGCAATCCGAAATACCGGGAGGCCTTTGAACCGATGATCGGCAACATTCGCTTTGCAAAAATGAATGATTTTGAAAGTGTGCTAAGCCAGGTGACGGACAAGACCTGTGCGATTCTGTTTGAGACCGTACAGGGCGAGGGTGGTATTTATCCTGCTAAAGAAGAATTCATGAAGAAGATCAAGGCGCTCTGCGAGGAAAAGGATATTCTGCTGATTCTCGATGAGATTCAGTGCGGAATGGGAAGATGCGGATCTATGTATGCCTGGCAGAAGTACGGAGTAAAGCCCGATATTATGACAACGGCCAAGGCGCTTGGCTGTGGTGTGCCGGTCGGTGCATTCCTGATGACCGAAAAGGTCGCACAGCATTCCTTAACAAGCGGTGATCACGGAACGACCTACGGTGGAAATCCGCTTGCTGCAGCAGCCATTAATGTGGTACTTGATTTATTTAAGGAGAACCATATAATAGATAATGTGCAAAAAACAGGTGCATATCTGGAAGAGAAGTTAAATGAGCTTGCAGATAAGTACGATGTCATTGAGACACGCCGTGGTATCGGCATGATGCAGGGACTTGTCTTTAAGGTGCCGGTTGGACCTGTGATTAATAAAGCACTGGAAAAGGGACTGATCCTGATTAATGCAGGAACTGATATTATCCGCTTTGTTCCCCCTCTTGTAATTACGAAGGAGGATGTGGATCAGATGATCGGTATTCTCACGCAGAGCATTGACGAGGTTCTTTCCTGATAGACTTATGGTGGATTGTTCTGCCAATGATGTGAATCGTAATGATAATTGCAGCTGTGAAGGTAGGAAACGATACCGCATGGCTGTCTGTAGAAATGGAGTTTATATATGAAGAAACGACTCATGGCAATTTT
>ERZ1026772.656-NODE-656-length-23344-cov-4.244708_pt1 | contig 23344 bp, 17 predicted proteins | sample MGYA00380124_ERZ1026772 | MGnify/ENA primary metagenome ERZ1026772 (study PRJEB33269, sample SAMEA4719760) | human gut metagenome | biome: human-associated habitat; feature: organic feature; material: feces | place: Cameroon | collected 2013-10 ...
CCCTTCATCTCATTCCGGACGTCGTTGATCGCGTCTTTCCATGCTTTGGTCTCGTCATCCAGTCCGCGCGGGGCTGGTGCCTTGTCGAAGCTCTTGGCAGCAGACTGCATCAGTGCCAGCTTGCCGGCACCGGTCTGGGCCTGTTCATATGCTTCCAGAAAGGCTCCGACCTTTTCCTGATCACTCTCCACAATGGCTTCAAAAACAGGAAGCGCCAAGGGAGACAGCATGAGCGCCTCCTCTTTGTGCAGGCATTCCTCCAGACCAAGCACATCCAGCTCTGCGGCCGTCAGGATCTCCTGATTCCATAATTCATAGGGCGGCGTCTGAACAATCTGCTGTAGGAAGTCAAAGGGATTAGGAATGCCCATCAGAACATTGTAAAGATCCTGCACCATCTTCATCAGGTCTTCCATGCTGAAGGCAATCAGTAATTCGCTGACGGCCTTTTTGTCCGCAGCGTCGAAGGAACTGCCTTTTCCCAGAATCACTTCCACGGCGTCCGTGAAGCATTCGTCCAGCATCCGCTTCTTTTCCGTATCCTTCAAGACGCGAGGATTCATCGTTGCGCCAGCGTTATCGTTGTACTCCTTCAGCAGCTGTGTACAGAAGGAATGGATTGTGCTGATGCTGGCGGTTTCGATTTCACCCAGAGCTCTGGCGGCAGCCTCAACACCCTCCTGGGAAGCATCCTCCAGAAGCGTGCGCAGCTTGTCCTTCATATTCTGCGCAGCGTCCTTTGTGAAGGTGATCACAAGGAACTGCGAAATAGACGCGTCAGGCTGTCTGATCAGCGTCTGCTTGATTTTTTCCACCATGACGGTCGTTTTACCGGAACCGGCAGCGGCAGAGACCAGAATATTCTGGTTCTGCGCGTCAATGGCCGCCTGCTGAGAAGCATTAAAACGTGGCATGTCTTTTCTCCCTTTATGGCATCGTATGAGGAAGCGTGCTTAAGGCTTCTTCGCCGGCATTTCCATGCGGTGCTTGTGATCCAGCTCGCGTATCTTGCATCCGGGCAGCGTGCTGTCGTACAGGCAGCCATCCGCGTGATCGCACCAGCTGCATGGCGACTGAAGGCCATCCTGCAGGGGCATCGGCGCAGTCTCTCCGCTGCGGATTCTGTTCACACGCCCCGTAACAATATCTACGGCGCAGTCCAGAACCGACTGCAATTCTTCAGGCGTTACCGCGGAAATCGTGTCATTCGTATCGGACTTCCGCGCGATTTTCACCGGCTTCATGGCATCCTGTATGCCCTTGTCATCAAGGATAATCCCGGAGGTCTGCAGATCCTTATCGATCTGCGCAATGATCTTTCCGGCGTCGTCGCCGTCCACAAGGACGTCCTTCACGGGCTGGTACAGACCGCCAGCGGCTTCAAAGCCGGTCAGTCCGGTCTGCGCCGCCCTGATGTAAAGCGGCAGCTGAAGTTGCAGGCCCGCAATGATGGAGTTCTGCTTGACGTCCCGGGAGGACATTTTGTTGTCTACGATCATGAAATAGGTTTTTCCGTCGGGCAGCACCAGCTTGTCAATCCGGTCAATCCGACCGGAGAAGGCGATCACAGCGCCATCTGCTGTTGTGATGGAAACCGGCGGCAGATTGAAGGCTGATTTGACATCCGGCATGCCGAAGGGCACCTCAGCTGCCATCGGCAGGAAGTGGGGCTTCTGCTGGAAGGAACGCATCAGGCTGGCGATGGATGTCCTGACACCGTGAATAATGCTGACTCCCTGGAAACGGTGAACAATATCGGAACGCAGGATGCCGCCCTCCCACTGCTTTACACGCTCCCTCAGGATACGGTTGAGCAGCACATTCTGCTGATGCTCTGAGATATCCGGCCATTCAGGGAGCTTCATGGCCTCGTCCAGAAACATCTTGATCACATCGTGATTAAAGGTGCCCTGTTCATTGCGTTCAAATACATAGGTCGCAGTCGGAAACAGATCGAGGCCGTACTGCAGCAGATGCCGCCATGGACAGGAGCCGAAGGTTTCCACACGGGAGATCGACATAGCCCGTGACTGATAGAGCCTGGCCGCCTGATCAGGGGTAATGCCAGTGGTGGTCACGGTGACATGCAGTCCATTCAGGACGCCTGTGGTCTTTTCGCGCCAGGTGTCGGAATTGTACAAGGAGCCGAGGGCATTCTGCCACAGGATATCCTCGGTTCCGCTGCCATGCAGGAAGCCGTCCCTGCTGTCCTTGGTATCGCGCAGCTTGACCGCCAGGGTCTCCAATGCAAAGGCAGGGGCAAAGGGCCGGATGTCCGTATTCATCAGACCGCCGGAAACATTCGCCGGATTCATATCGGCAATGACCTTGGAAAGCCGCTTGAACGCTGTGGACGGCGTCAGCACACCGCCGCTGGGCTTGGCGCTCGAGCAGGAGATCATCAGCTGCTCCCGCGCCAGGGAAACCGCCTGATACACGTCCTGCTTCTGACGGGCAGCCAGATCAAGCAGAGACTGTCCAATCTTGCTGAAGGGGCGGAATTCATTGCCTTCGGCGTCAAGGAACGGTGCGGATTCACCCGGTCCTTCCATACCGCCAGCACTCTGCTGTTTATAGAATTCTCTGTTGGCATCCTCAATGAACTGCTCCAGCTGACTGCGCTCGTGATCTGACAGGATCCCGCCGCCTGTAGAGAGCTCGCTTTCCTGAAGACCCATGACGATCATACAGCGCACGCCGGATGAGAAGAACATCTGGGGCGGCGCGACCATGACAGCTCTGGAAAGCTGAGGAAGGGATTTGATCATTCTGGAGGCCATGGATGCTTCCAGCATGGTGCACAGGTCACGGAGCGGAAGTGGCTCATCCCCGATAAAGACAGCAACCGAGTCAAGAAGTTCATTGATGGCAGTCCACACCTGACGGTTGCGGTCTATTCCCAGGTCGTCTCCCTGCTCAGCCAGAACATCCTCCTGAGCGAGAAGACAGTCATAAATCCCGGCATCGGTAATAAAGCTGAACAGCAGTGTGGCGGCCTGTCTTCCGGTACAGCCCTTCTGCGACAGCTTCTCTTTGAGCTGGACAATAGGATCAATCAGCTGCTGACGGAGCGCTTCCATATGCTCCGCCTTTTCTTTTTCCACGGCCTTTTCCGGCAAATAGAACGGCTTCAGCCAGCGCCCACGGTGAATCCCATTCTTACGGACATAGTTCTCCATATCCATGACATCCTGAGAAGACAAGGGAGTAAAGCCGGTCTTGATCATTCTCAGGACATCGTTTTGGCAGAAGTTCAGGCGCAGGATCCGCAGCAGAGACAGGAAATACTGAGCGTATCCGCTCATCAGAATCGGCTGATCCTGCTTCGCGTTAAATGGGATGCCAGAAGCGGAAAGCGTCAGCGGGATAAGAGACGGCAGCGTGTTCTGTTCGCAGACAGCTATCGCCATGTCTTCCCACGGAATACCGTCCCGATGCCAGTCGATCAGCGTCTGGCATGCATGCTGGCATTCCAGATAAGAATTCTTTGCGTAATAGACGCGCACATGGGACATATCCGGTATTTCAGTGCGGTTCAGATCGGCCATTGCCTGCTGCTTGGCTTCAGCGGGATCAGGACGGATCACGGTGACCTCATCCCTGCGCTCATAGATCTTTTCGCTGGCAAAGGCACCGGTCGCGTAAATGCTCTTCTCCACGTAAGCAATACCGGGATCAATGGGAGGAATCATGGCTTCCCGCTGCTGTGTGAACGCGTAGCCGTTGTGGCTGAGATAATCGCTACTAAACTGAGAGATCTTCTTGCTCAGCATCTACCAGGATTACTTCAAAAGCAACCTTGGTTTATTGGGGCCTTCCCATTGAACTGGAACAGCAACTAAGTACAATATTCTTTTCACTATGTACGAGGAGAATTCCAGCAATGTCGAATTCAGCTTACACCAGCGTTCTCCAAATGTCTCTTGATAACATCACCTGGGAAGACGATAATTTCATCGAAGAGCTGCTCGAAGTCGCGCAGCTCTTTCGGCCTTTCTCGGATGCTATCACGGAGTTTATATCAGAGCATGGTTTTGACGGTGACTCGGCTGATGTTGATGCTAAGGTTACATTTATCCGGACTGCCTTCGAAAAGGCTAATATGACGCCTCCGAGAGAAATTCGGGAATGGTTTATTGCCATGCAGCCCATCAAACGAGATACTGCATTCTTGATCTGCTTTGCTTTTGATCTGGACGGCGGCGAAACTGATGAATTCTTCCGGCGATATTATGCCAAAGAGCGCAGTTTCAAGGCGTGCCGCGCGCATTCGATGCTGAAATGGTTGCAGGGAACGTAGCTGTTGGCCTTGCGTGCGCTGGTAGCAAAGACGATGTTGGGCGTGATCTGCAAATGCGCGTTCAGCATGGCGTCATAGCGCGCACTGTCAAAGCTGTAATAATCCCAGTAAATCAGCGCCGTATCCCCGGGCAGCTTTTCTCCCACCGACGGATCGACGGCGCAGTCCGCCCTGTAGTATTCCCCGCCCGCGGCCAGCCGGAAGAACATATCGCTCCACAGCATCGGCCTGAAGCCGTACCGGTTCGCCAGACAATGTACCCGCTCAAAATGTCGCAGGAGCAGCTGCGTGCGGTCAGTGAAGCCGTGCTTTTGCAGGTATTTTCCAAGCCCCAGCATATGCGCCTCGTCCATGCCGATATTGATCTTTTCCGTGCGGAAGCACCGGCGCATTTTCGCGAAGATCGCCTCGATCAGCCGCCCGGTCTTCTCTTCGTCCAGCAGCAGAATATCGTCAACGTCCACATAATCCCGCATGGCGTCCCATTTGAGGGTCTGCTTCAGGTGGGCCAGCGTCTGCACGGCGGGAACCAGCTCGATCCCCAGCGCTGCGGCGTAATCGTCCAGCGCCGACATCTCCGCATCCGTGTAGCCCTGCCGCCCGTAGCCGAAATAGGGATAGTCCTCCAGGATGAAAACATCCTCCATATACAGCTGCAGCGCACGGTACCCCATCCGCGACAGGATGCGCAGCAGCCGCTTCACGCTCTCCACGCGCGGCACGGCGTTGCGGGAGCAGTCCAGCATAGCGCCGAGGCTTTCAAGCGCGGGCGTCTGGCGCAGGGTGAAGCCTGTTTTTTCGGCGCTGTGCGCCCGAATCAGCCCCACCGCCCGTCCCGCCATCCACGGCTGTTCCAGCTGCGCCAGCCAGCCGGTATCCTCTTTTATCAGTACAATGCCGCCGTCCCCCGGCAGAAAGCGGATATTCTCCACCGCGCCAAGCTCCTGCGCGATCCAGTTGACGTCCAACGCTTTCTTCATGCCTTCCCGTTCCTTTCTGTGAGAAAAGGAGGGAACGCCTTCGCGCTCCCTCCTGCGGTTGCCGCTTTCGGCGACCGATGGCAGCGGCTTAATAGCCCATCTCGGCAGCCTTTTCGTTGACTTCCTTGATCATAGCCTCCAGACCCTTGTCCTCATAGGACTTCAGCAGGTCTTCCACCATCTTTTCGACAGGCTCGCTGCCCATCATCACCGCCATCAGGTCGTCGGCCTGATAGATGATGAACTTGTCCTTGAGCGGCGTGGACATATAGGTGATGCGCATGTCGAAGGAAGGAAGCTCGCCCGTGGCCACAGCCTGATCGTAGAGGTCGAAGTCACCGTCACGATATTCTTCCGTAGGCGCGCTGGTGGGATAATCCCGGTTGGTGCGGGACTGTCCCCAGCTTGCCAGCCCGTTGAGGATGCCGGTGGACGGATACTTGGCGCCCAGCGAGGTGTCGGTCAGCAGGGACACGGCCTTGCCGTCCTTCATCTCATAGTCCACGCCCTCGATGCCCCAGTTGATCAGCATCTGGCCTTCCTTGGAAACCAGGAAGTCGTAAAGCTGCAGGATCTTTTCCATCTTCGCGTCGTCTACCTTGGCCGAGACGTAGGACTCGGACCAGGCGGTGCGGAACATGGGGAAGGTGCGCACGCCGTCCTTGCCCTCCAGAACGCCCAGAACCCTGACGTCGTCGAAGAAGTCGCGACCGTCGTTGGCGGAGGGCCAGTCCTTGCCGAAGCGGCCGTAGCACGCTTCCACGCCGCCGCCGCCCAGAATCGCGGCGGACCGGCCGGTGAGGAACTTCTCGGCAGCCGTGGAGGAGGTGGTCAGCGCGTAGTCCTTCTCAATGGTGCCTTCCTCGTACATGTCGCGGGCCAGCTGGAAGGTGGCCAGCATGTCGGTGGTGAAGTAGCGGGGACGGAACATGCCGTCTTCGTCCTTGACCCACTTATAGTCGCTGCCGCTGCCGTCGGACATGGCGGCAGGCATGCTGTAGGTGAAGAGAAAGCCGTCCAGCTGCTTGGCCTGCAGGGAGGTCAGGCCCTGAATCTGCTTGCCCTCCGGATCGGCCTTGATGATGGCCTGAATCATCGCGCGGAATTCCTCGAAGGTTTCCGGCTCTTTGGTGACGCCGGCCTTCTGGGCCAGATCCCAGCGGTACACGATGACGCGATCGCCGATCATCCAGTAGGGGTTGGGATGGCTCTTGCGGGGGATGCAGTACAGCTGGCCGTCGATCTTGAGGGCCTGAATGTCATCCACGTTCAGGTATTCCATCAGGTTGGGATACGCGCTCAGGTCGGCAGGCAGGGGCCGCACCACTTCGTCGGCGATCCACGCATAGTAGTTGGGGGTACAGATGGCGTCGATGGAGAAAATGTCCGGCAGAGAGTCGGCCGCAGCCCACGCCTGAATTTTCTGCACATAGTCGTCCCAGGTGGTGTTCATCGGCTCCAGACGGATGCCGAATTTCTGCTCCAGCATGTCGCGCACCGCGTCGTCGCCCATGCCCAGCGCCGTTTCCACGTCCCAATGGGCGATTCGGATGGTCACGGGCTCATCCGCCAGCGCGAAGGAGTGCAGCGTCAGCACCATCACGAGGGCCAGCAGGAAGGTCAGCATTTTTTTCATGGGGATCCTCCTTTTTTCTGTTTTTTTATTTCCACCGCCCCAAGGGCGGTCAGAACCTTATTCCTTGATGGAGCCGATCATCACGCCCTTGACGAAATACTTCTGCACGAAGGGATAAACGCACAGGATGGGCAGGGCGGTGATAACGATCGTGCCCATCTGCACGGACTGGGCGGGAATCTTCTTGCCCGAGGCGATCTGGGCCATCAGGGAGAGCTGGTTGTTCATGTTGATCAGCACCTCCCGCAGATAGATCTGCAAGGGATACAGGCTTTTTTCGTTGATGTACAGGTAGGCGTTCCACCATTCGTTCCAGCGCTCCACCGCATAGAAGAGCAGGAAGGTCATGGTAAAGGGAAGGGAAATGGGCAGGATGATTCTCAGCAAAATCTGCAAATCGCCCGCGCCGTCGATGATGGCCGCCTCCTCCAGACTGGGGGAAATGGAACGGAAGTAGTTCTTCATGATGATGACGTAGTAGGAACTGACCGCCCAAGGAAGGATCATGGACCAGATGGAATTGATCAGCCCGTAGTCCTTCATGACCAGATAGGTGGGGATCATGCCGCCGGAAAACAGCATGGGGATCACCACCAGCGTCAGCAGGAAGTCCCGCCCCGGCAGGCGTTTTTTGGAAAGCACGTAGGCCCCGGCCACGGAAAGCAGCATGTTGATGGACGTGCCCACGATGGTGACGAACAGAGTATTGCCAAGGGATAGGAAGAAGTACACATCGCCAACGATGGTTTTATACCCCTCCAGATCCAGCGCCCAGAACCACATGTAGGGCGTATGCTTCGCCTGCGCCGCGATGTTGGAAAAGGACAGGATCAGCACATTATAAAAGGGATAGACCGTGATCAGGGCCAGAATGCCCAGAACGGCGATCAGGATAACGTCAAAGGCGCTCGCACGCTTTTTCTTACGAAGGGTAGCCATGGCTTCGCTCCTTTCGGTCTTGGGGTCAGAACAGGCCGTCCTCGCCGCAGGCGGTCACCAGCCGGTTCGCGCCCAGCATCATCAGAACGCCGATGACGGATTTGCTCAGCCCCACGGCGGTGGTGTAGCCGAAGTTCTTCGTTCCGCCGAAGGAGGTGCGGTAAATATACGTATCGATGGTATCCGCCACCTCGTATACCGGCGAGGAGTACAGATTGAACACCTGATCGAAGCTGGCGCCCGTCGTCATGATGCGCCCGATCTCCAAAATCAGCATGATGAGGATGGTGGAGCGGATGCCGGGCAGCGTGATATGCCAGATCTTCCTCCAGCGGTTCGCGCCGTCGATCTCGGCGGCCTCGTACAGCCCCGGGTCGATGCCCGCCAGCGCGGCCATGTAGATGATCGTATCCCAGCCCGCCTCCTTCCAGATATTGGAAAACCAGATGAAGGGCCGGAAGCCTGTCAGGCTCAGCAGCGGAGAAACGGACTCCATCCCCCACACCGTCAGCAGCTGATTGATCACGCCGTTGGAGGCGAACATGTTTTTCAGGATGCCCGCCATGACGACCCATGAGATGAAATGCGGAAAGGTGAACACCGTCTGATAGATCTTTTTGATGCGGGCGTGCTGAAGCTCGTTGAGCGCCAGCGCCAGCATAATGGCCATCGGGAACTGCAGCGCCAGCTTGCCCAGGCTGAAAATCACGGTGTTGCGCAGGGAGCGCAGGAATTCCCCGTCGGTCAGGAACTCGCGGAAGTTGTTCAGCCCTACCCACGCGCTGCCCCAGATGCCGCCCTTGTAGGAAAAGCGCTCAAACGCCAGATACAGGCCTGCCATGGGCACATAGCAGAACATCACATACCAGACGATCAGCGGCAGAATCAGCAGATACAGCACGCGGCAGTTCCATATCCGCCGCCACAGGGAGCCGGGACGATTGAGCCGGGTGGTCGTCACGTCTGTCATATCGCGCTCTCTCCTTGCGTCAGAAAATGATCTTTTCGAATTGCTTTCATTATAATCGAAGGTTGAGCCTTGACGAAATGGTCTGATTTGGCCTGTTTATGTCAAAGTTGTAACCAGCGCGGCTGTACGCTGTCTTTTTTTGCACCTCAGGCCGAATTATTGCATATCGCCAAATCCGCGTCGGATATGTTATAATCAATGCACAAGCGCGAAGCCCGTTTCCCCGGTTCTCCGGAGGGCTGTCCGCTTCGCGCCGCCAAACCCGCCGGAACGGAATCAAAACACCCTTTTCTTTTACGACCTGCCTCGCCGGGAACGAACAGCCGCACGGAAGGGGGCTTCGAATGGGCCGTCGCAGCATTCGGACACAATTTATGGGGATCGTCGTTCTGCTGTCCCTTTCCTTTGCGGCGCTCAGTCTGACCGCCTATCAGGGCATATGCAGCCTGCTGGATAAGAAAAATCACGGCTACGCCATGAACAGCAGCCTTGCCTACGCATACAGCATGAACGATCTGTATCTGCGGGTGACCAATATCAGCGGCCTGCTGGCCACCAACGGCGACGTGCTGGCCTTCCTTGCAGGGCCGCTGGACGAAAACACGGTCGCGCTTGTCCGCCGGCTGTCCGACGTGCTGTTCGCTTTTGTGGCCACCAACCCGGATATTCCGGACATTTCCATCGCCGGCCGGTACGCTCGCCGTTCCGTCATCTATTCCACCGCCATGCTGGACGATCTCTGGCAGCGGATGGGCAGCCGCCGGGGCGTTCAGTGCCTGGGCATGGTGGATACGCGGCTTCTGACCCAGAACGAAGCGCCGTCGCCGTTTCTGGTATTCGGCTGCAATGTGTTTCCCAGCGGAGCGCAGGAGCCCTCCGGCTGCCTGTTTCTTTCGGTCAATCTGTCTCATTTCGTGGCGGACAGCGCGCTGTTTCTGGATCAGAACAGCCGAACCGCCCGGCATTTTCTGGGCGTGAGCCGGGAGGCGCTGTATCCCTTCCGGGGCGATTTTTCCGCCGCCCGGCAGGTGGAGGAGGATATCCGCGCCCACGCCCGCCAGTTTGACATTACCGGCTCCGCTCCCGTAAACATTGCGACCGAGCGGTACGACTACATCTGCCTGTTCCTGCCCCAGTCCGATTTCTATATCGTCAGCGCCATCGACAAGTGGGAAACCGTCGCCGATCTGGACGGAACCCGCCTGTTTATGACCCTGGCGATCGTGCTGTTCACAAGCTTTCTTTTGCTGGCGTTTCTGCTGCTGCTGCGGGGCGTCGTCCGGCCCATCCGCCTGTTTCACGCCCACATCCACTCCATCCGCGACGGCGACCGCCGGGCCATGCGCCAGCCGCTGCGCCTGAAGGGCTGCCGGGAAATCTGCGAGCTGAGCACCGAATTCAACGAGATGCTTTCCCAGATTCTTTTTCTGGAAGACCAGCTGGTCAAGACCGTGGAGAACCTCTACGCCGCGGACATCGAGCGTCAGAAGGCGGAAATCGCCCATCTGCGCAGCCAGATCAATCCCCATTTTCTGTATAACACGCTGGAATCCATCAAGGGGCTGGCTGCGCGGCACGGCGTGCCGGAAATCGCCGATATTGCCACGGCCATCGGCAAAATTTCCCGCTACAGCATCAAGGGGGCCGTGACCGTCACCCTGGCGGAGGAAATGGAAATCGCCGACGCCTATCTGCGCATTCAGAAAATCCGCTTCGGGAACCGCTTTGAGCCCATCGTGAGCATTCCCGAAGGCTGCCGGTCGCTGACGGTACCCAAGATGCTTCTGCAGCCGCTGGCTGAAAACGCGGTGATCCACGGGCTGGAAAACAGGCGCGAGGGGACGCTGTATATCAGCGCCCACACGCAGGAGGACGATCTGCTCGTTATCGTCCAGGACGACGGCGAGGGCATGAGCCCGGAACGGCTGGACGATATCCGCCGTATGTTGGAGGAAGAAACGCCGGACAGCGGCCAGATCGGCCTGCGCAATATTCACCGCCGGATCCGTTTGTCCTGCGGCGAAAAATACGGCCTGACCATCGACAGCGCCCCCCGGAGCGGGACGAAGGTGACGGTGCGCCTGCCCGCAGGACGCGCGGCGCAGGCAGGGGAGGAGGAGACGGTATGTACCGGGTGATGATCGTGGATGATGAAGAAAATGTGATCGCCTCGCTGAAAGAAAGCATCCCCTGGGCATCCATGAACCTTGAAGTGACGGGAGAAGCGGACAGCATGGCCAGAGCGCTGGAGCTGGCGCGAAAGCGCCCCTTTCACATCGTGGTGTCGGATATCAAAATGCCGGGCGGAAGCGGGCTGGAGCTTTTTCGCGAGCTGATGGCATTTTCTCCGGACACGCAGGGCATTCTCGTCAGCGGACACGCCGACTTTGCCTACGCTCAGAAGGCGTTCCAGTGCGGCGTGATCGGCTACTGCCTCAAGCCGGTGGACGCAGCCGACCTGTGCGCTTACCTGAAAAAGGCCGTTCTGCGTCTGGAGCAGAACGCTGCGCCGAGCCGGGAGGCACAGCTTTCCGCCGCCATCGCCGAGGAGGAGCCCGGCGCGCTGGCGGCGGCGCTGGGGCGCTTTGGGATGGATGCGGAGCGTTTCTATCTCGCCGTGGCCGACGGCGGAGACCGCCCGGGGCAGATGATTCCCGGCAAAGCCTGCGTCCGGGTTCAGAAGGGCCTTCTGTGCAGCTTTCTTGAGCGCCCCCTCACGCAGGCTCAGGCGGAGGCCACCGTAGCCCGGCATCAGCTGAACGGGCTGGGCTATCTGACGGCTCCCAGCCGCCCGGACACGCTGGCGCAGGATCTGCGGACGGCGGTATCCATGGCGATGCACCGTTTCATAACAGGCCGTCGTCAGGCGGTCTGCCGCTGCGGGACGGAAGACCGAAATGTCCTTGCGGGCCTTCAGGACGCGATAGCCTGTCAGGATGACATTCGGCTGACCCAGCTTCTTCGAGACATGCAGCTCCGCCTGCCGGACATCAGCGTCGGCTGCGCATTCCGCATGAGCAACATGCTCCATAATTATCGATTTGCGTCTTCCTTTGAAGAAGAAGAAAGCGGCTATGCCTACGATTTGAGCCATCTTCTGTCCATGTATGGGAACGTTCAGGAAATGCTGACGGATCTGGTCCGGCTGGTGGAGGAGCCCAGCCTTCCGGCGGAAACCGGGTTTGAAAGCGGAAACGTTCACTTTCTTCAGATCATCCGATATATCCACCGCCATTACGCCGACGATCTGTCGCTGAACACGCTGGCGGAGGTGCTTCACATGACCCCCGGCTATGTCAGCCGCTTGTTCAGCCGCGAGTCCGGCACCACCTATCGGAAATATCTCACGGAGCTGCGGGTGGAAAAGGCAAAGGAGCTGCTGGCCACCACCGGACTTTCCATCGCCGAGGTATGCGACCGCGTGGGGTTCAACGATTATTTTCATTTTCTGAAAACGTTCAAGCGGCTGACGGGAACAAGTCCGGGAAAATATGCCGGCGGCGCTTCCGAAGGCTTCTGAAAAGACGAGCGTCTGAATACGGCTGGAAGGAGCGCGTTATGAAAGCCCTGACGTTTCTGCTCAAGCCCGTTTCCTCCGCATGCAACATGGGCTGCGATTATTGCTTTTATGCGGACGTAAGTGCCCGCAGAGCGCTGCCCTGCGCGCCCCGAATGACCGAGCCCTTCCTGCGCGAAATGCTGGGCCGGATCCGCCTGTCGCTGTCCGACGGCGACGCGGTCTGCTTTGTGTTTCAGGGCGGCGAGCCCACGCTGGCCGGGCTGGACTTCTATCGGCGCTTTTTTGAGATCACCGGGGAATGGGAGCGCCGGTTGCGAATCAACTACGCCTTCCAGACCAACGGCCTGCTGCTGGACGAGGAATGGTGCGCGCTTTTGAAACGGAGAAACCTGCTGACAGGGCTCTCGCTGGATCTGCCGCGAACGGCCCACGACGCCATCCGCACAGACCCGGCGGGCGCCGGCACCTACGGCAGGGTTCTCCACGCGATGAACCTGCTCAAACGCCGCGGTCTTGCGTTCAACGTGCTCTCCACGCTCACCAGTGAAGCGGCGGCGCAGCCGCAGGCGGTATGGCGCGCGGTTCGCGCGCTGGAGATCCCGTATATCCAGTTCACGCCCTGCCTGGGCCCGCTGGACGCGCCGGAGTACGCCCGGCACCGGCTGTCGCCCGAGGGGTTCGCAGCGTTTTACAAGGCGGTTTTCCGTTTGTGGGCAGGGGAACTGGGCAGCCCGAATCTCTGCAGCGTCAAACTGTTCGACGACCTGATCGACCTGCTGGCGACGGGCCGAACGGTCGCCTGCGGACTGGACGGCCGCTGCCGCCCGCAGCTGGTGGTAGAGGCGGACGGCAGCGTGTATCCCTGCGATTTTTACTGTACAGACGATTTTCGCTCCGGAAACATCCTGACCGACCCGCTGGACGCGCTGCTGCGCGCTCCCTCGGCGGCGGAGCGGCTGCATGCGGCGCTCCCGTCCCTGTGCGGCGCGTGCGCCTATCAGAAGCTGTGCGGCGGCGGCTGTCCCAGGATGCTGGGAGAGATGTACATGCGCGGCGATTCCTATTGCGGTTACGCCGATTTTCTGGACGAGGCGCTGCCGACGCTGACGGGGATCGCAGCCGCTCTCTGCAGGCGGCTGCGGCCGTGCTGAACCGATGAAGGAGGCGGCAATGAGGTTATCCGTGCGAAGCGGTTCCACGATCCGCAGGAGGCTGACGCTCTCCAACTGGTATGTCACGGTGATTCCGATGATCTGCCTGTTTGCCGTGCTTTCCGTCGTTTTTCTCATGGATATGCGGGAAAAGGAAATCCGGCAGGCTCGAACGGAAATGGAGCGCGCCTGCGCGGAGGCGGATCGCTGGCTGGATCTGGCGGCTGAAGCGCTTTCCATGCTGGGGCTGGACGTCAACGTCCAGAACGCCATGTCGCGCTATGCAGGCGCGGCACTGAAGGAGCAGCTGGACTATCGGGATTTTTTCCGCAATCGGCTGGCAGGCTTGTATCCCTCCAATATGCAGATGGTGAACGCTGCGATCTATTTGAAATCTGGAGAAAAAAGCTTTTCGCGGGATTATCAGGATGCGGATCTGGCGGCGTTTTTTGCCCATGACCCGTGGTTTCGCGAGCTTCTCTCCGGAGAGAAGACGGCGTATACCGGGCTGGGAAGCGGGATGACGTCCGAAGAGCAGGTGATCCGCCTTGCTCGGAGTATCCAAAGCATGCGCAGCGGGCAGGTGCTGGGGCTGGGCTATATGGAGCTATCAGTCGTGCGTCTGACGCGCTGCTTTGAGCCGATGACCGCCGGACGCAGCGCCCGTCTGCTGCTGGGCGACGCGCTTTCATTGGGCGGCGATCCTCTCTCCGGCGTTCGCTATACCGTGAAAGGCCGTGTAAAAGCCCTGGATATGGACGTTGTATGTCACGTCGCTTCGCTTGAGCTGTCGCGGGCGCTGATCACCGCGTTCGCCTGGTTCTTCTGCGGCCTCGGGTTGCTGATGGGGCTGGTCTATCTTATCGACAAGCGGCTTGCCGATTTCTTTGCGCGAAGGATTCTTGCGCAGGTAGCCGCCGCCCGGCGGATGGGAAAGGGCGATTTTGACATTGCGCTCGGAGACGCGGAAAACGATGAAATCAGCGAGCTCTCGCGCAGCCTGGAGCAGACCGCGCGGGAAATGAAGAGGCTGATCGAGGAAAAATATCTGGCGGAGATCCAGCACCAGCAGGCGGCTCTCCATGCGCTGCAAAGCCAAATCAATCCGCATTTCATTTTCAACACGCTGGAGCGCATCTCCATGCTTGCGCTGATTCATGACCGCTATGAAATCGTCGGCATCGTGCAGTCCTTTTCCGCCATGATGCGATATGCCATCGCTCCCACGGCGCTTGTGTCGCTTGAAGAGGAGATTGAAAACGTCAGGCATTATCTTTCCATTCAGCGTTCGCGCTTTGAGCGTCCGTTCCGCGTACAGTATGACCTGCCGCATGGGGAATCGGGGCTGGTGCTGCCGCGCCTGACGCTTCAGCCGTTGGTGGAAAACGCATTCCGTCACGGCTTCGACTCGCAGGCGGCGGAAACGATGTGTCTCCATCTGGCAGTGCGCAAGGACGGCAGCGGGACGGTGGTCGCGGTAGGAAATAACGGCCAGCCCATCTCCCCAAAGCGCATCGGGGAAATCATGCGGCTGCTGGAGGTTCCTTTAGACAGGGAAACGCAGGACTGCTTCGCCCTGCGCAACATCAGCCAGCGGCTTCGCCTGATTTACGGCCGGCAGGCGAGCCTTTCGATCTGCTCCGAAAACGGCGAAACGTGGGTGCGGCTTTGGCTGCCTGGGAGGGAGGATCATGACGAACATTCGCATCCTGATTTGCGACGATGAAAAAGTGATCCGCACGGGTCTTCGAAAAATGCTGACGCAGGCCTACGGCGGCTGTGTGGAAATCGCGGAGGCGGCGGACGGGCAGGCCGGCTGCGCGATGTATGAAATCTGGCGGCCTGATCTGGTCATTACCGATATCCGGATGCCCGGCATGGATGGGCTGGAGCTGGCGCGCCGTCTTGCAGCGCAGCAGATCGAAAGCTGCGTAGTGATTCTGAGCGCATACAGCGATTTTCAGTATGCACGGCAGGCGCTGCGCTACGGCGTGTCGGATTATCTGGTAAAGCCCGTCAATCACTTCGAACTGGAGGCGCTCATACGCCGGCGCTTTGGACTGAACCCCGCCCAGGAGCCGCCGTCCGTCTCCAAAGAGGATGATCACAGCATTGTAGGGAGGGCCGTCGCTTATATCGAAAACAATTTTTACCGCAATCTCTCGCTGGAAGAGGTCAGCGGCCACATCCATGCAAACGCCAATTACCTTTCCAGCCTGTTCAAGGCAAAAACGGGCATGAAATATATTGATTATCTGACGAGCCTGCGTATGGAAAAGGCGGATCGTCTGATTCGCCGTACCGACCTTCGGGTGGCTGATATCGCGCAGATGGTAGGCTACGCTTCGGTCAAGCATTTTGGTCGTCTGTATCGGGAACGCTTTGGCATAAGCCCTTCGGAGGTGCGGAATGAAATGAAAAAAAAGCCCTCTGAACTGTAAAATCGTCCCATTGTCAGATTTTCAGGCTGCTTATACAATATATTCAGCAGGAAAATCAGGAACAACCGATTGGACAAGGAGGATGAACCGCATGAAAAAATGGTTTGCTTTTCTTCTGATTTTGGCTCTGACACTGACCTCAGCGCTCGCGCTGGCTGAACAGACGACGATCACAATGAGCACATGGCTGGCCACGGAGGACGGCACCAAGGCCGTCTATCAGGAAATGCTGGATGATTTCATGGCCGCCAACCCGGATATCAAAGTGGAGGTTATCGCCCTGCCCTTTAATCAGAACAAGGATCAGGTGCTGCTGGCAGGCACGAACGGCGACGCAGCGGATGTGATCATGGGAAATTCCCAGATGATGGGCGCGTTCAACGCCGCCGGATTGTGCGCCGAGTTGGACGGGCTGATCGACCCGGAAATCACGAAGGACATCTATCCCGGCTACCTTTCGGGAACTACCTATGACGGCAAGCTCAAGGCCGTTTCATGGGCGCCGCATCCGCTGGTGCTCTACTACAACGTGGAGCTCTTCGCCGCCGCCGGGCTGGATCCGGCGACGCCGCCCGCCACGTGGGACGACATGCTTGACGCCGCCCGGAAAATAGCAGCGCTGGGCAGGGATGGCGACGGCAACCAACTCTACGGACTGGGAATCCCTACTGCAAAGGTGACGTATTCCGGAGCCGCTCTCAACGGCATCCTCTACGCCTATGGCGGACACTTTGTCGATGAAAACGGCAATGTGGATATCGTCAGCGACGCCAACATCGCCGTTTTCCAGATGCTCAAGGAATTGACAGATGAAATGGTCATTCCTTCCGCACTGGAGATCAAGGATCTCCGCGGAATGTTTGCCAGCGGAACGCTGGGCATGATCGTGGACAGCGACGCCGCGCTTGCGACCTTCCGCTCCGCCAGCGGGCAGGGAAAGGCGTTTGACGAAAAAATCAGCGTATGCACGATCCCCATCGGCGCGACTGGGCGCAGCGAGACAGTCTACACCGAGCATCAGCTCACCGTGTACGCTAAATCCGAAAAGAAGGAAGCGGCAATTAAGCTGGTGGAATTCCTGATCAGTCGGGATGCAATGGTAAAGTATCACGCCGCGTGTGCGATTCTCTCTCCCCGTGCGTCCATCGCTACGCTGCCGGAGATGAACGAGGACGCCTTTACCGAGATGTTCAACAGGCAGTCGCTGACAGCCAGTCCGCTGCCCGCTTCCAATCCCATGTTTGACAACGCCATGAACGAAATGACCAAGGCCATGGAGCGGATAATCATCGGCGGAGAGGATATCAAATCCGTGCTGGAAGAAACGCAGCAGACCATCGCCGAACTTTACGACAGCTATTGACGCGCTGCGTCTGTTGGGCCGCAGGGATTCCTGCGGTCCTGTTTTTCTTCAAATAATAATGTTTTGAAGGGAGATCCCCCTATGACGACGCCCACAGCGCCGGTGAGCGGCAAAAAAAGAAACGGGAAAACTTGCAACTTGTTCGCAGTCGGTCTGCTCACGCCGGCAGTGATACTGCTGAGCTTTACCATTATCCTGCCGGTTTTTCTGGTGATCGGCCTTAGCTTTTTCAAATACAGTCTGCTGAATCTGGATAAAATCGAATGGAACCGATTCGCCAATTATACGGCTATTTTCAAAAACCCCCTGTTCTTTGCCTCCTTCGGCCGCACGCTTGTCTATGTGTTCGGCACGGTTTTCACCCAGTTCCTGATCGGGTTGGGAGCGGCGCTGCTGCTGAACTGGCGCGCACTGCGGGGAAGCCGGCTCTATCGCACGCTGCTGTTCCTCCCGTGGACCGTCCCGTCGCTGGTCGTCGCGGTGGTGTGGATGTTTATGTATCAGCCTCAGTATGGCGTCATCAATTACGTTCTGCGCTTACAAAACGCCAATCTGCTCGGCGGCATTCATACAGCCATGCCGGCTGTGATTTTCGCGGCTGTGTGGAAGCAAATGCCGCTGATGATGATTATGCTGCTCAGCGGGTTGCAGACGGTGCCGGAGAACCTGCAGGAAGCCGCCGCAATTGACGGCGCAGACGCCTTTCAGCGCTTCGGAGCCATCGTCCTTCCCTGCCTGATGCCCGTTTTGAAAACCGTAACGCTGACCTCCATCATCACGAATTTTCAGATGTTCGTGCTGTTCTTCACGATGACGGGAGGCGGCCCTGTACGCGCGACCACGACGCTGACCATCTATACCTATGAAACGGCCTTTACCGGTTTCAATCTGGGGCGCGGCGCGGCAATCGGCGTATGCTGGCTGGTATTTTTGGTGAGTTTCTCCACAATTTACAACAAGGCGCTTTCCCTGCGGGAAGTATCCTACTGAGGAGGCCGCGCATGAAAATTTCCCTCTCGAAGCGTATTCTTTCTCAGGCTGCGGCTGCTGCGCTGGCCGTCCTGTTTGTGTTTCCCATTTACTGGATGATCGTCACCTCGCTCAAGCCCAATGCGTCGATTCTCCGGCTTCCGCTGGAATTCTGGCCGGGAGAATTTACCGGCGCAAACTATCGTGCCATTCTTTCGGACGGCCTGTTCCCCATATACTATAAAAATAATCTGATTGTTTCTCTTGCTACCACCGTGCTGACGCTGCTCATTGCCATTATGGCGGCTTATGCTTTTTCGCGTTTTCCCTTTCGCGGCTCCAGGGCGCTGCAGATGCTGTTTCTGTCCACGCAGATGTTTCCGGCCGTGGTGCTGCTTATCGCGCTGTACAGCCTGTACGCAAAGCTGGGTCTTATCAACACCTATACGGCGCTGATCCTGGCCTGCTCCACCAATGCGCTGCCCATGTCCATCTGGATTCTGAAAGGTTTTTTCGACACGGTTTCAAAATCGCTGGAAGAAGCGGCGTATATCGACGGTGCGTCCAGAGGATACAGCATGGTGAGGATCATCGTCCCGCTGGTACAGCCCGGCATTTTAGCGGTAGGCCTGTATTCCTTTCTGATTTCCTGGGAGGATTTTCTCTGGGGCTTAAATCTGGTAAATCGGCTGGATATGCGCACACTGGCTTCCGGCATTTCGTTGAGCTATTTAGGAGAATATACCTACGACTGGGGAAAGGTGATGGCCGCCACCGTCAGCGCGGCGCTGCCTGTGCTGGTCGCCTTTATCTTTCTGCAAAGATATTTAATCTCCGGACTGACTGCCGGAGCGATTAAGGAGTGATCCCTGTGCGACCGAACATCCTGTTTTATTTCACCGACCAGCAGCGATGGGATACGCTGGGCTGCATGGGCCAGCCCCTGCCCGTCACGCCCTGTCTGGACGCTCTGGCCGCCGACGGCGTGTGCTTTGAGCAGGCGTACAGTCCGCAGCCCGTCTGCGGCCCCTGCCGCGCCATGTTCCAGACGGGACAATGGGCCGCGCAGCTGGGCTGCTTCCGCAACAACCTGTCCCTGCCGGAAAACGTAAAGACCGTGGCGGACTGGTTTGAGGAGGCCGGCTATGAGACCGCCTATGTGGGCAAATGGCATCTGGCCAGCAGCGGCGAACTGGAAAAAGCGCCGGAGATCGATTATACCGTCACGGCCATTCCCCCCGAGCGCAGGGGCGGCTACCGGGGCTTCTGGCGGGCGGCGGACGTGCTGGAATTCACTTCCCACGGCTATGACGGCTATGTGTTCGATGAAAACATGGACAGGCGCACTTTCACGGGCTATCGGGCAGACTGCATCACCGATTTCGCGCTGGAATTTCTGGACGGCTACAACGGCCAAAAACCGTTCTTCCTGACCGTTTCGCACATCGAGCCGCACCACCAGAACGACCGCGGCCATTACGAGGGGCCGGAGGGGTCGAAGGAACGGTTCGCTCATTTCACGCTGCCGCCCGATCTGGCGGCGTTGGGCGGCAACGCCGCGGAGGAATACCCGGATTATCTGGGCTGCTGCCGCAGCCTGGACGACAATCTGGCGCGGCTGGTGAAAAAGCTGCGGGACATGGGCGTCTATGACGACACAGTGATCGTTTTCGCGTCAGATCACGGCTCCCATTTCAAAACCCGCAATAAAGACCGCCACCTGAACGGATACGACGACTACAAGCGCTCCTGCCACGACGCATGCCTGCATGTGCCGCTGATCGTCCGGGGCCCCGGCTTCCGGGGCGGAAAGCGGGTCAGGGAACTGGTAAGCACCGCGAGCCTGCCGAAAACCTTCCTCGCCATGGCCGGCGTTTCAGCCGACATGATCGGTGAAAATCTGCAATCCGTAGCGGACGGGAAGGTCGATGGACGCGAGAACGCCGTTTTCGCGCAGATCAGCGAAAGCCGCGTAGGGCGTTGCGTGCGTACGGCGCGTTATCTGTACAGCGTGTACGCGCCGGGCAAAAACGGCGGGGAATGCGCGGACAGCGACTGCTATGCGGACGATTTTCTCTACGATATGGACAGCGACCCATGGCAGCTGCGGAATCTGGCGGGCGACCCCGCCTATGCGTCCGTGCGGGACGAGTTGGCCGCGCTGCTCATCCGCAAAATGAAGGAAGCAGGCGAAAGGCCGCCGCGCATCGAGCGCTTATAGGCGCGAAAGCGGACTCGTCCATGCCCGGCCGCGTGAAACGATTTTCAACCGCTCACCAATTCCGTCAAAGACAGGAGAGAAGCCATGCTCAACCGACTGCTGATCATCCACGGAGGCGGCCCCACCTGCGTGCTGAACGCCTCCACCTATGGCGTCATCCGGGAAGCTCAAAAACACCCTGAAAAAATCGGCGGCGTCTTCGGCTGCATGGGCGGCGTCGGCGGCCTGCTGAACCGGAATTTCCGCAGGCTGGACAGCCTTGCGCAGGAAAAGCTGGAGCGGCTCAAATCTACGCCGGGCACTGTGATCGGTTCCTCCCGCTATCCGCTGGCTGCGGACGATTACGCCCGTCTGGCGGACGTTCTCCGGGAAGAAGGCTTCGGCTATGTGCTCATGAGCGGCGGGAACGGCACCAATCCCATCCAGATGATGCAGGCGCTTTCCGCGCAGGTCATCCGTCACAAGCGCGTCTTGAGCGACCGGTGCGTATTCATCGTGTCTTCTGTCTGCGACGGGTATTTTCATGACGAGCGCTGGCCATACCTGCGCGAACTGTACGAATTGTTTCAGCACGATTATATGAATGTTCTGCCTGATATGAACCGCTACGGAGAATACTTCGCCACGAACGGTGAATATATCCGCAAATACCGCTTTGCAAACGCCTTCCATCCCTTCCACGGCTTCTCGATGATGAGCTGTGGACATCTGGCGGAAATGCACACCAGCGCCATCTATATTGTCGGCGCGCGTGAACCGGGTCTCGCCCGCGGCATGGGGCTGAAAACCCGCGCCACGTTCAAGGAAGCGCTGGAAGACGCCCGGAAAAAATTTGTCGGGGAAGCCCCCAACATTCTGGCGCTGCCCCAAACCTTTACCACGGCGGCGGCGCATCTGTGCATGAGGGATCCCATGCAAAACAGTCGTTCCAGAGACGGCGTTCTTCACCCCTGCGGAGCTTGAGATGATAAATCTGTTTACTTTTCTGGTTTGCTTTACCGCCAGCATCATTGGCGGCCTGTGCGGCGTAGGCGGCGGCGTATTGGCCAAACCGCTGTTGGATGCGGCGGGCGTCATGCCGATTGCGACCGTCTCTTTTCTGTCTGGGCTGACTGTTCTGTCGATGGCGGCGATCTCCGTATATAAAAACAGAAAAACCGACAGTCTGCAATGGAAGCGCAGCCTGCCTTTGGGGATTGGCGCAGCCCTTGGCGGCGTATTGGGAAAATGGCTGTTCGGCGTCCTGCGCGGTTTGGCCGGCGCGGATCGTTTGGTTGGTCTCGTCCAGGCCGCAGCGCTGGGGCTTTTTATCCTTGGAATCCTTTTCTACGTCCGTTTTCGGGGACGCATCCAAACCCGCCATGTTCGGAGCAGGACTGTCTGCGGACTGATAGGGATTCTTCTGGGATTGATCTCCGCATTTCTGGGAATCGGCGGCGGCCCCATGAACATCGTCGTATTCCATTACTTTTTTTCCATGGACACAAAAACGTCGGCTGTTAATTCCCTGCTGGTCGTCCTGATTTCTCAAAGCGGCAGTTTTCTTTACAGCCTTATCAGCCGAACAGTTCCGGCTTTTCAGGTTTTTACGCTGGTCGTTATGGTCTGTGCCGGCGTAATGGGCGGATTCACAGCCTCCCGCCTGCAGGGGAAAATGCATGCAAAGCAGATAGACCGGTTGTTTTGCGCGGTTTTGCTATTGATTTTACTTCTTTGCGCTTATAATGTATTTCGCCTGTTATAGAAAATGCAGGCATTTCAATTATGCTGATCACCTATCTGTCCCAAATTCATTGCGAACATATATTCCCGTATGATATGATTGTCATACGGTATTTCCGTCATTCAACAAAGCAGGCGAGGCGAGCGTGTGCACAACGGACTGGACCACCCTGAAATCGATATGCTAAAGGAACAGCATTCTGGCGCACACCCGTAAGTACCGATCAGGACGATCCCGCAGTACGGGCTGTTTTGGAGCGTTTTTCACGTTACCCGCAGTGGGAAGGAGGGTGTATTCTGACCCGCAGTCAAACAGAACAGCTATGGTTCTACCTTTCCATTGACGGAGAGAACGGCTATCGCAGTCCTTGCACCTTTGAAAAATATGATAAAGACGGTCGCTCTTTGGCTTATGCGGTTGTTCAGTATGCGAACGATCAATTGATACTACTGGAGGGCGAATTTCCCATGGAAGATGAATGATTCGTTGAATCCTTCTTGATCTCACAGATGGTGGCGCGTCTGTCAGCCCTTATCATCTTGTGCTTTTGCCATTCATCTAACCAACGCATGCGTAATGCTACTGCAATAACGATCCTTTTCGAATCAGAATTCCAGTTTTTTAATAAGAAGATTTTCACCTGATATGACATGCGATTCGTATGGTTCAGGTGTATTCCGGCTTGCTGGAACCACTGAACAGTAAACGGCTACTGTGGCGTAAACACCAAGAACGCCCTTTGGAACGCTTTTTGTTTCCAGCCGCCTGCTGATTAAATCCTTCCCATGAAAACGGGGTTCCAACCGGGACTCCGCTTTTTCTTATAGCGATCTGTCAATATAGTTTATCTTGAAAGACTCTCACATTGATTCCCTTGACTTCGTCCATCCCCTTTTCTTTCCTGTATAATATCCAAAGATTAACGCAGCCTCCATCATAACGGCTAATCCATGCGGTAGCCAGATCATGCGGTTTACAGGAATAGACCCGCTTCCTGCTCTCCGCCATCTGCATCGTCTCATGAAGGCCCCCTTCATAGATATCAGTCGGCTCTTCCCAAGTCACCCGCTTCTATGCTGCGGCTCTACGAAATCGAGTTTTACACCGCGACGGCCGAATACGACTAGGACG
>ERZ1026772.657-NODE-657-length-23333-cov-9.379930_pt1 | contig 23333 bp, 20 predicted proteins | sample MGYA00380124_ERZ1026772 | MGnify/ENA primary metagenome ERZ1026772 (study PRJEB33269, sample SAMEA4719760) | human gut metagenome | biome: human-associated habitat; feature: organic feature; material: feces | place: Cameroon | collected 2013-10 ...
ACTTCAGTATAGATAGCTTCTGTTAATCTTTTCCCAGAATGCCGATGGCTTTTTTAAACACATCAAGAGCATCTTGTGCATCACGGAGTTCACGCTTAAGGCGAGCGATTTCCTTCTCTTCTTCGGAAGCGTAGCTACCGGAACCAATAACGGGAATATCGCCATCATTATCTCTGAACTGGGCTTCCCAGCGGGCAAGGGTGCTGACACCGATTACTAGGTTCCTTGCACATTCAACCTGTGTAAGATCAGGATGTTCCTTGCGATAGTTGATGGCATCCAACTTGAACTGCTTGGTGTGATGAGCTGTTTGTCGTGACATAATGAGTTCCTCCATTTTCTTTATTATACAACACTTAAGGGGATATCTCATTTTGTTTTGTACTATTTAGATGCTAACACTAGTGATGCTGATTCGATTGATAAAAGTGAAAAGCAAAGGGAAATATGCTATTTGGACTTTAATTTTACCGCTGATTTTTTCTGCATTAATTACGATGGGAATTACAAGCGCTTTTCATGTAGAAAAGGATACACCTAAGGAAATGCTTTCCTTGCCGTTTCAGCAGACAGCACGATATGTAAGGGATTATGGAGATGAGGTGACAGAGGAAGAAAAGGCTGCAATTGGACAAGTCCTTGATTATGATAAAATAGCAAAAGGCTATATGGAATTGACATCAGATCCGGTTAAAACAACATATCATGCGAAGGAATGGCAGGTGATGCGTTTAGGCCATTCGAGTTCCATCTCATGTTTTTCGATATGTCTGGAGAGATAAAAGGTATCAATGGGTTTTGAAGAATCTCTCTGTTGTGGAAAAAGGTAGCCTGCAGGCCTTCCACAGGCAAACCAGTACTCGGTAAGAATGTCAAGCGCCTGTTTGGAAAGAATGGCATAACGGTCAGAGCGGTTTTTACCATGAGTGATGTGGATGCGCATATTTTCCGCTGGATGTCTTCATAACGGAGGTTGCAGACTTCACCAATACGAAGACCGGAAGAATACATGAGAGCAACCATAGCCTTTGGTTTCATATCGGTCATAGTAGAGATAAAGGTTTTGGTCTCTTCTTTTGTCGGGACAAAGGGCAGATAGGTATCAAACCTGCGCATAGGGAGCTGTGTGTCATTTGAATTGTGCAATCTTACAGAAGAAACAGATCTGAAAAAATTACTGAATAATGAAACTGGGTATTATTATTTTGTGCCATGTGCAGGACAGAGCATAGCGGAAAAAATATCACAGGAGGCAGAAGTTCTGGAAGAAAAAGAGTTCTCCTACAGAGGATGGAAAGTAAACAGAATAAAATTTGCTGCAAATTGAGATTGAATATTATGATTTTTACGAGGTGAATAATGTTATCGGTACTGGTAAGTTGGATAATTATCTTTGGAATTTCTATAATTTTAGGATACGGATTTATTTATTTTATTTATAAATCCAGTAGAAGTTGGTTGGAGCAGATAGATATTTACACAGTTAGTGGCTTAATGATATTGAATGTTTATGCAGAGATATTTAGTCTGCTTTATAAAGTGGGAGCCAAAGCCTGTTTGGGACTAGCTGTATTGGGAATAGCCCTGTTACTCTATTATTATGTTGCTAAGAGGGTAGAATTCAGAAAGAAAATAAAAGAAAATAAGATATCTGTTTATCAATTTTTAATTGCTACAATTATTGTAATTGCAGTAATGACCTGGACAGTGGGTTATCCGCAGCATTATGATACTTCACTTTATCATTATCAGGCGATTAAATGGATTGAAGAATATGGGGTAGTACCTGGACTTGGAAATCTGCACAACAGGTTTGCTTATAACAGTGCTTTTATGGCTTTACAGGCTTTATTTAGTTTTGAATGGCTAGTGGGGCAATCTCTACACACAGTAAATGGCTTTGTATGCTGCTTTTTTATGATATATGCTGTGATTTCAAATAGAATATGGAAACTGGGGGAGAAAATAGAGGTATCTGACTTACTGAAGGTAGCAACAGTGATCTATATTTGCTACTATAAAAACTTGATTTCTTCGCCTTCTTCAGACACACTTACATTGCTATTAATTCTTTACATATGTACAAAATGGAGTGAGTTTATTGAAAGAGATATAAAAGAAATGGAACCATATGGATTTTTATGTATTTTAAGTGCATATGCCATTTCATTAAAGCTTTCCGCAGCAGCATGTATGGTATTGGTATTGTGGCCAGCGATGCAAATGATAAAGAGGAAAAAGTACAAGATGATCATAAAACATTTGGCACTTGGAATAATTGTTTTGGCACCATGGCTTGTCAGAAACGTTGTGATTTCTGGATACCTGTTATATCCATATCCACAATTGGATATATTTGATGTAGATTGGAAAATGCCGGCTTCTGTACTGACACATGATAGCAGAGAAGTTATCGTTTGGGGAAGAAATGTATTTAATGTAGAGGATTATGCAATGCCGATTTGGAAATGGTTTTCGGAGTGGTTTATGAATAATTCTCCAGTATTGATAAGTATAGGGCTGATAGCAGAAGGACTGGTGCTAATATCACTGATAAAGAAACTGATAACAAAGAAAATGGATTTGAGACTGGATATGATCGCAATATACAGTTTTGTTTCGCTTGTTTTTTGGATATCATCGGCGCCATTAATGAGATATGGAATGGTATACCTTATGATTCCTATTTGTCTGTGCATTTCAGGGTGCTTAAATGGAAAGAGAGCATTGTATGAAATTTTGTTAATGCTGATAATTCCAACAGTGGCGTCATTCCTTGGAAATATATGTAATATAGGGGAGAAACCATATATATGGCAGGAAGATTATGTGTGGAAACTGACAGAGAAAGTGGAATTGGAGAATGGAATATCAGTATGGTTTCCGGCAGAAGGCGATCAGTGCAGCGCAGATGTATTCCCCTGTGTACCATATAGAAATATGGTTGAAAGATTGGAGTTACGTGGGCAAGGTTTTGAGAATGGTTTTAGAATAAAAGAAGAATACAGGGAGCTACATATACAGGGAGATGGGAATGAGTGGTAAAATGAAAAATTACTGAATTTATATAATATAGATGACGAATAGAGGAAGTAAGAATGATAATAGCACTGACACTTATTGTAATAGTACTTTATAGAAAAAATGCAGATAAGGCAGAACTTTATTTAAAATGTGCGGTTTTGTGGACGTTGTACTGCTTTATTATAACGGAGTTGCTGTCTGTTGCTAATCAGCTAACCAGGAGAAATTTATTTGTAACGTGGGGAATATTGGATGTAATATTGCTTCTTATAATTGCAGCTCGATATAAGAAGTATGTTAAATCGGAAAATGCGGTTAAATTAAAAGACTGGCTTAAGAATCATAGGAATGTGATCATCTGGGGAGTTTTTGCAGTTCTTATGATTATTCTGGCAATTGGTAAAATGCCATATAACTGGGATTCGATGACGTATCATTGTGCAAGATTGTTCCATTGGGCACAGAATCGTTCAGTTGCTCATTATGCAACGAATAATGTCAGACAGATTGCAAGTCCGGTACTGGCAGCTTTTATAAACTTGAATGTTTATCTTCTGACAGGATCGGGCGAAGGAGTACTGAATTTAGTACAATGTATATCATATCTCACGAGCGGTGTTCTGGTATTTGATATTTCCCGGAAACTGGGAACCACAAAAAAAGGATGCTTATTGGCGATGGTATTATTTTACTCCATGCCAATTGCATTTGCAGAGGCATTGACTACACAGGTAGATAACTTGGCTGCGTTTTGGATGCTTGCCTTTGTCTGCCTGTTATTACCATTGCTGCGAAGAGATCAACGGATTCAACTTGATTGGAGTACATTTGAAAGAGTGATATATTTATCACTCTGTGTAGCATTTGGATATTTGACTAAGCCGTCAATAGGATTTTCTATTGTGATAATGGGTATATGGCTGGTGGTGATGATGATTATCAGAAGAGATCACGTGAGAGTATTGTGCTATGCACCATTGGCTTTATTGGTTATATTACTTATCATATCGCCAGAATGGTATCGAAATCTAAAGACTTTTCATGCATTGGCGTCGTCGCAGACAGGGGCAAGACAGCTGATTGGATCGTTACACCAAAAACATATAGCAGTCAATTTCTTGAAAAATTTTACATTTAATTTACCTACAGTTTGGATATATAACAGTGCTGATTATGTGTGGGTATATAATATACGCTTTGCTAGGTTATTAGATGTGGATATCAATAATCCGGCCATTTCAGAGGATGGAAGAGAATTTAGTGTGAATGGTGCTCAGACATATGGCTGTGATACGGCGGTGAATCCGACTATCGTGTGGCTGATACTGTTCAGTATTCTTATTGTGGTAATACTGTTCAGGAATTTTAAGAAGAAGGAACTACAAGTAGGGTATTTTATATCAGCCGTGTTGTCATTTTTGATTTTCTGCGCAGCACTCAGGTGGGAGCCATTTGTCAGTAGATATATGATATCCTACTTGGGGCTTTTATGTCCTGCCATTGCGTTGGTGTTGGATGGTTTGTTTGAAAAGATAAAATCTAATACGGCAAATTATATGCGTTGTATTATATATTTTGTGTGTGTCACGGAAATGTTTGGACTGTTTGTATATCATAAGGAGATAGCAAGGTTATCAGAAGGAGATAGCGGGTATTTTGCAGTTCGGCCTGAAATATATGAAGAATATAAAGATATGACAGAATATGTGAATACGCATGAGTGCAAGAATATTGGTTTATACATTGGAGGGGATAGTTATGAGTATCCTTTAACCCAGATGATCACAGAAGGAAAAAGAATAGAGCATGTAGATGTAGATAATGAGACTGCTGTGTATGCAGATGATACATTTGTACCGGATTTGATATTGGTTTATGAAAAAGAATCAAGTGATACGATGACTATAGGACAGTATAATTATCACAGAGTTAAAAAACTTGAATCTGGAGAAATTTGGGCGAAAAATTAACAGACGAACTGAAGTATAAATTGTGAAACAGAGAGACTATGAAGAAAAGTCTGTAAATAATAATCTTCTATGATAATGATTGAGCTGGACATCAGGTTTTTATAAAACTTATGTTATTGCTGGGAGACTATTCAGACATTCTGATTTTAAATACAATCGTACAGTTTCTTTTGGTTATAATGATTATTATCAGTCTGCAAAAGATGGGAAAAGGATATGCTGTCCTGCCGTTTTGCATTACATTAGCATCCATGATGCCGATTGCAATAGCACTTTGTATGCAGCTTTGTACGGTATATTACGTGATGCTGTTTGGAATTTTAATGCTGATTAGAAAATATGAAAAATCAGCACACTCAGATATGTGCTATGTATTTTTAGTAATAGGAATGGCGACCAGTTATGTTGATTTTCTGACTTATCCTTTTGTCAGTTTGGGAATTCCGCTTGTTATATGGCTAATATTGGACAATGAGGAAAAAGTGATTCAAAAGCTTGGTAAGATGGTTTGGAACAGCGGATTCTGGTGTGCAGGATATGTTGGTATGTGGGCAGGAAAATGGATTTTAGGAAGTATTTTGTCTCCGGAATCAGGTTCGCTTAGTGTAGCGATAAAGTCTATAACATATAGAGGATCCAATAAATCTACGGATGGAATTATCACCATATTTGATGTTGTGATGAAAAATGCGTATGTATATATCAGAAAACCGATGTTGGGAATTGTTGTGTGTATGATAGCTTATTACTGTTATAAGATAGTGAAAAACAGGAGTCTGACGATTCGGAATCTGGGAAGCGTACTGCCATATGGAATTGCAGTTTTTTATCCGCTGATATGGTATAAGCTGGCAGAAAACCATTCTTATGAACATGCTTTTATGGCATACAGGGAGTTGGCAATTGGTCTGTTTGCGGGATTGATCCTGCTTGCATCACTTGCAAAGCTTAATGAGGAGAGAGGGGAAACAGGTGTTAATTAATATATTAGAGTACTTGGAACAACATCGGTATGGCAATATGTGTGCTATAGCAGATGAAAAAGAAAGCATCTCTTATCCACAATTCATTGACATGGCGCAAAAAATTGGAAATTATATAGCCCGGCAGGATAACTGGAGAAACAGGCCAATAGCGGTTCTGATTGACAGGAATATCTGGAGTATTGTTCTGTTTATGGGAATTGTTTACAGCGGCAACTTTTATGTGCCAATAGACCCGACTATGCCACAGAAACGGATAGAATTGATCCTGAACACGCTGCAGCCGGTGATGATTCTTTCTGCAGTGGAAGGAAGAACGCTGGAGGGACGTGAGGTTACCGGGCTGCAGGAATGTATGCAGGAAAAAGTCGACCAGAAATTACTTGCTGATATCAGAAGCAGAGCATTGGATACAGATCCTTTATATGCTATTTTTACCTCCGGTTCTACAGGTACACCGAAGGGAGTTCTGGTAAGCCATAGATCTGTCATTGACCTTGTAGAACAATTTGCGATTACTTTTCCATTTCCGGAGCATCCCATATTTGGAAATCAGGCACCCTTGGATTTTGATGTTTCAGCGAAGGATATATACTGTTCATTGAAGCTCGGAGGAACAGTGCAGGTGATTCCCAAGAAGCTGTTTTCCATGCCAGCACAGCTTATTCCGTATTTAAATGAGCATCAGGTGAATACGATCATTTGGGCAGTATCTGCCATGAGGATTGTTTCTGATTATAGAATTTTTGACTTGTATATTCCGGAATACCTGTCACTTGTCATGTTTTCAGGCGAAGTGATGCCGGTCAAAGCGTTAAATGACTGGATGGATCATTTGCCGGAGGCTGCCTTTGTGAATTTGTATGGTCCTACAGAAATTACCTGTAATTGCACTTATTATCCTGTAAAAAGAAGATTTGCAAATGATGAGGTTCTTCCGATTGGAACAGCATTTCGTAATACCGAAGTATTTCTTTTGGACGAAGAGAAGCATCTGATCAGCAGGGAAAATGTTGGGAAAACTGGAGAAATCTGTGTGAAAGGAACATGTCTTGCTCTTGGTTATTACAATAATCCTGAAAAGACATCAGAAGCATTTGTGCAGAATCCACTGAATGACAAGTATCCAGAGCGTATCTACAGGACAGGGGATCTTGGCTATTATGATCAGGAAGGAAATTTATTTTTTGCTTCCCGGAAGGATTTTCAGATCAAGCATATGGGGCATAGGATTGAACTGGGGGAGATTGAAGTCGCGGTGAATGCACTGGATTTCGTTGATGTAGGCTGTTGCATTTTTGACCAAAAGAAAGAAAAAATTATTTTATGCTACCAGTCAAGGGAAGCATGTGATAAATTAATAATAAAGGAATTGGCAAAAACATTGCCCAAATTTATGTGGCCTCAGAAGTTCAGACATTTTGAGCAGCTTCCTATGAACAAAAACAGTAAGATCGACAGAGTGTATCTGAAGGAGATATGCTGTGAGCAGTAAGTAAAGGAAAGGAAAACAGAGAGATGGAAGAATTAAAGGAAATACTGGAAGGTATCAGACCGGATATTGATTTTGATAAGGAGAAGAAGCTGATTGATGATGGGATTCTGGATTCAATTGATATTATAGGTATGATCACCGAAATTAATGACAATTTCGATGTAGATATTAATGTCCAGTATCTTCTGCCGGAAAATTTTAATTCTATAGAGGCAATCTATGCATTGATCCAGAAATTGAGCGATGAAGAATAATTGTGAGACAATAAAGAAGCTGCCAACACCCTGCTATATTTTCGATGAGACAGAGTGTGTGAAAAGAGCAGAAAAGATAAAACAGGAAGTGAATGCTTGTGGAGGAAAGCTGTGTTATGCAATTAAGGCGAATCCTTTCCTGATTCCAGGCTTACTTCCTGTAGTTGATAAGTTTGAAGTATGTTCTCCAGGAGAATTGGAAATCTGCAGGAAATATGGGGTTCCAGGGGAGAAGATACTTTTTTCTGGTGTTGTAAAAACAAAACAGGATATAAAAGAAGCAGTTGCTTATCCCGTTCAGGTGATTACCCTTGAATCGCTGAGACACTGGAATCTGCTGAAAGAGGTAATGGCAGAAGCAGGTTATGATGCCATCAGAACCATAAGAATTATGCCAAGGCTTTCAAGTGGTGCCCAGTTTGGTATGGAAAAAGAAGAGATCAGACAGATTATCAAAGAACAGAAGGACTGTCCTGATGTAGAGGTAGAAGGAATCCACTATTTTACAGGTACGCAGAAAAAAGGGAAGAAATATGAAAAAGAATTAGAAGTGGCAATTGGTTTTGTGCAGGAATTACAGGTAACCTATCATTTGCAGAATCTGATTCTTGAGTATGGCCCCGGATTTGCAGTGCCTTATTTTAATGGGGATGACTTTGAAAGTCCTTATGGATTGATAGAACAGTTCAGAGAGTATATATCAGATAGAAAGCCTGATTGCAGGATTGACGTGGAGCTTGGCAGATATATGGCAGCCTCCTGCGGTAAGTATATTACCAGTGTGGTAGATGTAAAAACTGCAGATGAAAGAAATTATTGTCTGGTAGATGGAGGAATCCATCAGGTGAACTATTATGGATCTAATATGGCTATGCGTACACCGGTGATCAGACATATAAAATGTGGAAATACAGGGTCTGATTTATCCGGATCTGTTGTGCAGGATGAAAAGGGAGAACAGCAGAGCAAAAAAGAATATATGATCTGTGGATCTCTTTGTACATTTGCAGATATTCTGGCAAGAGGGGTAGAACTGGAAGCCCCACAGATCGGAGATCGGCTGATATTTGAAAATATTGGAGCATATTCGATCACAGAAGGCAGTTATCTTTTCTTAAGTCATGCCCTGCCGATGGTTTATTTGGCAAAGCAGTCCGGAGAAATGGAATTATTGAGAGAAGGGATAGAAAGCTGGAAGATCAATTCAGCGGATCATCAGAGAAGTATATAAATGAAGAGATTATTGAAGAATCTGGTTAAAATTTTCATCTTTCTTGGGATTTTTACAGGAGCGCAAGCCTTAGTGAAGTATATGCTTCTAGATGATACCATGACAATTTCCCGTGTGATGATACATGACCTGTATGCAGAAGAAAAGAATATAGATGTGTTGTTCTGTGGGGCATCTCATTGTCAGCTTGGATTTGATACGGAGGTACTGGATCAGAAGCTTGGACTTAATACCTTTAATGCAGGCAGTTCTTCCCAGGGATTAGAGACCTCCCTCGCACTGATTAAGGAAGCTTCACATGATAACGATTTAAAGCAGGTATATGTGGATCTGGATTATTCCATTGTTATGAGAGAACTTCCTAATCTGGAAAGCATATACATTGTGTCAGATTATATGAAGCCGTCTCTTCGAAAAGTGGAATTCCTGCTGAATGCGACGACCTTTGACTATTATGTGAACAGCTTTATGCCGCTGCATAAGGATCGTGGCTATACAAAGAATCCAAAGAAGATCATAGAACTGTTAGAAAAGAAGCTTCAGCCGGGGTACTGGCAGTATACGGAGCGTGATCCTTCCTATGCAGGTAAGGGACATATTGCCTCATCTACTGTTATGGAAAATGGAAAGCTCTGGAGTCAGGATGAACCGGAAATGATAGATTTCACCATACCGGAGAGGCAGCAGGAATATCTGAAAGAAATTATTGCATTTTGTAAGCAGAATGAGATACAGCTGACCTTTGTCAGTACACCGGTCACGGATTTTAACCTTGCATTTGTGGAAAATTATGATGATTATGTTAATACTGTGAAAGATTTTCTGAAGGATTATGAAGTAGAATATTATGATTTTAATCTTTGCAATCCGGAACTTCTGAAGCTGAGTCAGAATAATTATTTTAATGATGATAATCATCTGAATCAGGAGGGAGCAAAGTATTTCTGTGGTGTTTTTTCAGAGTTCTTTACCGGAAAGCTGTCAGAACAGGAGTTATTCTGTGAAAGCTACAGGGAGAAATTAGAAATGGAGACACCAGCGGTTCTAGGTGTGGAAGTTCATCTGGAAGGAGAAGAGCTGGAGGTAATACCTGTAGTGAATAACAGCAGGATCAGACCAATATGTGAGATACAGAGAGAGGAAGATACCTGGTATATAGCGGTCAGCGTTGATGATAAGATTACTAATCAAATAGAAATTAGGGATGAAGATTTGAAATGAACTTGTTTTCTATAGAATTCATTATATTACTGATGGTTTTGCTTCTGGTATATTATATTGTGCCTGGGATGTTTCAATGGCAGTGTCTGCTCATAGCCAGTCTCATTTTTTATGCGGCATCAGGAGTTAAAAATCTGTTGTTTATCGGAGTCACATCAGTCAGCATCTGGCTGGCCGGTATGGCAATGGAAAGTATAAAAGAGGATTTTAAAAAGGCTAAAAGAGGTACTGACCTTTCAAAAGAGGATAAAAAGCTTTTAAAGGAAAGAATGGTAAGAAAAAAAAGAATTATCCTTTGGGGAACGCTTATCCTGAATTTTGGTATTCTGGCATATGTAAAATACTGGGAAAGTCTTTACAATTCTATTGAGGGATTATTAAATCCCGGCAGGGTATCGGCTGACCTGGGAGTTCTTTTACCGCTTGGGATTTCCTTTTATACCTTTCAGGCAGTCGGGTATTTAATAGACCGGTATCGTGATGCATGTAAAGCAGAGAAAAACTATTTTCGCTTTCTTCTGTTTGTTTCCTTCTTTCCACAGCTGATCCAGGGACCCATTAACCGGTTTGAGCAGATGGAAGTCCAGTTTACTTCTGAGCACAGGTTCAATTGGGAGCAGGTGAAACGGGGACTTTTTCTGATATTATTTGGCTTGATGAAGAAATATGCAATAGCAAATCTGCTCAGTGGTGCAGTGGCAGCGATTCTGGATGCGCCGGCTGATATGCCAGGGAGTGTAATTGTAGCAGGAATTCTGATGTATTCTGCACAGCAGTATGCAGACTTCTCAGGCGGAATCGATCTGGTTCTCGGAATTGCCCTGTTATTCGATATTCAGATGATGCCAAACTTCAGACAGCCTTACTTTGCTGTATCGCTTGCGGATTTCTGGCGCAGATGGCACATTTCACTTGGCGCATGGATGAGAGATTATGTATTTTATCCGTTTGCACTGACAAAGGTGATGCAGCGTCTTGGAAAATGGGGGATAGCACATCTGGGACGGCATGCAGGTCGTGTTCTGCCGGCCTGTATTGGAAATATACTGGTATTTTTCATAGTAGGAATCTGGCATGGTGCAGAGTCGCATTATATTCTCTGGGGATTATATAATGGAGTAGTGATTGCTCTGGCAGAGCTTCTTGATCCTATGTTTATAAAGATGAAGCAGTGTTTTCACGTGAAAGAGGAAAGCAGAGGGTTTCACATTTTCAGAATTATCCGGACTTTCCTGATCGTGAATATTGGTTGGTATTTTGACCGGATTGTGAAGTTTACGGACTGTATGGCTGCGTTTTTTAATACGATATCAAAATTTAATGTTAATGATTTTATACCTGTTATGACTGGGCTTATGAAAGATATTTTGTCGTGGCAGACAGTAATGATTGTAATAGTGGCTATTATGCTTGTATTTATCCACAGTCTTTTATCCGAGAAACAAATTGATGTTTTTGCCCTGCTGGGAACAAAGAACCGCGCGATCAGATGGGGTGTGTATTATGTACTGATGCTGCTGATCCAGATTTCCATGAGCTATGGAACGAGTTCAGAGGCATTCTTGTATGCGGTGTTTTAGCAAAGAGGATAAAAGCTGTAAAACTTTTTAATGGTGCAGAAGTTTCTGAATGGCAGGCAGTGGTTTATTTAGCTGCGTGGATCCTTTTGACATGGCAGGTGTATAATATATCTGGTATTACCTTGTTATAATGAAGAACTAATTATAGAAGATAGTGCAGAAAAATTAAAGGTATTGATGGATGATCTGAAAGAGAAAGTATGCGCAATAAAAGAAAACGTTGGATGGAAATGTGAGATGAAAAGTAGAAGAACCGGATATTGGACAGCCATTATATTAATAGTATCTTTGGTGTTAATGGTATTTTCCATGTTTGCTTCCACAGATTATGCTATGAGAGATCAGTCAATAACAAGACATTTTTTCCTGCTTGGACTGGGAATGTTATTATGGCTGATCGGACAGGTTTTGGTGGTAAGAAATGAACCGTTACAGGTAATGCGCCAGATGGCATGGATTGACGGGGGAATAGGACTTGTTTTCATATTGCTGACTATAGCTGGAAAGAATCAGCTACAGGAAGTGGGTAGAGAGAAGTACTTAATATCATATGGAATGATTGTCCTGAGTTGTCTCATTTCGTTCATAGTATTATGCTGTAAAAAAGATTTTTGGGTTATAAAAAAGAAAGCGGGAAAGAAATGGGTCAGTGACAGAAAATATATTTTGGGATTGCTTATTGTATGTGCAGTTATTGCCATAATACAGTCTGGTTCAGAACCGAGATGGGACGGGGCTTACTTGTTTCAGTATATGGATGAACTGAACCTTGCCAATATTTTTAATTTGGAAGCACTTTCATTTTGTGATCACATTTCAATGTCGTATACAGCAATAAATGAAATTATCAGGGTTATTGTAGGTAGTCTGCAACTGGGCATGACGATTGCTACAATAGTCCTCTTTTTGCTGAGTATTTACAGTATATGGGGCATAATCCGTCTGGTATTGAAAGATAGAAAAGAATGGGAATATGCCTTTCTGACATTATGCTATGCGGTGTCACCATTTATTTTAGGCTTGTCAGGATATAATTATTGGGATTACTGGGTAGTTACGATGTATCCGATTGTAATTTATTCTGCAATGAAAGAACAGTGGATTATTCATTTTTTTGTGGCATTTCTTATGTGCTTTGTAAAAGAGCCTGTTATTGTTGCTTATGGTGCATATTGCGCAGGATACATGCTTGTAGATTACTGTAAACACAAGGATTTACGTTACATAGCAGGACAGAGAAAATATTGGGGAATGCTGACGATAGGATTGATATGGCTATATACCTATAAAGTACTGCCACATTGGAATGGTGTAGGCGGATTTGAGATAAACGGGCATTATATCTTAAAAAAAGCAAAAGTTTTGTTTTTGCTTAATTTTAACTGGGTGCTGGTAATATTGAGTGTATTGGCAATTATCCAGATACTAAGAAAGAAGGAAAAATCATTTGAATATATAGTTCCTGTTTTGATCAGTGATATATTTTTTATTATATTTAGTATTACTTTTGAAACAGTGAATCATGCCAGATATATTGATACACATATTGTTGCTCTGAGTCTGTTTGCAATTCTTGGCCTGGCAATGATATCGTCTGAAAAGATAAGATATGGTCTGACAGGAGCTGTTGTGATTATATTGATCATTTCTAATTATGGAACATTGGATCCGGTCACCAGACTGGTATTCAGAAAGTATGATATAGGAACTACAAAAATGATCAGTACGGAAGATATTGAATTTCTGAGTGATTCCATGGTGTATAACCAGCAGTACAGGTATTTTGATAAAGCCCTAAATCTGGCGTTAGGTGATGTGATAGGTGAAGATACAGTAAATTATTTTCCAGTTATTAATGGAAGACCCTGGTTTTTTGATGGAATTTATACTTCTGCAGAATCAGACAAAATACAGACCGAATACTGGGATCGTAAGACACAGAAGAGAGTCCTGAAAGAGAATCCAGATTGTACCTCTTTTGAAGTATGTAGTGTTACAAACGATTCAGCAATAAGTGATTTATCTAAGGGAGAAATAGGATATTACTATTATATTCCCTGTGCAGGTCAGGAAATTGCAGAGAAGTTACAGAAGGAGACAGAGATTCAGGAAGAAAAAGAGTTCTTCTATAGAGGCTTTAAAGTATATAGAATCAAGTTTTATATAAATTAGGGGGAAATAGATATGCTATCTGTTTTGATCAGCTGGATGATAATTTTAGGAATATCATTGATATTAGGATACGGGATCATTCATTATGGTTATAAAGCAAACAGTGCGTCAATGGAACATTTGGATATCTATGTGATATGTGGTCTGATGATCGTAAATGTATATGCTGAATTCTTCAGCTTATTTTATAAGGTTGGAGCAAAGGCATGTTTAGGACTGTTAATAATAGGTATTGCCATGTGCCTGTATTATCATATTTCAACACATGGAGAATGCTGGAGGATTCATGTTTCTGGTATGGGTTGGTATATTATATTGTGCCTGGGAAGCTTCAATGGCTGTGTCTGCTCACAGCCAGTCTCATTTTTTATGCAGCATCAGGAGTTAAAAATCTGTTGTTTATCGGAGTCACATCAGTCAGCATCTGGCTGGCCGGTATGGCAAGGGACTTGTCAACGGTATTCAGTTGTTCTTCCGTGTATCTGACTGCCATAGCTGAACTCCTTTTCTTACTGAGCCCATTATAGCAGATATGATACATTTCCACCAGCTGGCGGCTGTTTTCCGTTCGTCATTATGACGGTGGATAACAGTACTGAAAACCTGGGATATCACTGCTTTTTTCAGATTTTCAGTACTGTTGTCCACAAATGCCCTGCCATTCCGGCCGTATGGGTGGCAGGACAGAACCGTTGTGGATAAACAACGGACAGTAATCCCCGAGAGACAAAACTGTCCACAAAAAAATTCTGCGAAATGCACAAAACTTAGAAGAGCTTCTTTGGATCCTGAATCTGGTCTATGGGGTGTTTGGCTATGATTTCCAGTCCCTGCATGAGCATCGCATACTGCTCAGAAGTAATTGCCAGCGCTTCCTCGCTGTTTCGTGGCCAGCTGAAAGCACCGGTATCCAGCCGTTTGTATAATAACAGAAAACCATCCCCTTCCCAAAGGAGACCTTTGATACGGTCACTCCTCTTGCCGCAGAACAGAAACAGGGTATTTCTGTCATAAGGATCCAGATGAAAACGGAAGCGTATGATATTTGCCAGTCCTTCCATGCCTCTGCGCAGATCCGTGTATCCGGTGGCAAGATATATTTTCTGAAATCCAGAAGCATCATTAAGCATGGCTGGCTGCTCCTATCAGGTTTCTGAGAAACTCCGCTGAAGCGTCATTATAGATATTTATGGTGATTCCGCTTTCTGTATGAAGTGCTGCAGCCACAGGGGAATGTGTAGGAGATACGTTAGCCGGTATACTTTCTGTAGGTGCTGTGAGTTCCACGAAGGAAGGAGATGGATCACAAAGTTCCAGACATGCCTCCCTGACTCGACGCAGACGATAGTAATAATTCGCCTTTGTGATGCCATGTTCCTGGCACCAGGCATCGACTTTCATATCAGAGGGACGATTCTGGCAGTCCCTGATCTGGTCAGCCCACTTCTGTAGGCGGATCTGTTCTGCAACTAAACTGGTTTGAGTGTTCATAGTCTAACCTCCTGACCCTGGTCAAAAAAGTTGAGTGCTGAACTTTTTTGACTGTGTGTAGTGTGAGACTATTATGGCAGATAGGTGAGGCTATTGACAGGTACTTGCTATGGAGCATTTACGTAATATTCATATAATGCGTAAAAAACTATTTGTGCTATAGAGTATATTTCTTTGCGTATTGCATCTGCGTCTTCTAATTCTATGATATTAATTATGTCTAAAATATTTGTTTGAGCTTCTGATAATAAGTCAAGCTTTTTGTTTCGCCCAATATTTAACGTCTTACTGCTTGCTACAGCAATTTCAGCAAGATTTCCTTTTATTTTGATATACATCTTATAGTCATCTTTACTAAATAGTGATTTGTTATTATGTGCTTTTTCAAAAGCTTTCAAAGCATCCTTGCAAATTTTATAAGCACTAGTATATTGTTCTGTATCATATAATGCTGTTGCATACATACATGAATAATATCCATCATCTTCAATACTACAATTTTTAACTATATTATATGCTTTTTTTGCGCTTTCTTCATATTCACTAGATTTTGCGCTTCGCATACGATAAGCTAATGCACAATTGCAAAAATAAGTTGCTTTTTCTTTAGGTGTTATTGTTTTAGCGCCAGTTATTATTGCCTCTAATTCTTCAGCAACTGTAATGGCAGTTTTTATATCTGCGTTATATATGCATATAACCAATTTTAGGTTATATAACTTGGCACGACGTACTTTTGAGATTTTTTTTTGCTGATTGTAGATTCGTATTGCTTGATTTATCTTTCTTAGGGCGGCATTATAATTTTTACTATCGCATAAGGCATCTGCTTCCTTTATCAAGTTATCAATATCAATACTATCTTTTCTTTTTGTATTAACTAATTTAAAAGGAGATAGCCTTTTTTCTATAATTGCTAGTTGCTCTTCATCTTCAAAAGGTATATAAACTTTTCCTGAAAAAATGGGAATTGTAGCATCGACTAAAAGTGGTAAATATTTATTTGTGTTATTAGGATAGTCATTTGATATATTAAAGTATTCCCTCCATGCGCCACCAACATTATTTTCAATTTTCTCAAGATAACATTTATCGCTTATAACTAGTACAAGTTTGCAATTTGTGTCTAAAATTAAATTTTCAAATTGTGTTAACTCTGTTCCTGCTTCTAAACCACCTTCATCATATACGACGTTGATATTTTGGCTCCGTAAATATAATACCATTGCTTGCACTTTATCATAGATTTTACGATTTTTATGGCAATATGACACAAAAACAAATGGGAATTTGACTCTGTTTTGTATTTCTTTTGGCAAACAATCGTATCTCATAATTTCCTCCGTAATTAGTTAAAGTTAACCTCTTCTCCATCAAATTATATCATACCAATTATCGTTATTCAATTTTAAATGCATATTTTTACCACATCAATAAAAAATACACATTTAAAATTGAGGCTTGAAATATAATGTAGTAAAATACAATAGAAAGTTTATACTGAGATAACTAAAAATAATTAACATATAAATCAAAGGAAAAAATCATGTTCAAATTAAAACCAATTCCTTCTACCCTTCCTCTCCCCATCCGTGAGGAGTGGGACAGGCTGCAGAAGTTAGAGAATGACAATTATGGGCTCGTTTTTGCAGTAAGGGACAGTTATGAAACGGTCTTAAAGATCATTCTGCTTTCTATCTGCTATCTTTTAAAAGAAAAGGATGATGACAGGTTCTGCCGGACACTTTTTGAAAAGCAGATGTCGTTTGGAGACTGGGTCAATGAACTGCCTTCTACACTGAAGAAGAGTGATCTGGTGATGCAGAATCCTGTACTGCACAAATATCTGAAAAAGCTGGTGGCCTTCTACAATAAATACGGTATTGTTAAATGGAGAAATAATTTCATCGGGCATGGACTGATGAGTAATGCAGAGGATCAGAACTTTTTTGATGAGGTAAGACAGAAACTGGATCAGCTTGCAGATTTTCTGAATCCGGATACAATACCGGCAGAGATCAGCCAGCTTGATTTTGATCATCTGGAACCGTTTATGTTCAGGGAGGAGGGACATTTTTATCTGTATGAATCAGTTTCGGCAACTGGGCTTATTTTTTATACAGATCATGCAGACAGAAAGAGAATAGAAAAAGAGAGTGATTATTTCGCAGAGAAAAGAAAAAAGTACACGGCCAGCTTAAATGTAATGCGTGAAGGTAGGCTGGATAAGGATATTTATCTGGCTTCTGAAGATGAAGCGATAGATGGTTTTTATCTTACATCCTATTATAAAAAGCCGGACTATATGAAAAACTGGATAGATAAGATTCTGTCAGAAAATGACAGAGGTATTTTTCTGATGAAAGGCGTACGTGGAACAGGAAAGTCATCCTTTGTACTGGCGTGTGATGAACTGAATCAGCATGGAGATCAGAAAATAGGGCTGAAAGTAGAAGGGGAGCCGGTCACGGTCCGGGCATATTATTGTAATCGTATCGATGTCAGTGGAATCAATGATTTTGTACCATACATTCAGGAAATGCTGAAAACAACAGCAGAAGGAGAGCAGTTCCGAAGCAGACAGGGGAGCATCCCGGGAGATGATGCACCGCTGGAGAAAATACTCGCATTTTATCAGAAGCAGTATGAAAATACATTTGGGTGTGAAAAACTGCTGCTGTTTATTGACGGTGTAGATGAACTGACAGAAAAGGGACAGGATATTTTGCTGGAATTGCCGGAGCCTGAAGAAATACCGGAAAATGTTTATATTGTTCTGACGTGCAGGGCGGAAAAGGAAGAAGTATTGCCTGCTGTTTTGGATTTTACAGAAAGGTATCCGTTTACGGATCAGGTAGAATTTGATCTTCACGGAGAAAATCACAGCTTTTTGGTGGAAATCTTAAAGAACAGGTTTGATCTGACAGAAACAGAGGCGGGCAGGATCACAGCAGTATTGGATGACAGACTGGTGGCGTTGCCTTTGCTGGAGGGACAGGATAAAAAAGAAATTTTAAGGCTAGTAGATCAGGCAGAGGCAGGCGTACTGTCACTGACAGATCTTGCAAAGGAATATCTTGACAGATTAAGTCTGCGTTATGGGAAAAAATATTTTCAGGAAGCAGTCCGGTTTCTTATGACTGTTTCCGAGGCAGCAGAGGGATTGACATTTGCAGAAATTTCCCAGTTGTATGCCGGAAAAGGACCGACTATTCAGGAGCTGTGTTTCCTGCGGGATTTGTATCCATTTTTGACAGAGTATCGTTCCTATCGGGGAAATGTGTTCGTATTGTCGAGAGAAGAATACAGGGACAGCCTGCAAAGTGCATATCACAGTGTATTTTCTGAAATGGTCAGAAGCTGGCGGATGATGCTGGAAGCAGCACAGCTGGATGAAAGACTGAGAGCAGATTCGCTTGGACAGGATGTATTATTGTATATCTGTGCCAATTTGGCAGTCTGGCAGACAGAGCGCAGTAGTGACAAAGGTTTTTCTATTATGGAAGGAGCAGGAAAGAATATTCTGGAAAAGATCTATACGCTTTGTCAGGCGGTGCCAATGTATGACAAAATCCATCGGGAAAAAAGAGCTTTTCAGGGACTTTCTTCTGTGATCAATACGATTGTGAAGATGATAGAACTGCAGAAAGCAGAACAGAAGCAGGGAGATCTGCTGTTGGCCTGTGGAGCCAGTGCCATAGAAAAAGCTGTGAATCTACGGGAAATGCAGGCAGGAAAGGATATCACAGAAGGGATAACCCAGATGATTGATCAATATCCTGGTCTGTTCCCGGCAGATACGGCAGAGAGAAAGATAAATCAGGCGGTATTTTACGGACAGGCAATGGTACGTTTCTGTGAAGAATATGAGGAAAGGAAGGCAGAAGAGTTTTATGGAAGAGCACTGGAATGTCTGGAAAAACTGAATAAAGATGACGGATATGAAGAACGGGGCAGACAGATCAGAAGAGCACTTTTGCATAATTATCTGGGGACAAAAAGAAACAGTGAGCCGCAGGAAACATTGAAGCTTGCCAGGGAGCTGGAAAATATTCTGGAAAAGGAAGAACCGTCTTTTGGAACCGCTTCAGACTATGTGATGATCTCTGCCTGTTACAGGTCAGCAGGACAGGGAGAGACAGCAGAAGAAATGCTCCGGAAAACCTGTGATATGATGGAGCAGATTCTGTACAGCAGGAAAATAGGATGGCAGCAGCTTACAGACGTTCATGAACTGGAACTGTATTTTACAGCATACTGGAGACTGTTTCAGCTCATAAATGACAGGATACAGACAGGAATTCAGAGTGCCATGTTCTGGGAACTGAAAGTGGCAGTTCAGGTAATGGATAAATTTATAAGCTACATGATAGGGATATCCCAGCAGGGAAATTCCTGCTTTGATATGATGAGACTGAACTTTATGATGACGGCGGCATTGCTGAGAAATTCACTGGCAGCTAAAATGATAAATACCGGACTGCCGGGAGTCTGGCTGCGGAATCATACCCGGATTTCAAAAGCTGATTTAAAGGAAGAAGCCTGTAAAATTGTCGGTATTCTGGAGGAGAGCTACAGAAAGCTCCTGAAGAACCGGATCGCAGTGAATAAAATAGATGCCATGTTTAATCTGATGAACTGTGCCTGTATTTATGCAGGATTTGGTGATTCAGGAAGAGGTGTGGAGCTGTTACAGAAGGTAATCAGTGAGTTCTCACCGGCCAATGGGCAGGAAGAACAAGTATATCAGATTTTGGAGAGGAAACTGACAGAACTGCAGGGAAAAAGCCGACTTGAAATTTCGAATTCCAGTGCACAGGTAAAATAGCCGCCCCGACCTGGAATGGGCGAAAGTGGAAGATATGTTCAGAAGGTGGAATGAAATAACTGTCCGCGAATTCAACTTCAGGGCAGATGAGCAGCCTGAACCGTACAAAGTAAAACTGAGGGATGCAGCAGTAGACCAGGTGGAGCATGCATTTGCAGATATTTATTGCCGTGAACTGATCGAAAGACTGCTAGTGGCTGATCTACAGCTATGATTATGGTGACAATTGGAAGGTATTGATCACCTGTGAGGACACTTATTATTCAGAGGAAAACGGTGTATGGAAAAATGGGAAAGGAGAAACAGAGAGTGCGCTGGATGGCTTTTTAGAGGATGTTATCAGTGACTACCGCCCGGTATGTATCCGGAAGGATGGCATAGAGCTGGTGGATGATGTCGGAGGAATCTATGGCTTCTGTGATATGCTGAGAACAACTTGCTGCAAAAGCATAGCAGTGAGTTAGAATTGTGGGCAGGATCTACCGCCACTTCACCTCACAGAGACTGATGATCCTGGACAGCATGAATGGCTGCTCCGGCGAAAAGCGTTTCTGGACAGAAGAAGGAATCTGTACTTGGCATGACGAGAGCGATGGTGAAAATGTCAAACCATGTGCTTACGGGTTTCCCTTGCTTTATTGAGTGCCTACAGATTTTTTGATAACAACCATTAATAGTGAAATAATATAAAACAGATTGCATCTTTTGTCACGATAATTATATAATATTTGTGACATAAACAACAAAAAGAAGCGGATGAGTTAAAAATTTTTGATTTAAATATAATAATCAAAAGTGATGATTATCAATTGAAGAAAGATACGAATGGAGAGTCGGTTGGTGAATGCAGACAAGAAAAATAATTGAATGATGACAATATTTTTAATACATGATATAATTGGAATGCATTAAAAATAATTCATACACTTACAAAAGGGGGAATTACGTATGAAGAAACATATAGCTTTAGCAGGTCTTGTTATGAGCTTTGTATTCCTGTTTACTACGATGGATATGCAGGCGGCACCGAAGACCATGCCAGATGGAACAGTTTTTGATGCAGAGTTTTATGCAGAGACTTATCCGGATGTGAAAGATGCTGTCGGAAGCGATGAAACAGCGCTGTATGATCATTATGTGAATTATGGCAAGACAGAAGGACGGAAGCCGGTAGCGGATGCGAAGGTAACAGCAGTGGCCAATGATAAGAAAGAAAGTGCCGGTAAAACTGCAAAGTCTGATGCGAAAACGATAGAGAAAGCAGCTTCCACAACAGCATCACAGAATGCAGCAGCAGGTGGAATGTGCTGGAAATCAGCGACCGGATCAAAATATCATTCTATTGACCACTGTGGCAAGATGAATCCAAAGAAAGCGAAGAAGATTACGATAGAAGAAGCAAAGAAAGAAGGTCTGGAAGCCTGCAATAAGTGCTGGTAGAAAAAATGGTATTGATGGCCTGAGCCTGGGAATGCAGCAAGTCCCTCTGAGGATTACAGAAAACTTTATGATATCCTGGGGGAAAACGGTATGCTGCACTTTGGCATGACGAGGGCAGCGGTAAGAGTAGAGAGATCTGAAAATGTTAATGAAATATAAAATATAACGTAAAAATAGTAATTGAAAAATAAAAAATAAAACAAATTTTTGCGTGGGCATATTGAAACGCAGGTTCGTTTATACTAAGATTAGAACATAAATCAGTTGTGCATCTGTCTTATTATACAGGCAGATGCATATAGTATAATAGAACGAAAAAGAGGAAATAAACTGTGCTTTTATATTGGTATTGAAGACTTGGCAGCGAATGCACTGATTGAGATTTTACAGTCTAAGAATGGGGATGACAGTCAGAATATTGTCACATATACAGAGCTGGAAAAGTATGGTGCTGAAGTAGTGCATTATCTTGGTGAACAGGGAGAGAAGGCAGTTCTTATTTTATCCAGAGAGAATATGAATCATATGCTGTGCAGCTATTCGGATTTCTTTGTAGAAACAGAAACGGATAAGAAGGAGCCTGCCATTGAATTACGGAAAGGAAAGACAGTTTCAGATCTGATTGAAAGGTTCCGGACATATCTGGAGATAGATGTGCTGCTGGCCTTTACGAGTGAGAAGACTGTCAGTGTATTAATAAGGCAGAGTTTCAGAGATTGAGGAGAATTTTACAGACGAGTTATTCTCCATTATATTCTTCTGCTATACATAATCGCTTCGTACATTCTATTGGTGTTTTTCATTTGGGGAGTATAGCAGCTGCAGATAAAAATCATAATCATATAAAGGATAAAAAGAGTTCTGTAAAAGTCTGGTAGTGAAAACGATTGATACATAATGCTCAGCCTAACCCCTTCCGGTACTCCGTCGGTGTCAGCTGGTAGTAGTTCCGGAATGCTTTGCTGAAGTAGTGATTATCCGCATACCCGAGGCGCTCTGCGATATCGGAGATCTTGATATCCGGCTGGGCGAGCAGCTCTGCAGCACGCTCCATACGCAGCTTCAGGACATACTCATAGATGGTAAAGCCGTATTTGTTTTTAAACAGCTTGTTCAGATATTCCTGAGAGAAAAAGTACTTTTCTGCAAACATGGAGATGCGGATATTGGTACAGTAATGGCTCTCGATGTAGTCTTTGATAATAGTAACAATTTCATCAGGGGTGATGTGGTCGGTCTTGGCAGAAGTGTCAGAGATACCGAACACTGCATCAGGATCAATGGCCTTGACTGCCTTTTCAATAGCGCAGTTGAGGCTTTCTTCGTCTACGGGCTTCAGAAGATAATCGCAGGCACCGTTGCGGAGGGCATGCTGGGCATAGGAAAAGTCGTCATAGCCGCTGACTACGATGTACTGGCTGTCAGGAAATTCTTCATGGGCCTTTTCAAGGAAGGCACAGCCATCCATGACAGGCATGCTCATATCTACAAAAACGATATCCGGATGAAATTCACGCATGGCGGCAAGGCCGTCTTTGCCATTGACCGCATAGCGTGGCGGTTCAATGCCGTAATAGGCGAAACGGCCAAGCCTGGAAATGGCGATCTGGACAGGTTTTTCATCATCAATGATCAGAGAACGGT
>ERZ1026772.659-NODE-659-length-23305-cov-6.929376_pt1 | contig 23305 bp, 17 predicted proteins | sample MGYA00380124_ERZ1026772 | MGnify/ENA primary metagenome ERZ1026772 (study PRJEB33269, sample SAMEA4719760) | human gut metagenome | biome: human-associated habitat; feature: organic feature; material: feces | place: Cameroon | collected 2013-10 ...
AATACGCGCAACGGCGCGTCTATGTGCTCACTGCGTTGCGCGCATACGCCGCGCTATTTTGGGGTTGCGCTATTGCCACGGGCAATACGCGCAACGGCGCGTCTATGTGCTCACTGCGTTGCGCGCATACGCCGCGCTTTCGCGGTGCACCTCAATTATGCGTTATAGAGCGCCGAAATAAAGATATCCCACAAACGCTCGGGGTCGATAATCGACGTCGCATTCTCCGACGTTTGCTCGACATAGCCCTGATTTGAAGCGATAAAGATGCGCGCTGTGCGCGGCAATCGTTCGAGAAATGCTCGCTCTTCGTCGCACATAAATCCATGGCAGACGACGAAATGTTGCCCCGTCGGCTCGAGCGCCGATAGCGATGCATTATTCTTGCACAACGTCACCGAACCAGGTGTAATCGTCGGGCGCGATTGGTAGCCCCAGCCCGTGCTCATGGCGAGCGTCTTTTGCAACTGTTCTTGTGCCCAAGCATTCTGTGGCGCCTTGCATGCAAACGATATCAGCGACGAAGCCTCGATATTGAGCACGGCATTCGAAAACGACATCATCGCTTGAGTTCCCAAAAACGTGACGTGAAGCGTCTGCGCCGAATTCATCGGTGGTTCTTTGAGATTCGACACGTCGTCGTCGATAAAAAACGGCGGCATGACGAGGTTATCGACGACATCTCGTGCCGGATCCATCAAAGCGGGCAATAAGTCGAGTTCGTCGCGCCCCAAAACGGCAGCCGCACCGCATCCATACATGCGCAAAATGTTGAGTGCATCGTTGCATTGATCGGCGTAGATGACCGAATACATGGGCTGGAGCACAGCCAATTTCGTGAGCAAATCGATGCAGTTTTCGTCGAGCGTCAGCGGCGTGGCGACGATATACGCATTGGGCACTGCCTCGGCTTGCGCCAAAATTGGCGCCGATTTACAAATGACCGGAATCGACGCCTCGCCCAATGCCGTGCGAATGCGATTCCCGTCGCTACTGTCGCGACAAGCGATGACAATTGCATGATGTCCCATAAGCCCTTCTCCATCTGGCGCAAAGTGGTTACACTCAAGTCTAAGACCCACATATTTAGGGCTATTTGCATTCGGTATTCAACCGAAAAAAGCGCCATATCGCATGAATACCCAATACAATATAAGTTGCGTTTTGCATCGATAATGACGCATAAGTGCCGCGTATGTTCTCGCGCGTTGTTCCCAATCTATCGCCGCGTATCTCATCCCGTAAGGTTCGTATCATGCGCTTCAAAACAGGCATCATCATAGCGTCGGTTCTAGGTATCGGCGGCGCAGTGGCGGCGACGGGGTATTTTCTTCGCGAAACACCCGAGTTCTTCGAATCCGAATCGACAATTGGCGGCTTTAAGGGAATTATTGTCAATGGCTTGACCGAACAGCACTTGTCCAATGCAACCGTTTCGGCGCTCTCGCCGACCGATGGCAAAGTCGTCGAATCGGTCAAAAGCGATAGCTCAGGTCACTTTGAACTCGTCTTAGACGACGGTCAATATACGATAGTTGGCTCGCTCGATGGCTATTTATCGCGCGGTAAAGATGACACGGGGCGCGAGATCGCCATCGACGATGGCACGCAATTCGTCAATGCAAAGTTGCGGCTTTGGCCGCCTGCCAAAGTCCATGGGCGCGTCGTCGCAGGGCAAGCAGGCATCGCGGCAACCGTCGATGTGCGCTATAAACGCGATGCCTCGGGCGCTGGGCCCTACGAATATCGACGCGTCGTCGCCGATAAAAATGGCTATTTCTCGATCGATGCCGCCCATGCTGGCATTACGACGATTGGCATTTCTGCCGACGGCTTCGCAAGCGTCGATCTCGACGACATCGTCCTCAAATCGGGCGTATCGCTCGATATGGGCGATATCCCTCTGCGCGATGGCGTATCGCTCTACGGTCTAGTCGTCGATGCAACTTCGAAACAACCGATTGCGCACGCGCAAATCGCCGTTTCTAACCTCTCTGGCAAATCTTTGGTGAGTGCACAAACCTCGAGCGATGGTTCCTATAGGCTCGCTCCGCTCGATATGGCACAAATCGTCGTCGACATCACTGCCGATGGCTATTATTCCGAACAACATAAATTGCGCCTCGGTGGCAATACGAACCGCGAATTGTCGGTGAATTTGCGTCGCGCATGGGGCATGACGCTCAACGTCCAAAATGTGACGGGTCGCGAACCGATTTCGACGCATATCAAAATTACCGATATTTCGACCAACAAAGTCGTTTACGACGATTCGCTTTCCAACGGCACGCATGTACTCAAATCGATTAAAGGCGGTCCATTCCTCGTCGAAGCATCGTCGGCCGACAGGCTCACGACGACGACGCGGCGAGCTGTCATCGGCGATACGGTTACCCTACGGCTCAAGCCATTTGCTCGCGTCTTGGCTCATGCGCTCAATAGCGACGGAAGCCCACTCGCCGATGGGCAATATCGCTTTTATTTCCGCCCCGATTCGTCGGCAACCGACGAGTCGACGACGCCATGGCTCAGTTTTGCCGCCTCGACGATCGAGCTCGACGACCTCAACGAAGGTCTCTATCGCATCGAAATTCGCAAATCCGACGATACGCGCACTGCATCGACGCCCGAATTTGTGCTCCACCACGGCGATGTTCGCGAATTGACGATTCGAATGACGTCGGGAGGCGCCATACGCGGTCACGTCGTATCGACCGAAAGCGGCTATAACTTGGCTCGCGCTACGGTCACGCTCGACAAAGACAATCGCACTGTGACGACCGACGAAGACGGCTATTTCCTCATCGATGAATTGCCCGCCGATCCGTTCGCGCTCTCGATTAAAGCTGCTCGAGAAGAAGGCGATGCGACGGTCTTTAGCGGTATCACGGCTACCGATGGTCAGGTTACCGAGCGCGAATTCCGCGTATCGGCGCCGCGCGCGGAGATGCGCCAGAAACGACGCGAAGAAATGCAACGACGAATCGAAAACGGCGAGGCACCGCCGTGGGCTCGCACGGGCTACGGACCGCCAAGGCGGCGCAATGCCGGCAATAATGGCGACGATAACGACGATCGCCCAGCTTTCGAGCCGCCCAACTGGGATGGCAACGGCACGCCGCCAGAGCCCCCAAACTGGGATGGCAACGGTACGCCACCGGCTCCGCCCAACTGGGATGGCAACGGCACGCCACCGGAGCCTCCAAATTGGGATGGCACAGCCGAACGCCAACAAAACGACAATGGCGACGACACGTCACAAAGCAATACGCGGCGCATGCGCCACATGAATACATTCGACGATAATGGTAGTAGAATGCCCATGCGGGGGCGTGGCAATCAGATGCGACGAGGTGCGCAAGGCAAAACGCGCGAAGCGTCTCAGTAGTTACAGGCGGCGTATGCGAATAATATTTCATATATTGCTGTTATTTGGAATTTTATTCTGTTGCGTGCAGTGTAGCCCGTTTTATACATGGGGCTATGCGTCGACTGTTCACCCCGATGCAACGACGGCATATATCTATGCCGTGATGGCGCGCGACCGTGGCGATTGTCGTTTGGCCGTCTCATACTACGACAAGGCACTCGCGTTGACGTGGTCGGATTCGGTCGCCGCCGAACGTGACGAGGCGGCGAACTGTGCTCGACAGTAGCCGTTTTTTCGCCCCCTTATCGAAAAACATTGCCCATCAAAGCGACACAATTTAATAGAGGCGCGCAAATGGCGCATCTATCGCCATTTGAGATTGCGTTTTTATCCTATAGCGACAGCCTACGAAGGAGCATTATGCCTACAAGTATCGATCTCAAAAAAGGATCTCTCTTATTGCTCGATGGCGATCCGTTTACCGTTCTCGAGACGACAGTCCAAACGCCGTCGGCTCGCGGTGGCGCGACACTCGTCAAACTCAAAGCAAAGAACATTCGCACAAAACAAATCTTGCAAAAGACGTTCAAAGCCGAAGACCGCGTCGAAGTCCCGAACTTCGAAATCGTTCCGTGTCAATATCTGTACAATGAAAATAAAGAAAACTTTATTTTCATGAACAAAGAGACGTTCGAACAATTTACGATGAGTGGCGATGAAATCGCTTATGAATTGCAATTCATTCTCGAAAACGACGACGTCCAAGTCTTATTGCACGATGGCAATCCGATCGGATTGCAAATCCCCAATTCGGTGACGTTGCGCGTCGTCGAATGCGAACCTGCAGTTAAGGGCGACACGGTGACGGCAGCGACGAAACGCGCCAAGCTCGAAACGGGGCTCGAAGTCCAAGTTCCGCTCTTCATCGAACAAGATACGATGCTCGTCATCGACACGCGCGATGCGCGTTATATCAAACGCGCATAATCGCGATATACTTGGCATTACCCCTTGATATAGCACGATTGATCGTATCGCAACATGACGAGATTGCGTATCCAGTCTTCGTTTGTCGTCGAGGGTAGCCCAAGGGAGTCTTCGATGAGCCATCGCGTGAAATAGCCGCCTGCGGCGTCTGTGAGCGGATACCCGCCGCCAAACCGCGGATTGATTTCCATGAGTGCGATTTCCTTTGTCGATGGTTCATAAAAGAGTTGAACGCATATCGTTCCGCGCACGCCAGGGAGCTTTTCCGCGACATTTCTGACGCATTCGATGATTTCTGGCGCGTCGATCGTCTTGGCTTTTGCGACTTCGCCGTCGCGAACTTCGATCCGTTGACGCGGAACGACGCACGTGCATTTGCTCGTTTTGGGCGAAATCCATGCATCGACAGTGACTTCGACGCCGTGCCCGAGCGATTCGACGACGTCGTTGCCATCGGATTCGGCTTGGCGTTGGCACAGCGCTTCGCGCGATTCGATGCGGCGCGCACCTATCGAACGAGAACCGCAAGCGGGCTTCGCAAAACACGGATATACCCAATCGGGATCGGCAAGCGCCGTCGCGATATCGGCTTGTCGAAACGTCGGGAAGCCATTGGCGACAAACCATTCATGCGTGCGTCGTTTGTCGCTTGCAATCGCTATCGTCTCGGCATCGGAGACCATGATTTCAATGCCGTGCGATAAAAAAGAATCACGCGCTTTTGCCAATATGGGCAATTCGGTGTCGATAGTCGGGATAACCCAGCGGACGTCGTTATTTTGGCACGTTCGCAACATGGCATCGACGAAATGGGGATCGCGGACTTTGGGAACGATAGCTTGCCGATCGGCTAGAACGAAGGCGGGGGCAAACGGTTGCGCATCGGCGGCAACGACTTGTGCATCGATGCCGAGATCTAGGAACGTCCGCTTCCATATTTGGAGGAGTTCGACGCGGCGACCCGCACACGATAAGAGGAGATTGTTGGGCATATTGACCTCTCTATTGTTGAGTGCCCATGAATTCGGGCATCGTATCGGCATTGGCGTGAGCTATGCCGCTTCGCTTGAGTACGACGGCAACGGTTTTGAATAATATTTTGAGATCTAACAAAATAGATGCATTTTCTGCATAATATGTGTCGTAGGCGAATTTTTCTTCCCACGAAAGGGCATTTCTGCCGTTGACTTGAGCAAGCCCTGTGACGCCAGGGCGCACCCATTGCCGTTTCCGCTGTTCGTCGTCGTATCGGTCGAGGTATGCCATGAGGAGTGGGCGCGGTCCGACGAGGCTCATATCGCCTTTGAGCACGTTCCAAAGCGTGGGCAATTCGTCGATCGATAGGGATCGGATCTTTTTGCCAAATGGCGTGAGGCGTTCGCCGTCGTATTTGGCATCGATCGTGGCATTGTTTGGGGCATTTTTCATCGACCTGAATTTGCATAGGTCGAAGGGTTTTTCGTCGAGCCCCGGGCGCTGTTGTCGGAAGATGATGGGCGTGCCCAAGTAGTGCCATACGCCGATGGTGGTTGCCGCCATGATTGGACTCACGACGATGAGACCTGCCAAAGCAGCGCAAAAATCGAACGTTCGCTTCGTTGCGCGATAAGCCAAGGTTCGCCAAGGCGTGGGGGCGACCTGTGCAATTTCGTCGAGGAATGCACGCCATTGGATGGCTAAATTGGGCAAATCGATGCGTTCGGCAGCGGCGTTCGCGCCTCGCTGCAGGGCGTCGTTGTCGGCGAAGGCAAGGCGTTTGAGCGCGTCGACGCATTGGGCAATGTCGCCAGGCTCGACGACGATGCCGCACGGCGTTTGGGCATCGTTTTCGATGTCTCCGTGCATGATGAGTTGGGCTAAATCGCTGTTTTGGGGCGATATGGCGAGTTGTATGGCGTGAGCCGCGAGTGCACTCTGGACTTTGCTTGGAATGCTCGTGGCGTAGGCTTTGGGCGTGAGCGACGAGAGGGCAACGTCGGTTTTGATGAGCAAATCTGCCCAAGCGTCGTCGGGAAGCGGATCGATGATGCGAATGCAGTCGTCGTATTTGTCGAGCCATGCCGATTGGATTTCGGCAATCCCTGGCCCCGATGCCGCAAAGACAAATCCGACTTGTCGACGTTCGTCGGGTGTCATGCCGTCGATGAACGATGGTATGGCATGTTTGAACGTCTCGACATCGTGCATGCGCCCCATATTTCCGACATACGAAAAAATCGTCCTTCCATCCATCCAGTCGACGAGATCGCGAGGAAGTGCATCGTGAAGCGAAGAAAATTCGCTTTGACTACCACCTGTTGGAATTGTCTTCGTATGCGAATTGACGCCATATCGTTCTTCGGCATTTTCGCGCAGTTTTTTGCCAATGTGCACGACGCCATCGGCATGTCGAATCATGAGGCGGTTAGCCCAAGTCATGAGCCGCGATAGCCAAGGCTTATCGATCCCAGCAACTTCGAGCGCATCGGGATAGATATCGTACATGAGCGCGACGACGCCGCAGCGGTGCAATGGGCGCGTGGCAACGAGAAAATGCGGCAAAAAGAAGGGATTTGTCGTCGCAATGACGACGGGCTTATGACGAGGGTGCCCAGCCGAAGACGTACAAGATGCTTTCAATGCCATAGCAAAGGCACCGATAGGTTCGAGGGCAAACGACGCCAAACGCGTGCCGATGCGTCCGATAGCTCCCGATTTGAAGTGCTTCCGATATGATTCGGGCGTAAAGAGCGAATGGACTTTAGCTACGATGCCGATATCGTCGAGGGCGTGCGCAAGCCGCGCATGGGGACCTCCGCCAACCGAAGAAAATATTTCTGCTAAGCATTTGTAATGCATATTCTTCTACCTATTTGAATTTTAACGAAATCGTCATCTGCTTTTCGGATTGTGTTGACGTCATATCGATGGCTTTGAAAATGGGGGTTGTGTCGCTCGATATAGCAGAAAGCCAAGGTTTTAGAGCGATGTTTCCTGCGAGGATCGGGGGATTGGCGACCATTTTGTCGGCGCCATTGCCGTCTTGCGTTGCGCCATTTTGGAACAATTGTTTGGCAGTCGCGTATGTTTCGTCGTCGAAGGCGATGGCGATGACGCCTTTGGCGTATGCAGCATGAAATTGTTCCATGGCGGCGTGCAATATGCCGTCTTCGAGAGTTATCGAAATCTTGTCGGAAGAAATGGCGCGTTTGAGAATGTTGAGTTTTGCGAAGAAGGCATTGGATTTTTGAGGTGATTTCATGGCGATGCCGATAGCAGGGTGCTTGATATCGTCGCCAAACCAGATCGCCGAAATCGTCGCGATGTTGTGAATGACTTGATCGGCGACGTCGATTTTGAGCAGTTTCTGCGTCAATTTTCCCTTGATGTCGTCGTACTTCTTTCGATCTCTCTCGCCGATAAAAGTCAGAGCGAGGGCTTCGAGCGCGGCACTGTCGATGTTTGCCGTGATTTGTGCGGTGGGGGCTGTCTCGGTCAAGTGGAGGCTTGGCGCTTCGTCGATGGCGAGTGTTGCGATGGCGGCGCCGATAGGTGCGCCTGCGATGAGTTTTTGCTGCCATGTCGCCGTGAGGTCGATTTGTGCCGAGTCTTTAGACAAATCGATGCCTATCGTTGCGTTATCGACGTATTCGCCGACTTTTGCGGCGATGTTTTTGCCATTTGGTGCCAGTGCGGCGATCGATGGCGGGCGGGCAATGATGCCGATGGGCGATTGTGCAAGTGCTGTCGAAAACGATTCGACGTCGTCGTGGCTCAGATGCGGTCGTTCTGCGTCTAAGATGCTATCGAGCGCGTCACATACCGAAGAATTCGATTCCGTTTTGGGGAGTTTCGCCGCGATCACGGCAATGTCGTCACTGACATAGAGACAGACAAATTCGCGATCGAGTACGTCGATGGCTGTATAGGTACGATCGCCGTATTGGGCGTGGCGATACGATGGGCGCCCAAATTCTTCGTTCGTTAGCGTGTCGAACCATTTGAGGAAGAGGTTGCGCTCGTCGATCGAGGCGATGGCGAAGAATTCCCCATTTGCCATGCCCAAGGCAAATCCAGAACCGAGATTCATGCCGTCGTTAAAATAATCATTCGGGTTCGACGGATCGAGTTTGTAGTGCTTTCCGAGATCGGAGAGCGTTGAATCGATGTCTTTTTGAGCGATGACGTCGTAATGCCTAAAGTTATCGATGGCGTTGGATGCTGAAACGTAGCCAGAGACGGCGATCCAATCGAAGTCGACGGGAATGTATGGTGCGAGTTGCGATAGCGTTTGGGCTGCATGTTTTGGCTGTGTATCGGGCATTTGCCGTGTGTTTGCGGCAACTTCGTCGACTTTTTTCGTCGAGCACGACATGGCCATCGTAGCCATGAGTACGGTGGCCGCTATGGCGATGGTTCGTGGCGCAAAGCGAGTGCATGCATTTGTCGCAAGTCCCAGTAGGTGGGAGTTTTGCGTACTTTGGCGATCTTCGGTAAAAAGGTCGCGTGAACGCGCGATTTTTGATTTCGCAGTGGAGTTTTGAGCGTTTATAGCACTTTGTTTTCGAGGCATGATATGGACTCCATGGAAACGAAGCGATGTGTTTGCAATGCCGTGTATAAGTCGTGTGAATTGGCGCCATTTTGATCGTTGTTATCGGCGCCATGCCCGAGAATACAGTGAGTAGAGGGCATCGAGGCATTGATGGTGGGCTTTTATCATCATTTGTGTGCGGTGTTGTTAAAAAACTGATTTTGATTTATGAAATACGGTGCGATGATATATATTTGTGTGCGTTTTGCGCACAGTTTTGAGCCGAAAAGGTGAAGCGGTATATCTATGTCAGACGAGAGAGAAATGAATTCCGAGCTTGATTTTTTGAATGATGATTCGCAAGACGTCGCATCGTCGGCGTCGGAAGGTATCGATATAGGTGATTTTGATCTCAAGCTCTCGGATGATCTTTTGGCCGAAGCGTTAAAAGCGGTCGATATGACGAATGTTGCAGAATCAGCCGCAGATGTGCCGCTCGTGTCGCAAGACGCAGGCTTGCCAAGCCCAAAGTCATCGGTTCCAGGTTTGCCAAGTCCAAAGGCATCGGTTCCAGGTTTGCCAAGTCCAAAGGCATCGGTTCCAGGTTTGCCGAGTCCAAAGGCATCGGTTCCAGGTTTGCCGAGTCCGAAGCCCGTTGTGGCGGGTTTACCGAGTCCGAAAGAGCCATCCCCCGGTTTGCCAAAGCCCAAGATCGTTCCACCGGCGGCGCAACGCCATAATACGATGGCATTTTCACCGCGCACGTTCGATTCCAATTCGGTCATTGCGCCAAATGGGCAAGAAAAGTCGCCCGAAGATTCGAGTTTAGATATTCCGCGTCTCAAGCTCTCGGATGATGCGCATCAACCCATGCTCAAGCTCGAGCACGATGCTCCGACGGGAGCGTTTTCGCCATCGAATGAATTTGATGACAATTCGGGGTTGCCGTTATCGGATGATCCATTGGGGCTTATTGGAGCACCACATGGCTCTGGTGTGCCCCCGATGCCCGAGGCAGCAGAAAGCGTATTCTTTGCACAAACGCATAATCCAAACCAAGAACGCGCCTCGGCAGCACCCGCAAACGACGATATATTGGGGTTGTTCGAACAACCCGAGCTATCGCCCGCCCCCGTGCCTCTGATCGATGAACCCGTTCCTTCACCTGTTCCGACTATGCCGCCAGCCGATTTGCCGAAGCCCCCGCCGCAAATGCCCAATGCAGGGATGCGTAGCATGTATGCGACAGAAGGCGCATCGCCGGCAATCCAAGCGCCAGCCGAGTTGCCGCAAATCCCCGAGGCAGAAGAACCTGCCCCCGAAGAAGCCGGTGAGCTCGTCTTCGACGTCAAATCGATTCAATCGGGCGGAGGATCGGCAGCTCCGGTCAAGGTCATCGAGAGTTCGAAGCAGATCGGTCGGCGCAAATCGCAAAAAATGCGCCGCATCATAAGGGTTTGTAGCATCGTCGGTGTCGTATTGCTCATTGGTGCGGCATTAGCGGCATACGTCGTCAAATTGCGCACCGATCCCCCCGAGAACACGGTCATCAATTTCGAGCAATCGAAAGTCGACGTCCGTTGGGATGTGGTCTTTGCCGACAGAGATATTGCCTATCAAACCTTCTTCAAGAAGGCGGTCGAACGCCTCGGACAAGCCGACGTTTCGAGCGACGAAAAAGTAGAATTGCAAGGCAAATCGTTAATCGACGTCGTCTTGGCGTCGACGTTCGACGATTCTGTCTTTACCGACGACGACGTCGCCATGCTCGATACGAGTGCGAAGACGATTAGCACGACGTGCGTCTCGGAGTGGTGTTCTGTAGGACTCTACAGCTGGGGCTTGTTCCGACAAAACGACGAACTCATCGTGGCCTATAAGCACAAATTGCCGAGTGAAGGCGATTTGGCCTCGATCGTCAAAATCGTCGGCATGTCGGTGAGGTTCCATCAGTGGCGTCTCGACGGGCAAACGTACGACGAGCGCATTGCGTATGGTGAAAAATTGCTCGACGAGATTGGCGACGATTTCGATTGGAAAAAGTATCCCATCGCGGCTCGTATCAAAGCGACGACGTTGATGCGCATAGGACGATTTGAAGAGGCATACCGTTTGGTGTCGGATCTTCGCACCGAAGAAGGTACACCGCTTTCGCCGGCGTTGGCTTTGGTCGAATTCGACATCAATACGGCACTCGATCGCGTCGAAATGGGCGAGCCGTTGTTGACCTATCTCAAATCGATTCAGAATTTGTCGGTATCGAATCGCAAAGCACTTGCCATTCGCGAATTGCAATATTCTGCAAGTACGATTGAAAACGTCGAATTTTATAAGTCTCTCGAGGAATTTATCAAATCTCATGCAACGCAACCCGACTTGGTCTACGCAGGTGTGCGCATGTGTTCCTATTTGCAAGCCTATACGGAATGCCGCATGATGTTGACGAATGTACTCAAGAGCTCGCCCGGGAATCTCGATGTTCTCATGTCGTTAGTCGGCGTTTCGCTACTTCAGCAGGGCATTTCGGAGCTCGTCCGCCCCGATGTGGTATTGCCCGAACCAGTCTATAGTGCGATCGACGACGTTCTTTCGAAGGGATTGAACGACAATCCGCAACAAAGCCAATTGTGGAAACTCAACGCCATATTGCAATATGCGGCGGGTAAAGACGATGAGGCGGTTAAGGCATTCGATGAAATCGAGCGCGGCGAAAAACTCGTGTGGTTTGGCGCGTTTTTGCGCCAACTCATGAACTATAAACAGACAGACGACGCAACGAAGCGTTCGCAAATCGCCGACCAATTCGTGGCGTGGGGCAAACAAATCTGGAAGCCCGAAGATGCGATTACGCTGGCGCAAGCACTCCAATACGTCGGCAAAACCGACGAGGCCAAAGAACTCATCAATCGGGTTCATGGGCTATTCCCCGAGCTTTCCGATGTTTTGCGCGTGCGCTTCGATTTGGCGCTCGAATCGAAAGATTTGGCGTTAGCAGAAGATTCGCTCAACCATCTCAAAAAGCACCATGCGCTTCAGTTCGAAGATGAATACTATTTGGCAAAGCTCATCGAAGAACTCGGCGACGGTAGCCGTGCACTTGAGCAGATGCTCGATTTGATCGGGCGAATGAGCGATAAAAATGCGGAGTTCTTGCTCTACGTCGGCGATCTCTTCTTTAAGCAAGGGCGTTGCGATTCAGCAAAGCCGTACTTCGATCAATCGATTGAGATCAACACGAACTTGCCGCAAGCACACTTCTTGCGAGGGCGTTGCCTCTATGAAGACGAAAAGTACGAAGAAGCGTTGGCGGAGTTTACCGAGGCCGGAACACAAGACGAAGACAACAATGCGTATTCTCTGTGGAGCGGATTAGGGCTCTTGAAGATTGGGCACGAAAGCGAAGCCTCGATAGCGTTTTCGACGGTTATCGAAGACGTACAAAAGAAAGCTCAAAAAACACGTAGCGAATCCGACATCGAGAATGCGGCTCTAGCGCACTATTATCGCGGTCTGCTCCGCAAAATTGGCAAGAATCGAAGTGAGGCGTTTAGCGATTTCGAGAAGGCCATTGCCTTGCGTCCCAACGAATCGATGTTCCGCGAGGGCTATATCGTCGTGCTCTATGAGAATGGTCGCTTGCCCGAGTGCGTAAAACAAATCGATGCTTTACATGCCATTCCCGACGTCATCGTCGATGCAAGAGTTTCGTTTATCGAAGGGATCATTGCGCTCAAAGCGAACAAACGCAAAGAAGCATTGGAAAAACTCGAACAAGCGCTAGCCTCGGGCTTTGCCGAACGCGAAGATTCGGGGATTATCGGCGTTCGTGAGCCCGTCGAGATATACGAGCGTTTGGGGTATTTGTATCGCGATTTGGGCAAGCGCGACGAAGCGCGTAAGTACTTGACGCTATTGCTCGAAAAGTCTCAGTCACTTTCGCCGTCGGCAAAACACGATATTCAAAACGACATCGACAAAATTTAGTGTATAATGGGAGCGAATAAGTCTCGAAGGGCAGCGCACTGAGTGCGCAAAATGTCATTTGTGAGATACGGATTGTCGATTGTGGTATGACAATGAGCATCGATTCGAAGGAGCGCGAAGTCGATGCACACGGTGCCTTCTCGAATACGCAGATAGGCGCGCTTCAAGGAGTTCCATTTGAAACTGCTCGCAATTGTTACAGACGAGATAAGAAAATTTCTCATCCATAACTTGAGTTGTGAAATCGTTTTTCAGCGTTCGTGGCAACAGATCGATCCTGCAACGGTTTATGAGTACGACTTTATCATCGCTTCGGGTGCGCTCGTCGAATCGCCAGTCGATCCGCTTGTGCTTTGGAGCGTAGCGAGCACGATTCGGTATTTCAACGCCACAGCATTATTCGTCGATTTGTCGGGCAAAGCCGCCGGAACGATTGCCAAAGTTTATCCGCAAATCAAGCTGTTGTCGTACAATGGCGATGGCAATCAGTTCATTCTCCAGTTGCGCACGTTTGTGCCCCAGCTCTTTTTCGACGATCCGAAGTATCGCAATAGTACGCTTTCTGCCTCGGCCAATGCCCAGCGCTTCGAAATGCGAGCCAATAGCTCTGTACTTGGTGTGAGCGGTAGCCCGCACTTCGAAGGGCGCCCGGCGGGGTTGCGCAAAAAGCCCGTGAGCCAGCTCACTGGGACGCGATCATATAGCTCGTCCGAGCTCAAGGTTCAGCAACCCACGGCAGTGACGGGGAGTTTTGATCCCGTTTCGTCGATCCCACTTGGACTCAAAAAGTCGCCGACGAGTCAGGGGGCTGTGAAGAAACCGTTTGGCTCGAATTCTCTAGCCGATGTCCCCAAGGCAAAAGCGCCAACCGATTCGTCCGAGGCTCGCGATTGCTTTGAATTCCTCAACGACATTTCGAGTATCTCGAGTATCTCGAATATTTCGTCGGTGCCCGATGCCCTCGATAAAGCGCTTCAGGATAGTGCCGATGGCGTGGATGCAAATACGGGAACGGTGCCATCGCAAAACGGCGTCACCGATCGTTCCGAACACCAACCGAGCATGATGTCGCGATCGGCTTATCACACGATTGTGCGATCGCTCGACGACATTCGCATGGGCAATGTCGAATTCGGTAACATTATCAACGTCTTGCAGACGATTCATCAGTTAGAGGCAACGGGTATTCTCGAAATTCGCAACGAAACGCGATGCGTGCGCGTCGAATTTCGAAAAGGTCAGCCATACGTCGTATGTTCGCCATCGGTCTTGCTCAGTGCCATGGGATGGACGAGTGGAGAATATACTTTCGATACGACGAAGATGTTGTCGCAGAATGCGCAACCCATCGATTTGCGCTTGCTCTTTGCCAATGCGGCGCAAGAGCAGCTTTCGCTCAATCCATTGCTCCAGGCGCTCGAAAAGAAATTCAATAGCTATGTCGTGTTGACAAATGTCTTTAGCCCACAAAATCACACCGAGAATACGGGCATGTGGTGGAAACTGTGCGATGGAAATACGCGGTTTTCCGAGATCATGATGCGTTGTGAAGTGGCGATGGATGTCATATCGCGCGATATCTTTTTAGCGTGGTTGTGCGACGAAATATGTTTTCTGAAGAATCCAGCAAACATTAAGATACGCGTCGAATATACGGCATCGGGGGCTCGTGCGGGATTTTCGACGCAGCCTTCGATGCGTGCGCAAAGATCGTCTATCCCCGAGCGATCGGCGCAAGATATCCAAGTTCAAATGATCCGCAAACAGCTCACCGATTTGCGCGATAGCTTCTCGATTCAATCGGGGTATTCGCTGTTGGGAATTCAGCGCGGTTGCGGCATTAAGGCGCTCGATGCGGCTTATTATGCGTGGATCAACCAATACCATGCCGACCGATTCGTGCGCTATAACGATCACGAATGCGTCAAACTCGCCAATGAATTGCTCATGCTCATGAACTCATCGTATGCGAAGTTGGCAAAAGTCGAGCGAGCGAATGCCGAGATGCCCGCGCACTCTGCCAGCGATCCGCATATCGAAGTGAGTCCACGCATTGGGGCTGGGCGTGCTCGCATTAGCACGCTTAATACGTCGACGGCTGAATCGAGCAAGCGTTTGCGAGCCGTTTCGAATGAGCTCAAAGCGATACAAGCAAACGAAGATAAGCAACGAAAACAAGAGTCTCCTTCGTCGTCGCGCAACCCCATTCGCCCGGCGTCGAGTCAGCAAGACAGGGCTAGCGATGGCGTGAGTCCGAAGAACGAACAATCGACGGCGCAATTCGTTAAAATGAGCGATCTCATTGCGCAACGCGAAGCGGCGAAAAAGGCACGCAACGAGGCGTCGAGGCCTGCGGGAATTGATGTCGAAAACGCCGATTCAAAACTCAATTTACAGAAATCGTCGAGAATCAGTGAGCAAGCGACGCCCGAACAGCTCTTTGCAACGGCTCAGAAAAAGCTCAAACTAGGGTTGAGCTACGATGCATTTCAAGCTATCGATTCGGCATACAAGCTCGAGCCCGATAACGAGATCTACAAGGTATATCACGCTTATACGTCGTTTCTCATCAATCCATCCAATCGCGACGAAGCGATAGAGATCATATCGGTCATTGCGCACGATCTGCGCGATCGCGCCAAACTCGAGACGAAAATTCGCGACAAAGTCTTTGCTCCCTACTACTTCCTCGGCAAGCTGTATCTCGCCGCCGAGAGGTATGACGAAGCAAACGAGGCATTGAGCTTTGCCGCCAAACTCGATCCGAGCGATATCGATACGCAACGCAGTTTGCGTTACATCGCCATGCAGATCGAAAAGCGCCAGATCCCAGAGGCAAAAGGCTTCTTTGCACGGCTCAAAGATAAGCTCTCGACCTAGGACGGCTTATGCAATGCGCGGTGTGAATACATGCGCTACGGCAAGCAATATCGATGAATCATTAAACGACGGAGATAGTCATGAGAATAAAGACTTTGGCATTGGCTGTTATGTTGGGCTGTTGTGGCGTGGGCACTGTGTCGTGTGCGTCGTCGACGGCGTCGATACCGACGCGATCGATGCCCGCGGGCGCGACGTTTTCGGGTCTTTGGTATACGAATTTTGGCGATCTTACATTGACGCAAAAAGCCGATGGTTATACGCGCGGCAATTTAGATTTTAAGTCTGGAGGAGCAGTCGAAGGGCGCGTCGAGGGGGGCGTGTTCATCTTCGATTGGGTTCAGTATGGCGATTTTCAAGTTGCGCGTCGCGAGGTTTCGGGCAAGGCATATCTCGTGATATCGGACGACGGACTTTCGGCAGAAGGCAAATGGGGATATGGTGATAAATACGAAGGCGGTGGCATTTGGACCGCGACAAAGGCTACCGAGATCTATCGCTAATCTTCGTTTTGTTTGATATGGAGCACAATTCAATCATTATGGAAAAGGGAATCATCGTCGAAGTACTCGGTCCCGTCGTCTTCGTTTGTCGGTGCGAAGGCGAACGCATCGCCGTCGAAAAGCCTTATGCATGCTCGCTTTTGGGCAAGAAATACGCCCAAGGCAAGCCGGTGCCTGGCGACCGCGTCGAGTTTTCGATTCACTCGGAAGTCGTTCAAAATCGCGATTATCAGGGGGTGATCTATGGAATTGAGCCGCGTACGAGTCTCGTCGAGCGACTCGAACCCGGTGGGCGGCGTCCGAAGAGCCTCGTCGCCAATCTCGATACGCTTGCCGTCGTTGCTAGCGTTGGAGCGCCGCCTCTAAAGCCTGGGCTCATTGATCGATATCTCGTCTGTGCACACCACTGGAAGATCGAACCATTGATCATCATTAACAAATGGGAGCTCGCCGAAGAAATCGATCTACTCTATGTGCGACTCTACGAAGCATTGGGTTATCGTTGTATCATGGCATCGGCGAAAGAGAAAATAGGTCTCGATGAAATACGTCAAACGCTAGAGGGGCGGGCGTCGGCTTTTTTGGGGCATAGTGGCGTGGGTAAGTCTTCACTTCTCAACGAGTTGTTTCCGACCGCCCAACTCCCGACGGGCGCATTGAGTGCGCAATCTCAACGCGGGCGGCACACGACGACGGCATCGCGCCTCTTGCCATTCGACAAAGGTGGCTTCATCATCGATACGCCGGGCGTGCGAGAATTCGGTATAACGGGGATTCCTTCGCAGGAATTGAGTTCTTGCTTCCCAGAATTCGAATCTTATTCGAAACAATGTCGTTTTCAGCCATGTAGTCACACGCACGAACCCGATTGTGCAGTGCGGTCTGCCGTCGAAAGCGACGAACTCGCCGCATTCCGATACCAAGCGTATTTGAAGATGTATGCCGAAATACGCGAACTCGAAAAATCATGGTAATCGCAAGGCTAGATTGCACGCGCATAGGCGCGTGATAAACCGAACATTTTATTGACAATTTTGCGAAAATTCATGAGAATTGAAGCAGTTTGCGTCGAATTTTGCGATATGAATGCAGCTATCGACGGGATTTTTCTTGTTTCAGCTGTTTGGGAGTAGATATGGCATTTGATAAAGCGCGTTGTGAGCGGTTGGCTAGAGCAATGGCATCTGATACGATGGTCTACATGAAAGACACGATCGATGCAGGTCTTGAAAACGACAATCTCTACGATGTTCTCAAAGACAACATGGATGAGAATTACAAGGCTTTTAATGTGCGAGTAGGCGCCGAGGCTGCGGCGACGAACATTTTGGAACGTGCCGTCGTCGATACGATTGTCGTACCGATGGGGACGCAGAAGACGTATCCTATTTTTTAATCGCCTATATGCTGTTGCCGAGGGAATTTGAGCTATGAAACACGTTTTGCGCATTGCAATGTTCGCATTTTTCGCCGCTATGGCGACGCCAGCCATGGCAGATGTCGTTCAGAATTACGACTTTTCCGACGTTGCTCAACCATTTATGAACATGCCGTTTAACGTGACGCGCGTCGATACGACGGGCGAATACAACATGGCAAAGCACATCTACCACATCTCGGATTCGTTCGATAACGTCGTCAAAAAACTCAAGACGACGTTTGAAAAAGGTCAGAAATTCGGCGATTTTATTCCCATGGGATTGAGCAAGCAGCAGAGCGGGGAATATCAAATTCTCTTTGGCTATCGCAATGAACACCACATGGCGATGGTTCGCCCCGAGGGCAACGGTTGCGTTATCGAAGTCGATGCGTTCCCCGTGAGCTTTATTTCGGGTGTCTATGATATTTCGATTTATGGCTATAGCATGCCCGATGGAACGGTCGTTTCGGCCGATAAATTCGTCGAAGAATAAGCGCATTTCGCAGATTCGGTTTGCGATGAAAATGAATTGATGTGTTTAGCGCGCATTCCCCACTGGGATATGCGCGCACGTCGTTTTTGTCTACTTTTGTCGATGATTCATGCAATATAGCCACGAACTGACAGTGATTTCCGATTGGTGCCAACGTTATCGAATTCCATGTGCCGATATCGATACGGCAATGCACCGTTTCGATGCTTATCTCAAGCTATTGCTTCACTATCAGAAGCGAACGAATTTGATCGGTTGTGAATCTGTATCGCAAATCGTCGAAGATTTGTTTATCGATTCGCTCCAAATCTTGCGCACAGGGGATTTGGGGGCGACGTGTGTCGACGTTGGATCGGGGGCAGGATTTCCGGCGATCCCCCTACAAATTATGGCTTCGCCTGCCGAGTTTCACTTAGTCGAACCGCGCACAAAGCGTTATGCGTTTTTGCAATGCGTTTGCCGAGAACTCGGGTTTTCGACGGTCACCGTGCACAATGCAAAGATCGAGAATTGCGATTTGGCGGCGGTCGATTTTGCAATATCGAAGGCGTTTGCGCCGATATTAGATTGGCTCGAGACGGCGCGCCGCTGGACAGAACGCGGTGCACAAGTTGCCTGCCTCGTCGCACAAGGGGATTGGGAAGCGGCGCGCCAAGTGGTCGAAAAAGATTATGTCGTCGTCGGGGAGATAGACGTTGCGCAACGCGTTTATGTTCGATTGGAAAAGCGATGCCGCGTATAGCCGTATCGCTGAGGTGATATTTATGATGCGCTGGTCAATATGACATGGGGTCAAATGGCATTTTTTGTTGCAATGTTTTTGAGCATTGCATTCCCCGTTGCGATTATTTTTTATGCACGACTCGTCCGACCGCTTAAGCTTTGCCGTCGCCACCGGATTGCATTGGGGATCGTCGTTTTTGCCTTCGTCTTATTGGCAGGGGCATCGACGCCAATTGCATCGCTCATCGCTCGCGATACGGAGCTAGCTCAAAAGCTACATTTTGGCGTTTGGGGCGGTTGGCCCTATTACTTGATGACTTTTGTATGGGCACTCGTGACGTGTTTGTTTGTGCGTGGCATCTTGGTCTACGGATCGCGAATTTGCATGGCACTTGCCAAAGCCGTTAGGAAAGACAAGGTCGTTGTGCCTTTGGACAGCGATGATATCGACGAAGGGCGGAGATTGTTTCTAGAGCGAGCCAAACAGGCGGCAACGATAGGAGCTGCTGTTGTTTGCGTGCCTCCTGTCGTATACGATGCACGAGGACGGCGGGTGATTCGCCATGTCGAAATCGATTTCGACGACTTGCCCGAGGCTCTCGATGGATTGAGAATTGCGCACCTCTCCGATATCCACGTTGGCAATACGATGTATCGCGAGAATATCGCCGATATCGTGAAAGAAACGAATGAACTCGATCCCGATATCATCGCGATTACTGGGGATTTAGCCGATGGTTACCCCGAGGTCATCGGTTCGTGGATCGACCCCATGCGCGAATTTCGCGCAAAATATGGGACTTATTTTGTGACGGGTAACCACGATCACATGTGGAATGCCCGAGGTTGGGTGCATAAGGTCGAATCGCTTGGAATCGTGCATCTCGATAACGAACACCGCATTATCGACGTCGATGGAACGCCATTGGCAATCGCCGGTGCAATCGATGCACGCGGAGAACGGCGTGGGCGCTGGCAATCGGATCCGGAGAAGGCTTTATCGGGGATTGGGACGAATGTTTTTAAGCTCATGCTCGTGCATCAGCCTGCATCGGTCGATCGTAGCCTTGCGGCAGGTGCCGATTTGGTTCTCGTTGGGCATACTCATGGCGGGCAATTCTGGCCATTGTCGTATCTCATCGATGTGCTTCATCACTATGCGCGCGGGTTATATCGCGTGGGATCGGATGAACAGAAAGCCGTCTATGTGAGTTGTGGCACGGGGTATTGGGGGCCACCTATTCGCGTCGGTGTGCCCCCCGAAATCATCGATATTCGCTTGGTGCGTCGTAGGCGGAGTGATTAATGCACTCGCATTCCCGGTTGCCAGTTGTCGATGACGGTGACCGAGGGGATGTCACCGAGGAGGTTTGCAAAGCCAGCGAATAGTTTTGCGGCGGTTCCGATTTGACTTCCTTCGTCGGGGCGAAGTTGTGAATTGATGGCGTTGCCTTTGCGCGATTTGAGCTCGGGATATTTGAGATTGAGGGCGATTTTTTCGATTTTTGTCGTATAGATGAGGACGGTAATCGTTTCGTCGTCGTCGACGTTTTCGACGATGCCGACGAGCGAATGCCAATCGTTCCAACGTCCGTCGCGGTTTCGGTCGAAAGTATTGTGAAAGAAGACCAAATCGCCTATCGCAGGTCGCGTCGTTTGATAGACGAGTTTTTGCTTAAAGGCGTATTGGTAGACATCGCCGATGGTTGGGCGTTCGTTTCCAATTTTCTGCTCAATATTTAAACCGTTAATGCGATAGACATCGCTCACATAGGCTAGAGCGAGCGAAGACATCGAGTTGACGGTTGGGGCGACTTTGGGTTGTGGAGCCGTTGTCGTGCGCGTGCCGTCGGGAGCTTTTGATTTTGTAGCTTGTGCTGTTGTTCCCATATTTGCCGCCATTTGCACGTTGTGCTTTGGGGGCAGCGCGACAGAATTAGCAGCGATTTTTTTGGCGCCAGCCGTTTGAATATCGTGTTTAGGCGCGGGAGTCGTAGATTGAGCAGCGACTTTTTTGGCGCCAGCCGTTTGAATATCGTGTTTAGGAGCAGGCGGGATGGCGATATCGTCGACTTTGAGCGAACCAGCAGTCTGAATATTGTGTTTTGGCACGGGGATCGCTTTTTTTGCGTCGATGATTTGCGTTTGTTCTGGGGCATTTGCCGCGGCGAGTAGTGAATCGATATCGACTTGAGGCGCGTTTTGAATTTGCGTTGGTGCGTCGTTTTTGCTTTTTGACGTCGAATTCTTTGTCGAATTGGCTCGATCGTCGATGATGGTGCCGACTTCGTCGAGGGCTTGCATGGCGGCAAAGATCTCTGCGTCGAGGTCGTTGTTTTCGGCGACGGTTTTACCCGTCGAGCGATATGCCAAGATATCGTCGGCGTCTTGGGCAAAAGCTTGTGTAGCGGTAGCTAGAACACAAGAAATGACGAAGAAAAATCGAATTTTTTGACAATAATTGAATTTCATCCCACACCTCCCAATCATCGTGCGACGAGCGGTTTTTAATGCGAAAAGGGAATTTGGTCGAATTTTCGAGGAAATGGAGGTGTGTATTGGCGAAAAAAAGAAAGCCGCGTGTATGCTCGCAGGTGCCCTGTATTGAGGGCACCGAGAACATAGCGCGGCAAGCGCGGCGTATTGGCTTGTCCAATAGCCGCGCAGCGTAGGCGTATGCGCGCAACGCCAGCCCGACTCGTCGGGCTGTGCGTGAGCACATAGCCGTAGCCGGCGCCGTATTGCGCTTGCGCAATAGGCGTCGAACGCGAATTAATCATCGGATTCGTCGGTATCGAACGTATTGGATTCGTATTTTTTAATTTTTTTGTGCAGATTAGTGCGTTCGATGCCGAGAATTTCGGCGGCTTTTGCGACGTTTTGTGCGGCGGCGTTGAGTGTGGCGCGGATGAACGCGTGTTCTGCGACGTTTCGGAATGTGCGCAGGCTCATGGATCCTGGGGTGATGGTGGCGAGTCGCTGCATGGGGTTGTCGTCGTCGTTGGTGTCGATGGCGGCGGGTTTTGAGTTGGCGGGCGTATCGTTTTGTTTTTGGTCGAGTTTGAGGACTTCGTCGGGGAGGTCGTCGACGGTGACGCGTTCTTGGCACATGATGACGAATCGTTCGCAGATGTTGTGCAGCTCGCGGATGTTGCCTGGGTATGTGTATTGGCCGAGGAGTTCGCTGGCGCGGTCGGTGACGCTGAGCGGTGTGCGGCCGTATTCAGCGGCGATTTGAGCGAGGAAAGCGTTGAGCAAGAGTGGGACGTCGGTGAGTCGGTCGCGCAGGGGGGGGACGTGTATGGGGACGACATTGAGTCGGAAGTAGAGGTCTTCGCGGAAAGTGCCATCGGCGACGCATTTTTTGAGATCTTTGTTGGTGGCGGCGATGACGCGAACGTCGACGTATGAGAGTTTTTCGGCGCCGACGCGCATGTATTCGCCGTTTTGTAGGACGCGTAGGACTTTTGATTGTGCGGCGAGAGACATGTCGCCGATTTCGTCGAGGAAGATGGTGCCGTTGTTTGCCATTTCGAAGAGGCCTTTTTTTGAGACGGCGGCGCCAGTGAAAGAGCCTTTTTCGTGGCCGAAGAGTTAGGATTCGATGAGTTCGGCGGGGATGGCTGAGCAGTTGACTTTGACGAAAGATCGCTTTGCGCGGTCGCTTTTGGCGTGGATGGCACGTGCGACGAGGTCTTTTCCGACGCCAGATTCGCCCGTGATGAGGACGCGTCCTTTGGTGGGCGCGACGACGTTGATGGCGTCTTTAATTTTGAGCATGGCGGGGGATTCGCCGAGGATGCCGCAGAAATCAGGCGTGGTGTCGGCGTCTTCGAGGCTTTGAATTTTTTGTGTGAGTGTACGTCGTTCGACGGCGTTTCGGACGCTGAGCAGAAGTCTGTCGCGGTCGAGTGGTTTTTCGAGGAAATCGAAGGCGCCTAGCCGCGTGGCGTTGACGGCGTCGCTGAGCATGGCGTGCCCGCTCATCATGATGACTTCTGGGGCTTGTGGGAATTTGTGTAGTTTTTCGAGGAGTTCGATCCCCGACATTCCGCCGAGTTGTACGTCGAGTATGGCGACGTCGAAGGCGTCGGCTTGGATCTGCGCCAATCCATCTTCGGCGCTTGATGCGGTTTCGACATCGTAATCTTCGCCCATTAGCACCATGCTAACAGTACGGCATATGTTTCTTTCGTCGTCGATGACGATAATGCGTGGCATCGCAAATCTCCATGAGTTGAAGTAAAGTGGCAACGATTTTGCCGCTCGGCATCATATCATAGAATCGCAAAATCGGCGAAAAGTCTTTATCATGCTATAGAATTGCAGAATCGGCGAAAAGATATTGGCATTGCTTTTGGGAAATGTGTGGGGGGGTGTGGCGTTTGGTATTTGGATTAAAGAGAGTTTTGTTCTTCTCGTTCTTCTTCGA
>ERZ1026772.660-NODE-660-length-23304-cov-6.845370_pt1 | contig 23304 bp, 17 predicted proteins | sample MGYA00380124_ERZ1026772 | MGnify/ENA primary metagenome ERZ1026772 (study PRJEB33269, sample SAMEA4719760) | human gut metagenome | biome: human-associated habitat; feature: organic feature; material: feces | place: Cameroon | collected 2013-10 ...
ATGATCCAAAGTTCTTCCACCATTCAAGATTTGCAGATTAATCCAATCACTTTGCGGAACTCTTGTAAGTGAATCCAATTTTACAAACGATGGAACTACAAAGGGTGGATTATACTTCCTTATTCGTTCATTAGCCGGAAATGCCAGCTTTCTCTCTTTTCCCCTGATAGAAGAAACATTGAGAACTTCCAGATATTCCTCACAAACACCAACAACCAGATATGTGCGATCATAGGCTGGCATGACCCCATCAACGAATTTGATCCGTCCTAAAACTCCATGACCTTCCGTAAATTTCACTAACAGATCACCAGCCTTCCATTATCTGCATATACGCTGTATGCGTCATCATCAGCCGATAATGAAAAGCTTTCCAGTTGATTTCTGATCTCGCCTGTCAACTTTAGATCACCGTATAAATAAAATGTTACACCATGGATCATTTCTTCCGGAACTGCTTCAGCAGAAGTTTCCTGATATGCGCGGATAATTTCACGCATACGGTTAATATCCTCAGTTTGTGACATCATATCTACAACAGAACGAGTCTTATCATGATAACCATTACTGTTCATACCATGATCAAATGCCAGCTTCCAAAAAGTAAATGTGTGATTTATTTCAGAAAGCTCCTTGGCAGATGCCCTGCCAAATATATCCATTATCATATTCAAAATGGTATATTCTTTTTCTGAAAACTCTGGTTGAAACACTTCGCTGTCATGCTTAAACCCGAAGTAATCATTTTTGTACTTCAATCGGATCTTTTCAACCACACATCCATTCTCAAATGCCAGCACCTGTTCCTGAAACAAAGGCTCTCCATTTTCAGCTACATTCGCCAAATCTGCCAAAATCAGTAACTTCTGCAGTTTCATATTTCCTTCATATGTGTTTGGCTTTGAATCAGCACCATTTTTAATGAAAAATTTCGCGTAATCGTATACATCTTTCATTTGATACCCTCCTTATTATTCTCATTTCTTAATTGAAATGAATCCCAAACATAGCAAACACATCGGTCGGATATCTGAAATACACCTTTGTTTCTAACACATTATCAGTATATCGTTATTCGAAATATTCGTCAATGATTTTTCTTTTACTGTTAACCATAAAGCGGTCCGTAAGCCTTACATGCAGCCATGTCCGCAGCTTCGGTATCCCTGGTTCCGAAGCTTCCCCATGCATGTGGGCGGAAGATCCTCTCTTCTTCCACGTTGTGCATAACAACCGGAATTCGAAGCATGGAAGCCAGTGTAATAAGGTCTGCGCCAACATGTCCATGGATAAAGGCTCCATGATTGGCACCCCAGTTTGCCATCACACTGTATACATCAAGGAATGCACCCTCACCTGTCGTACGTGGTACAAACCAGGTTGTCGGCCAGGTCGGATCGGTCCGGTCATCAATCTTCTTATGTACGTCTTCCGGCAGCGTAATGCTCTTTCCTTCTGCTATCTGCATTACCGGTCCCACACCCTCTACCAGATTCACACGAACCATCGTAAGCGGCATTTCCGCATCGGTCTTAAAGTGGGAAGAATATCCGCCACCACGGAACTGGCAAAGCTCTGCCGGACACCAGCTTGTTGCCTCAAGGCAGGCTTCAATATCTTCCTCCGTCATCTCCCACCATGGCTTCATCACGGCATTTCCCTGTGCATCCTTACTCTTACCGGTTGCATCCAGACAGGTCGAACCGGAATTAATCAGATGAATAAAGCCTTCCTTGGCCGAGCCCTCCGGCTTCCATCCGGTCACCCGTTCCACAGCCTCCGGACTCCAGTAGCATCTGACATCCGAAAATCCACTGGCTTTTCCGGTAAGGAGATTTCCAAATACCATGGAAAGACCGTTCAGATTATCATTCTCTGTCGCAAAGACATAGGGCGCTCTCCTGCCTTCCCAGTCGAAGGTAGAGTTCAGAATTGCTTCGGTAAAGTCTGCGTTCGGTTTATAATCCGTCCACATACGCTGTCCCTGGAAGCCGGCAAACAATGCATTTCTTCCAAGAGACTCTTCTACGAAGCCTTTATCTGCAAGCCTCTCATTGCCTTCCATAATATCCTTCACAATGAGCGTCATCTTTACGACAAACTCCCATTCTTCATCCTTCTGCTGTCTGCTGTGTGCACGGCTGTCCGGATTCGGATCGTGTCCTTCCCTGCAGTGTGCCTTTACCCATGCAAGTGCCTCTTTGAACTTCTCTTCATCATAAATACCCAGATCCATTCTCCGCAGGATCTCTGTCATATCGACCCATTCCGGACGCATGCCCAGATACTTTATATAAAACAGCGGATCAATAAAGGAACCCATGATTCCCATGGAAACTGCACCGATTCCCACATAAGCCCGGTTCTTCATCTGTCCGACTACGGCTGCACATCTTGCAAACCGCAGAATCTTTTCCTGTACATCGGAAGGGATTTCGCTCTCTTCCATATCCTGTACATCTCTTCCGTAAATGGAATAGCAGGGCAGTTTCATCTGATTGTGCGCGGCAAGCGCAGAGGCCAGATAAACGGCTCCCGGACGCTCCGTACCGTTAAAGCCCCAGATTGCCTTAATGGTAAGCGGAGAAATATCAATCGTTTCTAACGGATAACACCAGCTCGGAGTCACACTAAGCGTTGCAACCACATTCTGCGTTTCAAAATAAGAAGCACACCTTGCTGCCTCTTCTCCTCCCGCAATGCTTCCCGGAAAAATCACAACCTTAACCGGAGTCCCGTCTGCATAAAATACATTTTCCTCAATCAGCTTTTTGGCAGCCTCTGCCATTTCACGCACTTTTCCTTCCAGTGCATCACGAATTCCCATACGTCTGGAATCTACGATGGGACGGATTCCTATTGCCGGATAACTTTTCATATCACTCTCTCCTTGTCTCTTTTTTCAACTTCATCATCTTGCTTCACCTGTTCTGATATTAATCCCTGCCTTTTATCTGAGTACACTTGTATAATCTGAGTTCGGTCCGCTGAATACATTTCTAAGGTACGCAACGGAGGCTGCTGCGTCAAGATCCAGTCTCTGTTCATCTGCGCCCTTGCTTAAGTCACGCCATACTTTAATATCACTACCGACTCCACCGCCGCTTCTTACAAATGGCTCCATAACGACATTCTTGTGATATCCGATTGCCCGGAGTGCACTGCCGATCTGATACCAGGGCATTCCTCCTTTTCCGGGAAGCCGGCGGTTGTTTTCACCGACATGGAAGTGGCCGAGACGGTCACCTGCCAGCAAAATTGCTTCCACCATATCATCTTCTTCGATATTCATATGGAAGGTATCCAACATAATCTTCACTGCCGGAACGTCCACCTCTTCCACGAACTGCTTTGCTTCCGCACAGGTATTGAGCAGATAACCTTCAAAACGGTTCAAAACCTCAAGACAGTATTCCACGCCGCATTCTCCGGCAATTTTACCAACTGTACGCACATTGGCAACACTTCTTGCCCAATCTCCTGCTTTATCAATCGGCTTGGAATAATCCACCGGCCAGTAAGAATAAATACCACCGCCAATTGTGTGGATATCGAGAATTTCCAGCTTCTTCAGAATATCGGTATAAAATGCAATCGCATTTTTAACTACTTCCGGATCACTGCTTCCAAGGTTTTCTTTCGCATTCGGTCCATATCCGGCCGTCAGCATAACTCCCGCATCTTCTGCCATCTTTTTCATCTCAAGGAGCTCGTCCTTACTGATATTTTTGAGCATCGCACAGGAGATTTCCAGAATGTCAAAGCCCAGATCCTTTACCTTGGAAATGTACTTCTTCTGATCGACATTCCACTCCTTCTCCCAGTATGCAAAATAAATTCCGTATTTCATTTGATTTGTTTCCCTTCTTGAATCATATTCTTGTGCCTTCGGTGCAGACACATCCAGCTTTCCTGAACAGTTGACTGCTGCCTCCGGTTCTTATACCAGCCTGATCATCTGGAAGATCTCCACCTTCGGCAGGTAGATCCGCAGCGTATCACCAAGTACTTCCGTCTTAAGCTCTGTTTCCTCCGGCAGCAATACCGCCTTTTTATCCGGCTTCTTTACGTCAATATAAATATCGTGCATTGGCACTACCGGAGATTCTTCCTGCTCATTGATGACGGCAAAATAATCGCTGCCATCCTTTTCCCATCCAATCACTTCTACAAATTTCGGTGCATTGGAGGTATAAACCATCTCTCCGATGAGCGACCGGATCATTCTCGTGAAGACCTGACGGCTCATATAGGGCCGTGACATTTCAATCGGAGCAGCCGACCAGAGAAGCTTACCCTTTCCGGTATCCTTGCAGATTACACAGGGTTCGTCGGTATAGATTCCGGGTGGATTCGAATGGATTGCCGCAAAGTCTTCCGTATCCGTCAGGGTATAAGGCAATACTCTGGTTGCCAGCACGGTCACTCCTTCCGGATCTGTAATCCTGGCAGTCATCTGCGCCATGGGAACGGTGAGAGGTGTCAGGCTTCCAAAACCTTCGAAGATTGCCATTCCCTCTTCTGTCGGGCGCATGTAAGTAAACTGATGCTCTGTTCTTCCGGTCACTTCAATGCCAAGCAGCTTCTGCAGCCTCGGATGTCCCACCGGACCACTGATATACAGATTCCCTCCACGGTTCACGTATGCTTCAATCTTGTCCATTTCCTCATCCCGGATCGCTGCCACATGAGACAGAATCATTACATCGGCATCCTCTGTATCGATGTTCTTTGTTCCGATGACTTCAAACGGAATATTATTTTCACGCATGATCGATGCTGCTGCCACCGGGCCATCCAGATATAGATCCGGATGAATCTTCTTCTGCATCATATCCTCACAATTTTCATTCGGATTATATTTCGCATGCGTTGCAAACCAGATCGCTGCATTGTGATAGAAATTACCGGACACATATTTCTCATAAGGACTGGTCTTTGCATAAATCCGCTTCATCAGTCCGTGATAAACCTCCGGAACAATCGATCCATCCGGGTTGATTGCATCCACAAGCAGGAATGCACCATTATGTACCAGTGCCGTAATCACATGAAGCATCAGCTCTTCTTCAGTCTTCGTGGTGGTATGATAAGCAAGCTCCGGATCACATCTTGACGTATGATATACGAACGGAAGGTTTGGAGATACATTTTTATAATACTTGTTAATAAAGGTCTGCTGCAAAAATCCACCGTAATAATCACCACCGCAATAATCAATGGCTTCCGTCAACAGTTCACTGCTGCCATCCACCCAGCCACCGGTGATTCTGGAAAACTGATGTTCAATCGTTACGTTCGGCTTTACGGATTTCACACAGGCAGTTGCGAAATTCGCATACTCTGCCATCCACAGATCCCTGCGGTATACGAAGTCCAGCCAATCCGGATCCTTCCAGTCAATTTTACGTGGAAGCTCCTTACCGGTCTCCTTCTTATAACGTTCCCTGCAGCTTGCACAATAGCACACCTCCGGGAAAAAGGTCATATCAAGAAACATCCCCTCAAAATCATACATGGTGTTCATTTCCGTAAGGCATGCCTTCACATATTCCCGGTACTCCGGATTGTTCGGACAGACAATTCCATATCGTCCGCTCTTAAAATCTTCTCCATGCCTGTACTCACGCATCATCTTTCCCTCTGCCGTAACCAGTCTCCAGGACGGATGCTCTTCATATGCCCAGTTATCAAAAATCTGCGTAAAGTACGCAATTACGGCAATTCCGTTTTCATGACAGGTTTTCACCATATCACCAAAAAAATCATACCCTTTAAGTCCCCGGTGCATCCGTCCGACCTTTGTCGGATAGTAGCACAGTCCGGTATGCGGCTTACCCTTTACCATTGCAGCCTGAACGCCTGCATCCTTCAGGGCTTCCACATACTCCTTCACATTGATCTTTGAAAGAAACTCCGGATTCCAGTCATCAATATGCATGTCCATCAAATTTCGTCTGTAGTTTCCTTTAATCCACATATTCTGCCCTCCCAATGAGCGGTTTTATTTAATTATATTCTATCCCCGTAATGTGCTGAAAACAAGAAAAAAATAAGGACAAACCATGTCGGACTTTCGTTTTTTTCCGATTGGTTTATCCCTATTCTTACTATTATAGATATGGGAATCTGTCACATCCCATATTGTCTTTTTATGCAGTAATATCCAGTGCATGCCAGTATTCGTCATTTCCGGATCCGCAGGTTACGGTAAGCTTCTTTCCAACAACAAAAACCTTGCAGTTGTTGACACTTCTTAATGCATCCAGCTTTAATTCCATTGTGCCGCCATTGGTGTCAAGGAACAAAACCTTTTCTGTAGACTTACCGGAAACTGTTCCGGTTACGGTAATCGTTGCAGAGGTGTTCACAGATGCAGAACTGCTGCCACGTTCCCCGGTCAGGGTAGAAGCATGCCAGTAACCGTCATTTCCGTTATACCCTCCAACAGTCATCCTGTTTCCTGCAACCGTTACCAATCCGTTAATCGTGTTGGCATTGCTGTCAATCTTAAATTCCATGGTACCGTCCTTAGTGTCAAGGAACAGGACGCTTTCTGTTGTCTTACCGGAAACCGTACCCGTAAAAGTATTAGTCACTGTACCTGTGGTATTGCTGTTATTTCCACCTGTGGTTGTGCCTTCTGCAACACGGTTTGCATGAAGGTACGCATCACCTCCACGGTAAAACCATACCGTCAGTTTCGTTCCTGTTATTTTCCATTTGCCATTGGTGGTATCGGCATTTCCATCCACTTTAAATTCCATCGTTCCGTCCTTGGTATCAAGAAACAGGACATCACTTGTGGTCTTACCGGAAACCGTACCATTTACATAGGTTCCACCCATGCTGCTACTGCTGTTATTCTGGGTATTGGACGCATCTGCAATCGAAATCGCATGCATATAGGCATCGGAACCACGCGCACAGGTGATGTTATACTTTCTGTTGGCTACCAGTACGGAACATCCGTTGATGTTGGTCGTCTGGTCATACTTAATCTGCATCTCGCCCTGCGCGGTATCCACATAAAGGACATCGCCATTCGTCTTATCACTGATCGTTCCTGTTATAGTAGAAGTCTTGGAAGTATCAATGGTAATTCCAACCGCTGCTCCATTGTAGGTAATCTTGGTCGCATGCCAGTAACCGTCCGAACCATGGGAAATTGCTACGGAAAGCTTCGTTTCCGGCAGAAGAATTCTCGCCTCACTGACATCGGTACTGCTGTCAATCTTAATCTCCATCTTGCCATCCTTCGTGGATAACATCAAAAGCTCTGCAGTCGTTCCCGATGCAACCGTTCCCTGCACATTGGCAGTTTCTGCTGCATATACCTCTGTCTGCAAAAGTGGTGTCAGCATCATTGCCGCTGCAAGACATACCGCCAGACAGTTTCGCCATCCTGTCCATTTCTTCATCGTAAATACCCCTCCTATAATCTGTCGTTCATCAACTTTGTTGTAGTGGTTTTCATAATATTTTCCTTATGTAAACCATCGTACAACATAAGCTCAAAAAAAGCAACTTTTTTCCACACATTACTGTAGCTCTTTATAAAACTGCTACAGTAGAAAATCTATTACACACCGGTCGTATCAAAATCCGGAATAAAGCTCTCCTTCGCCACATCGCCCTCCTGGATAAAGGCATTGGTAATGCCAAGCTGCAATGCATAGTCCACGACCTGCTCATACTCCCGTGCGGTTACCTTGCGCATGAGCTGCGGCTCCTGCCGTGCGGCCTCCTCCAGTTCCTTCTGATTACCGCTGTGCGACGTAAGCTGTACCATCGGCGTGTACTGGTTCATCAGACTAACGTAAATCTTGTCCCCATAGGTTTCCCACAAATACTGCAGAACAGCTTTCGCATTTTTCTTATGTCCCGGCAGCAGTAAATGCCGGACAATCACCCCTTTTTGCATCATTCCTTCTTCATTAAAAAGAGGTTCTCCTGTTATTTTCACCATCTGTTCCAACGCGCGCTTCGCCACCTCCGGATAATCCCCTGCATGGGAAAGTCTCCCTGCCAGTTCTCCATCCATATATTTGAAGTCCGTAAGAAAAATGTCCACCAGACCCTCTAATGCTGCAATGACATCGGCCTTTTCATATCCGCTTCCATTATACACAACCGGAATGTGAAGTCCCTGCTCCTTTGCCCTGATGAGCGCCCATACAATATCCGGCAGATCATGATCCGGCGTCACCAGATTGATATTGGCTGCTCCCTGTGCCTGTAACTCCAGAAAAATTTCTGCCAGTCTCTCCCTGCTGATTTCTTTTCCTCTTGTACCGGCTGCAATATCAAAGTTCTGACAATAGACACACCTTAAGTTACATCCGGAAAAGAATACGGCACCTGAACCCCTTTTTCCGGAAATGCACGGTTCCTCCCACATATGTAAGGCAGCTCTTGCCACCCGCAGCTTCCCATCCATCTGACAAAACCCGGTCTGTCCTTCCTTCCGGTTCACACCACACTCTCTCGGGCAAAGCCTGCATTCTTCATAAGCTTTCTCAAACATATCCCATTCCTTATTTTCATCATTCACATCTGACTATATGCTGTATTTACCATATTCCTTTATATACTGTGCAAAAAAAGGTAATGCAAATGAAATATATCCTTGTCTTGAATTCAATATACCTCTTTTAACCAGCCGGTCTCTATACATAGAATAACTTCCTGCTTTATCTCCCATAAGTTTTAGAACCTCTTCTCGTTTATACTCTTCTTTTTCAACCAGAAGCTCCGCAAGGAATCGATCCATTCCCGTCATTTCTTCCCATATTTTTTCATAAGAATAAGCATAAAGTTCTGTCTTAAGTCTGAGTATTATATCATCCAATGTTTCATCATCACATTTCTTAAAATATAACACTCCCAGTTCCTGAAAAGCATATGCATAACCCCGGGTAATAATTGCCATTTCCCGGGCCTCATCAATGTCTATGTTAAGCTTATTTCTATATACTTCTGTCATTCTTATCATATTTAAAGGCTCTGTTTTAATTGTTGTCGCTCTTCTAAAAAATGTCAGATTTTTCACATTGCAAAGTTCCTGTATGTTCTCATATAACCCAGTACATACAAAATACACTGGATATCCCGCTCTGAGCCATTTTCCATATTCAGATGCAAATTTAATCATTTCTTCTGATTTAGATACTTCATCAATCCCAATCAAAATCTTCTTTCCCTTTTTCTGAACCGCTTGTACCATCAGTTCAATTTCTACTCCAATATCAAAAAAAGCATCATTTGTCGCTTTTGTATATCCAAAACCTCCACCTGATCCCAACACGGTTGCAGAAATATTCACTCCCGTGGTTTTATCTACAGAACCATAGCCTTCCTTTACAAGCATTGCTGCTATCTGTCCCAGTATATCTCTGGTTGGATTTACATCAAAGACAAGCCAATCCTTATATTTGCTTTGATTAATTTTCAATTCCTCCTCTACTTTCGCCAGAATAACTGTTTTTCCAGATCCTCTGACTCCGGTTATCTTGTAAACAGACTCTGATGGATTATCATATGAAAAATTCTCTAATATCTCATCAATCATATTAGTATGGATATATGTGGATTCCGGTGTTTTACTGAATGTAGTTGTAAATGGATTTTGCATGTGATTACCTCATTTATAATTATTTATACTTTTTCTATCTCTTTATACTTTTTTATACTTTTTTCAAGTAGGTTTCCAACGAATATTTTTTCTACTTTCTTACATAATTGTTTGTTATTCATTTTCTACACTTTCAATAACATTCAAAATTTGAATTCATTCCGATTTTGCACACTACAATCTGATTTTCTCAAATACTAACTATTACACACCTATTATAGACTATGTATATTTTTATATCTATTCCTCTCCCAAATATGTTATACTTTAATCAAGTATACCATCCGTGGTATACTTGTCCATTTTACCCATAATGGAACAAAACCACTGTACTCACTCAAATGTCAAGGAGTTAAATATTATTTTATGAACACCAAAGTTTTACACACCCTGGAATACGACAAAATTATTCAATTACTCATAGACAAAGCAACCTCTGCTCCCGGACGGGAACTGTGCCGCAGGCTCATTCCTTCCACGGATTTATCTGCGATTGAGAGCGCCCAGCAGGAAACAGGCGATGCACTCTCCATGCTGCTTACGAAGGGCTCTACTTCCTTTGGTGGCAACAGGGATCTGCAGTTTGCCATCAAGAGTCTGGAGATCGGCTCTGCCCTCTCCATTCCGGAGCTTCTCGGTATCGCAGGTCTTCTCCAGAATACCGCCCGCATCAAATCCTACGGACGTAAAGCCCGCGAGGAGGATGCCGACACTTCACTGACACCCTACTTTGCAGCGCTGGAACCGCTTACCAGAGTATCGGAGGAAATCAGCCGCTGTATTCTGTCCGAGGAGGAAATTGCAGACGATGCCAGCCCGAAGCTGAAATCCATCCGCCGTTCCATTGTTTTAACCGGAGACAAAATTCACTCCCAGCTGAACAGCATGGTAAACGGCTCCTATCGTACCTACCTGCAGGACAACGTTATTACGATGCGTAACGACCGCTACTGTATTCCTGTTAAGGCAGAATATAAGGGACAGGTCAGAGGTATGGTACATGATCAGTCCTCGACCGGTTCTACCTTTTTCATTGAACCGGAGGCCATCGTTACCCTCAACAACCAGTTGAAAGAGCTTTCCATTCAGGAAAAGGAAGAGATCGAAGCCATTCTCTTTTCCTTAAGTCAGCTCTGCGCCGAACACACGGAAGAGCTTGCCCGCAACCAGCAGCTGATGACACAGCTTGACTTTATTTTTGCCAAGGCTTCCCTTGCACTTGACTTAAATGCAACAAAGCCGGTTTTTAATACCGATCACTATATCCAGATCCGGAAAGGACGGCATCCTCTCCTTCCTTCGAAAAAGGTGGTTCCGATTGATATCCATCTTGGAAAGGATTTTGACCTTCTGGTCATCACCGGTCCCAATACCGGTGGTAAAACCGTAAGCTTAAAAACCATCGGACTGTTTACCCTCATGGGACAGGCCGGTCTTCATATACCTGCGCTGGACCGCAGCGAGCTTTCTATTTTTACAGAAGTATTTGCAGATATCGGTGACGAGCAGAGCATTGAGCAGAGTCTCAGCACCTTCTCCTCCCATATGACCAGCATTGTTTCCATCCTGCAGAAAGCCGATGCCGATTCCCTGTGCCTGTTCGATGAACTGGGTGCCGGAACCGATCCCACCGAAGGTGCCGCCCTTGCAATTGCAGTTCTGGACTACCTGCATGAGCGTGGGATCCGCACCGTTGCCACTACCCATTACAGTGAGCTTAAGGTCTATGCACTTTCTACCGATTTTGTAGAGAATGCCTGCTGCGAATTTAATGTGGATACCCTTTCACCAACCTACCGCCTGTTGATCGGCGTTCCCGGAAAAAGCAATGCCTTCGCGATTTCCAAAAAGCTCGGGCTTCCCGATCACATTATTGAGGCAGCAACCGCACAGATCGGCACGCAGGATAAAAGCTTTGAAGATCTGCTCTCTGATCTTGAGGAAAGCCGGATCACTATTGAAAAGGAGCGCCGCGAAATTGCTTCTTATAAGGAAGAAATCAAGGCGCTCCGCGAAAAGCTGCAACAGAAGAACGAAAAAATTGATATGGCAAAGGACCGCATCTTACGCGAAGCCAATGAGCAGGCCCGTGAGATCCTGCAGGATGCCAAGGAAACGGCCGATGAAACTATCCGGATTTTCCAGAAAGCCGGTCCCAATGTTTCTCTGAAAGCACTGGAAAAGGAGCGCGAAAAGCTCCGAGGTGAAATCGGTAAGAAGAACGACAAACTGGCACTGAAAACGGCTCCCACCAGATCCGGGAAAAAGGTCAGGGCTGAGGACCTCAAACTCGGTGATACCGTGAAAATCCTCTCCATGGGACTTGTCGGAACGGTCAGCACGCTTCCGGATCACAAAGGAAATCTGTTCGTACAGTGCGGCATCATGCGCTCCCAGGCAAATGTCAGGGATCTTGCTTACGGGGAAGCCAAAGCAGAGCCTGAGAAGCCGGTTTTACAAAGAAGCCATACCGGAAGTGTAAAGATGTCCAAATCCATGCACGTTTCCGCTGAAATCAATCTTCTTGGCAAAACCGTGGACGAAGCGCTTGCCGAGCTTGATAAATATCTGGACGATGCCTACCTTGCCCATCTTCCTTCCGTCCGTGTCGTACACGGCAAGGGAACCGGTGCTCTCCGCAGTGCCGTACAGAGCCATTTAAAGCGTATTAAATATGTAAAGAACTACCGGCTCGGGGAATATGGAGAAGGAGATGCCGGTGTCACCATCGTCACCTTTAAGGAATAGTGTGAAAAGTACAAAAATATTTGAACAAATCATTTCAGGAAAGGTAGAATAATATATGGCTGCTAAACAGAAAATTTTAATTGTAGATGATGACAACAATATTGCAGAACTGATTTCTCTTTATCTTACAAAGGAATGTTTTGAAACCATGATCGCCGGGGATGGTGAGACTGCACTTACACTCGCAGACAGCTTTGCCCCCAACCTGATCCTGCTTGATCTCATGCTTCCGGGCATTGACGGCTATCAGGTCTGCCGGGAAATCCGTGCCAAATCATCCATTCCGATCATCATGCTCTCTGCCAAGGGCGAGATCTTTGATAAGGTTCTGGGATTGGAGCTCGGTGCCGACGACTATATGGAAAAGCCCTTTGATTCCAAGGAACTGGTAGCACGTGTCAAAGCAGTTCTGCGCCGTTACAAACCGGCTGCTGCCGCACCGGAGGCTGCGGATATCCGATGTGTGGAATTTCCGGATCTGATTATTAATCAGACCAACTACTCTGTCCTCTATATGGGACACACGATTGAAATGCCGCCAAAGGAGCTGGAGCTTCTGTACTTCCTTGCTTCCTCTCCAAACCATGTGTTTACCCGCGAACAGCTTCTTGACCAGATCTGGGGATATGAATACATTGGTGATACCCGTACCGTTGACGTACATATCAAGCGTCTGCGTGAGAAAATCAACGATCATGAACACTGGAGGATTGCCACCATCTGGGGTATCGGCTACAAGTTTGAGACGAAATAATTCATGAATGCTTATCGATGATAAGCAGCGAGGCTTTTATGAAAAAAACACTTTATCTGAAATTTATTCTGGCTTATATCATCTTCGGATTTTTTGGTTTCATGGTTGTTGCTACCTTTGTAAGCAGTATGACCATGGAGCATCTGAAGCGTGAAAAGGCAGATGCCTTGTATAAGGAGGCAACACTGATTGCCAACACCTACGCTTCCGACCTTTACAACAATGAAACCACTCTGGAAAGTGTGAAAAACCAGCTGGATGCACTGGATACCTACCTTTCAGCTACCCTGTGGATCATTAACCCGTCCGGACGTCTGGTGCTCTGTTCCAACGAACCCATCAACGTGGAAAATGAAATTGTCATCGACAATTTTGACCCGACCATTACGGAAGGCTCCTACTACACCGTCGGGAATTTCTTTGATACCTTTACAGAGGAACAGTTGAGTGTCTTTGCTCCGATCACCTCCGATTTCAAGGTACGTGGATATGTAGTCATCCATTATCCGATGAGTAACCTCACCGCATCCTGTAACAGTCTGCTGAACATTTCCTATATTATGCTCGTCATACTGTTTTTACTGTCATTGATTATCCTGATCTTTTTTACTGAGCTGGTTTATCTTCCTTTACGCAAAATCACGCAGGCAACCGAGCAGTATGCATCCGGCAACATGCACTATGAATTTCAGATCGACAGTGAAGATGAAATCGGATACCTTGGTGCAACCATTTCCTACATGGCAGGTGAAATTGCACGTTCCGAAGACGATCAGAAGAAGTTCGTGGCAAATGTTTCCCACGACTTCCGCTCACCCTTAACCTCCATCAAGGGTTATCTGGAAGCAATGCTCGATGGCACGATTCCTCCGGAGCTTTACGAAAAATATCTGAACATTGTATTGAACGAAACCGAACGGCTCCGTAAGCTGACAAACAGCCTGCTCACCTTAAATAACCTGAATACGAAGGGAATGCTCCTGGATATCAGCCGCTTCAACATCAACGCCGTCATCCGTAACACGGCTGCCTCCTTTGAGGGCACCTGCAGACAGAAGATGATTGCCATTGAACTCATCCTCACCGGTGACGAGCTTTATGTCAAAGCCGATGTCGGCAAGATCCAGCAGGTATTGTACAACCTTCTCGACAATGCCATCAAATTCAGCCACGAGGATTCCATTATCAGGATAGAAACCACAGAAAAGCACAATAAGGTATTTGTCTCTGTAAAGGACAGTGGAATCGGTATTCCGAAGGACGAACTGAAGCAGATCTGGGAACGCTTTTACAAGTCCGATCTGTCCCGTGGCAAGGACAAGAAGGGAACCGGCTTAGGGCTTTCCATCACCCGGGAAATCATCCGTTCCCATGGTGAAAACATTAACGTCATCAGTACAGAAGGCGTTGGCTCGGAATTTATTTTTTCACTTCCGGTTGCCGCAGACGAAGATGACGAAGACTAATCTCTCCGGCCGGATCAGAAGATACCACATTTATCATTCATTACAGAAAGAAGGAACAACATGCATATCATCTTACATCAGCCGGAAATTCCGGCAAATACGGGAAATATCGGAAGAACCTGTGTCGCCACCGGCACGGATCTTCATTTAATCGAGCCGCTTGGCTTCCAGCTTAACGAAAAGTCCATTAAACGTGCCGGCATGGATTACTGGGAGCATCTGAATGTCACTCGTTATATCAATTTTGAGGATTTCAAATCCCGGCATCCCGGCGCCAGAATCTGGATGGCCACCACCAAGGCGCAGCACGTCTATACGGACGTTTCTTTCGGTCCGGATGATTATATTATGTTTGGAAAAGAAAGTGCTGGTATTCCGGAAGAAATTCTGATAGAATATTCAGACACGTGCATCAGAATCCCGATGTTGCCCACGATCCGGTCCTTAAACTTATCGAATTCGGTATCGGTCGTTTTATACGAAGCACTCCGTCAGCAGAATTTCGAAAGCATGCAGCTTACCGGAGAGCTCCATCGTCTTCACTGGCCGGATTCCTCTATGTAAACAGAATAAATGCACGAATATAATACAATTGGAGTACCTTATGAGTCAGACTGGAATTTTAACCAAAGCAAAGAAAAAATTTATTGGAGATAAAGCCTTTTACCGTTATCTGATTTTTCTGGCCTTTCCGATGATTGTCCAAAACGGCATCACAAGCTTTGTCAGTTTCTTAGATAACATTATGGTCGGACAGATCGGAACAGAACCCATGTCCGGCGTTGCCATTGTAAATCAGTTATTTTTTGTATTTAATATCTGCATCTTTGGAGGCGTCTCCGGTGCAGGTATTTTCAGTGCGCAGTTTTTCGGAAAAGGAGACTATGAAGGACAGAAATATACCTTCCGTTTCAAATTGTACGCCTGTCTGCTGATCACTGCGATTGCCTGTGTGCTGTTTCATTTCCTGGATGAACCGCTCATTTCCCTCTACTTAAATGACGGAGGTTCTGTCGGTAATACCCGGCTTGCCCTGTCCTATGGCAAAGAATATCTCGCCATCATGATCTTTGGTCTGCTCCCCTTTGCTGTTTCGCAGACCTATGTAAGCACGATCCGTGAAACCGGACAGACCTTCGTGCCGATGGTTTCCGGTATTGTTGCGGTGATTACCAACCTGGTACTTGATTATGTACTGATTTTCGGCGCCTTCGGAGCACCGGAGCTTGGCGTAGCCGGAGCTGCCATTGCCACTGTAATCGCCCGTTACACGGAATGCCTGATTGTTGTTGTCTGGGCTCACCGCCATCCGGATAAGAATCCTTATCTTATTGGTGTGTATAAAGGATTACGCATCCCCGGATCCATTCTTGCCGATATTTTCCGTAAGGGACTGCCCTTAATGTTTAATGAAATGCTGTGGGCGGTTGGCATGGCCGTCATCGTACAATGTTATGCTGTACGGGGTCTTGAGGTGGTTGCTGCGCAGAATATTTCCTCCACAATTTCCAATCTGTTTAATATTGTTTATCTACAGCTTGGAAACTGTATTTCGATTGTGGTTGGTCAGAAATTGGGAGCCGGTCAGCTTGAGGAAGCCAAGGATGCCGATAATAAGATCATCTTCTTTGATGTGGCGTGTTGTGCCTGTATCTCTGTCATTATGATCCTGCTCGGCGGTCTTTTCCCTGAAATCTATAAGACAGAACCCGGCATCAAGGCTCTTGCCAAAAACTTCATTATTATTTCTGCAATGGCGATGCCTCTGTGTGCCTTCTCCCACTGCAGCTATTTTACCCTGCGTTCCGGAGGCAAAACCATCGTCACTTTCCTGTTTGACAGTGTTTATACCTGGGTGGTCATGATTCCCTATGCCTTCGTTCTATCACGCTTTACCACGCTTTCCATCACGATGGTATTTTTCCTTGTCAGCTTTACAGAAATCATCAAGGTCATCATCGGCTTCTTTATGATTAAAAGTAATGTCTGGCTGCAGAACATTGTGAATTCTTATTGACCGGATGATCAATCCTCATTCAGATTCTTCTGCTGCTCCTGTTCTTTACGGAGTTCCTTTTCTGCCTTGTTGCGGATCCGGAGCTCTTTAAAGAACTGTGTCAGCATATGGGAGCATTCTTCTTCCAAAATTCCCCTTGTCACCTTCACCTGATGATTAAACTCAGGCATTTCCAGAATATTTAAGATGGATCCTCCGCAGCCTGCCTTCGGGTTCATACTGGCCATAACCACTTCATCGATTCTTGCCTGTACAATTGCCCCGGCGCACATCTGGCAAGGCTCCAGCGTCACATACAGCGTACATCCCTCAAGCCTCCAGTCACCTAATTTCCTGCTTGCCTTATTGATTGCGGTAATTTCCGCATGCGCCAATGTATTTTTATCCGTATTCCGACGGTTATATCCTCTTCCGATAATTTTTCCTTCATGCACGATCACGCAGCCAATCGGTACCTCACCCAATGCATAGGCCTTCTTCGCCTGCCGTAATGCTTCCTTCATGTACTTTTCCTGGTCGGTTAGTTGTGTTGTTTTCACCAAAACCTCCTGGTCATAGCTATAGTTTGCTTATTCTCCGTTCATTCCTCGCAAATGCACCTTTCCTTCCATCCCCGGAATATGGTTCAGGTGCTCCGCAATTCTTTTGATCTCTGCTTCTTCATAAGCATGAAAAATCATACCCTTATCCACAGATCCTTCCATTTCTGCAATCAGTTGTCCACTATCCTCAAACTGTTGTAAATAATAGGCAGGGCTTCCGGCAATCCATATACAGATCTCCTGAAGCTCCTGTTGCGTATGAAATTCTTTTACAACCGTTGTCCGGAATTCATAAGGAATACCGGAGTTTTTCAGCAGCTCCACAGACTGCTGCACAGCCTTCACAGGAAAAGCATTATCAGATGCTTCTGCATACGCTCCTTCTTCCGCAAGTCCCGTTGTCTCCTGATATTTCCCGGGTGCATTCTTGATGTCCATTGCCACATAATCAATCTGCTTCTTTCCGATCAATTCCTCCAGCATATGTGGATGAGAACCGTTCGTATCCAGTTTTACTGCCAGCCCCAATTCCTTAATTTTCCGAATGAAGTCCGGAAGATCCTGTTGAATGGTCGGTTCTCCACCGGTAATACAGACGCCGGACAGAATATGTTTACGCTTTTTAAGAAAACCAAGGATATCCTCTTCCGTGTAATGCTCCTGTGTCAGCGGGCTTAATACCAGTCCCCCGTTATGACAGAACGGACAACGAAAATTGCAGCCTCCGGTAAATACCGTTGCTGCAACTCTTCCAGGATAATCCAATAATGTTGTTTTATTTAAACCACTGATTAACATTGTATAACTCCCATTGACAAAGAATCAAAAAACACATATACTAAATAAGTCTGAACCGTGCAGCTCTTGTTTGTAAGGAGCTGCTATGGCTGCCCGGAGTAAGTGGCGTTAACGATTGGGTCTTACGCAATGGAGACTGCGAACCGTGTCAGGTTGGGAACAAAGCAGCACTAAGCAGAACCTGCCATGTGCCGTAAGGGTGCCTGATCTCAGTTAACTGCTTTGGTAACGCGTAGCAGTTCCTTATGGACAAAGCCCACGGTTCTTTTAATACATCAATTACTTACCTTCAATGTCCATATTGCCTTATTGGGCATGCCTTTGAATGTTTGTATCCTGTCAATCCCTGCGTGCCGCTTTCTTGGCCTTCTTCATTTTATACATTTCCTGGTCTGCGGCCTCAATAATTTCCTCAATATCCAGATCCGGTACCGGCTCTACAATGGTATACCCCATACTTGCTTCCAGTGTATACTCATGGTTCGAATTTGCATTATAATTCTCGATCCCTGTCTGAATCTGGGAAATATAGTTCTTCGCATCTGCATCCGTATATCCCTTGGACAAAATAACAAATTCATCTCCGCCGTACCGCATCAGCAGCTCACCATGCTTACGCACCTGATTCAATACATTGGCCATTGCCTTAATATATGCGTCACCTTCGTCATGTCCATACTGATCATTGACCTTCTTCAGACCATCCAGATCAAGAAACAACACAAACAAAGGCTTACCTCGTTCCTGTGCCTCTTTTACAATTGCAGAAGAGAACTTGAAGAATCCGGCACGGTTAAAGATACCGGTCAGTGTATCATAGACCCACATACGGTTCAGTCTCTCAACCATCGCATTCATAACTTCCTGCTTCCGCACGCTCTCTAAGGCATTATTAATATTCATAATAAACAAATGAAACCAGGAGCTGTCAATCAACAGACGGCTCTTTCCCAATACGCAGTATCCATAAGTTCTTTCCTGATAATGTACCGGCACAATAGTATAAAGCCTGCCGCCATCATGCTCTTTATATTTCTCCGGAAGTAACTCATTCACATGAAAACGTCCATAAGTCTCAAAATGTCCATTCCGGTAAGCAATCGGAACTGTCGCATCCTTCGGATACGTCAGTAAATTCATATTTCCGGCTTCGGTATTCAGATGAGACATAATATCGGTATTAATTGAATTCGTGTTATATCCCAGGCAAAGGTAAAACTCCTCCGGATCTAACATGGCAATATATTTACGAATCTTCTCAAACAGATCCTTCTGTGTCTCCACCCCTACAAAGTCTGCTGAGGAAGCTTTAATAATCTCCGTATAGGTGGTAATCTCAATTCGATCCTGTGCCAGCTTCCTGCGGAGTTCTGCAAAGTCTTCCTTCGTATCGCACCTGCATCCACAGCTTTCGGCAAACACCGGCCAGGAAAGAAGCTGCTCACTGCCGATCCTAGGCTTACCGGCAATCTCATCCATCAGATAGGTATATGCCTTACGTCCCAACTCCTCCTCCGGGCGCTGTACACTCGTAATACGGGGTGCATGGTTCTGTGCCTCATAAATATTATCATATCCGGTAATCATGATATCCTCCGGTATACGATACCCACGCCTTTCAAGTTCGTACAGGGCTCCGAGTGCCATCTCATCATTTGCTGCCATAATAGCATCCGGCATATCCAGTCCGGAATCTGCAAAAAATTCCACAGCCTCCATTCCACTCTTAGGATGGTAATCACCAAAATAAATCCGGTGATCCTCAATCTCCATTCCATGCTCTTCCAATGCCTTCTTATAGGCATTCAACCGTCCTTCTCCATCAGAATTTCCCTCCGGACCGGAAATAAAGTTGATGGTTTTCGCATCATGCTTTTCAACAAGATGATTGATCAGCAGTGTAATCCCATTGTCATTCTCCATACTAAGATTCGCCATACCCTCAACTTCCAGTGTCAGATTAACACAGGGTACTCCGGCATCATGCACATTCTGAACAATATTCGCAATCGTCTCAGCATTATATAACGTATCACCATGAATAATGACACCATCATAGTTCGTAAAATCGGGGAGCTTATAGATTTCCATCTCTCCGGCAATAAACTGTGTTGTTGAATAAGACCACACGTCACAACTAAATACATAGATGTCTGTCTGATCCTCTTTCGCCTTCTCTATAATTCCATTCAGAATCCGTTTCTGACTGTCAAAACGGATTCCCCCCATAATAACCGCAATTTTCATAGCAAACCCTCTACCGTAAGATAGTTCTTTTTTACTATTTCCATTATACAATTCTATGACACGATTCGCAAGTAATAACCGAATTTTCCATTATCTGACCTGCCATCACACCAGAATTGCGGAAAGCCGAACATCTCTGCAACAAGCTTCTCCTTCTCGTAATATACACCCGGAACCCCCACTCCGAACTGTCTCGCCTTTTCATCCACACGGAATAGTAATAAATATCCATAATTCATCAGGCCATGCACTAAAAAGCTGTTCTGCAGGATATGTTTCATTGATTCCGGGAGTACTGCAAAATTTCCCTTATTAACACGATAGACTTCTCCAAGCTCCCTGCAGGCCTCCACCTTGTGACAGGAACTGCGTATCTGCTCCCATTCCTGATCGATCTGATGGCCCCTGTCTTCTCCGCCAGTCCGGATCTGTAGTTTCCTTTGCTGTTCCTCCCTTTCCTGTTTATCCTCTTCCTGCTTATCTTCTTCCTGTTTGTCCTCTTTCCGTTTATTTTCTGTAGCAGTAACAGCTAACTCCTGCTCTTCTGTTTTATCCGCATTGGTATCTGCTGCATCCTCTCTTAAGTCCCGATTTATCTGCCTGAGAATTATTTCTTTTTCCCTGATCTGGAGTTGTAATTCTTCTTCCTCCGCTTTTGAAACCAACGCTGCTGCTTCATTTTCGTCCTTCCACTGGATTTCCATTGTCCACTGCTCTTCGATCCGTGTGAGCCTTACGCTTCCCAGCAGTTTCTTTTTTTCATTCTGTTTTTCCGCATTTTCTGCATAAAGATAATAATTTTTTCTAACCAACATAAAAACTCCATACAATGAATATAGTCTGTACTACTATATTCATTGTATGGAGAAATCTTTACCTGTTCTTAATAAAATACAGACCTTAAATTCCATTCTGTGCTTCAAGATAACACATGTAATCATAGACCATCATGGCAATCTTAAAGGTCAGCGCATCATCAAAGGTACGCACATCCAGTCCGGTTGCCTTCTGCAGCTTCTCAACACGGTACACCAGCGTATTACGATGAATAAATAACTGTCTGGAGGTCTCTGATACATTCAGATTGTTCTCAAAAAATTTATATGCTGTGGATATAATCTCATCATCCAGGCTGCCCGGATCGGTATCTCCAAAGATCTCTTCCAGGAAGATCTTGCAAAGATTAGTCGGAAGCTGGTAAATCAGTCTTCCAATGCCAAGTGTCGCATAGGAATTTACACGCTTCTCCGCATAAAAGATCTTGCCGACATCAATCGCCATCATTGCTTCCTTATAGGACTTGGAAACATCCTTCAATTCCTGCACAATGGTTCCATATGCCACACGGACATTCGTCATAGCCTCCGCACTGATTGTATCCACAATGCTCTGCGCCACCTGATGAATCTCTTCATAACCCTCTTCAGGCTCCAGGCTCTTAATCAGAATAACGTTGTTCTCATCTACCGCAGTAACAAAATCTCCCGATTGTGAAGAAAACATACTGCGAAGCAGTTCTGCTATCGTGCTGTCCTTCTCCTTATCCGCTTCAACCAGAAGTACAACACGTGGTACTGCAACCTCTACATGAAGCTTCTTCGCCCGGTTGTACACATCAACCAACAGCAGATTATCCATTAACAGATTCTGGAAAAAGTTATTCCGGTCAAAACGCTCTTTATAAGCACTCTGCAGCTGCAGCAGCTGGCTGACCGCAATTTTACCAACCATGTAGCTTTCATCACCACTTCCACGTGCGACTAATGCATACAGTAATTCTCCTTCTTCCGATACTTTCAAAAGATGATGAATTCCAATCACCTGACTGTCCGCAGGAGAAGCAATGAAATACCGGATCATGTCTCCCGTAACCTCTTCATTGTCAAAGGTAGAAACCACCTCGATTCCATCTGCATCATAAACGCAAAGATCTACTTTGGTAATATTATGAAGTTCCTCAATACAGTTTGCCAAAACCTGAGTAGATATCATCTCTTTACTCCTTTACATTTTTCGGCTCGCTTTCGCTAAGTGCTCTACACAAAAGGGATGCCTTTTGGCATCCCTCGCATATACATCATACTAGTTTGTAATAACCTGTTCTGTTTCCTTATCGAATACATGAATCTTTTCAACATCGAAAGCGAACTTAACAGTATCGCCAGGTCTAGCTGTTGTACGGGAATCAACTCTTGCCGTGATCGGGAACTCAGCCAGATCAAAGTATAAGTAAACTTCAGCACCAAGTAATTCATATACCTTAATTGTAGATTCAAATACACACTTGGATGTCTCGATGAACATTTCGGAATCATATACATCTTCAGGACGAATACCAAATGTAACTGTCTTTCCAGCGTAACCGCCTTCAATCAGCTTCTTGGATTTAGCCGGAGGAAGTGGAATGCTGTTTCCTGCAACCTTAAGACTTGCAGTATCACCATTTACTTCTACTGTAGCATCTAAGAAGTTCATCTGAGGTGATCCCATGAATCCTGCTACGAATAAGTTGGTCGGCTTCTCGTATAAGTTCTGAGGAGTATCAACCTGCTGGATTACACCATCCTTCATAACGACGATTCTATCACCAAGGGTCATAGCTTCTGTCTGGTCATGTGTTACGTAGATGATGGTTGTACCTAATCTCTGATGTAATTTAGCGATCTCGATACGCATCTGTACACGTAACTTGGCATCCAGGTTGGAAAGAGGTTCGTCCATAAGGAATACCTTAGGATTACGAACGATTGCACGTCCCATGGCAACACGCTGTCTCTGACCACCGGAAAGAGCCTTCGGCTTACGATCAAGAAGAGGTGTTAAATCAAGGATCTTAGCTGCTTCCTTAACCATCTTATCAATTTCATCCTTCGGTACTTTTCTTAACTTAAGACCGAAAGCCATATTGTCATATACAGACATATGAGGATACAGAGCGTAGTTCTGGAATACCATCGCGATATCTCTATCCTTCGGCTCTACATCGTTAACTACTCTGTCACCGATCTTCAGTTCACCGGAAGAAATATCTTCCAGACCTGCAATCATACGAAGTGTAGTAGACTTACCACATCCTGAAGGTCCTACGAAGATGATAA
>ERZ1026772.661-NODE-661-length-23212-cov-4.583754_pt1 | contig 23212 bp, 2 predicted proteins | sample MGYA00380124_ERZ1026772 | MGnify/ENA primary metagenome ERZ1026772 (study PRJEB33269, sample SAMEA4719760) | human gut metagenome | biome: human-associated habitat; feature: organic feature; material: feces | place: Cameroon | collected 2013-10 ...
GTTTTCCAGGGTCAGGTCTTCTGCATAGAAGTCTGTAGCCTCTTGCATCAGCTGTAGGGTAGCAGTCTGGCTGACGCCTCCTTTTTCCGGGATATTGTAGATCTTCACGCCTTCCTTGCTCTGTCCGATGAGCGAGATGTTTGGCTTTTTGATTTGGGTTACGCCATTGTCGGCATTTCCTGTCAACTGATATTCTCCATCTGGCACGAAGATGTAATAGCGGTGACCATCTGTCTTGTTGTTGTTGTTTGCCGCTGCGATAGCCTTGTCGAGGGTATGATCCGAATCTGTACCTACGATGAAGTCAAATGGATGTTTGTGATAAAAGGTTTCACTTTTCGCAATATGCAGTTTGATGGTCAGCTTCTGCAGGCACTCCTTGCCATAGATATCCTTGAAGATGGCCTCGCCAGTATTTCCACCCTCTGCTTCTGTGGCAGAGAATTTAAGAGTGAAATCGGTTCCTGGCTCCAAATCCCAATATTTAAACACATGTTCTCTTTCTGCACTTTCAGTCTGGAAGGGACCTCTCTTCACTGCCTGCATCGTGCGGTTGAACTTCAACTTGATGACACCATTGGCAGGCACATCTGAAGCCTCGATGGTGAAATGGGTTCCTGTGTCATCGATTTTGATATCGGAATTTGTGGCCTTGATAGGGTATGTCTTGCCATTGATGGTAACTTGTTCCATGACTGGTTCATCATTTGGAATATCGAACTCGAATTTTACGTGATAGGTAGTTACCGTGATACCTATTTTATTCTTTACCGTTACGATGCATTCCGGCTCTTTTACCGTTGCAGAGGTTGCGGAAACCGTGCCCCCATTGGTGGCAGTACCCGTTACTTCTGGTATCTTTTCATCAGAGTTTTCCCATGGCTTAACATGGAAGATGAGATATTGGTATTTACCATACTGCATTTCAATCTCATTCTTATAGTACGTTGTTTCTCCACAGGTCAGTGTTTCAATCTCAGGTAATTCTTCTTCTTGTGGTTGATAGGTTACGCTGAAACTTTCGCTGTATGGACCCTCTGTGAATTCCACGTTTTGGGTAGCGGTAGTTCCCGAACAGGTAGCTTCTGCTACATATTTATCATCCAGCGTTACCTCTTTTCCGGCAATATTCACCTTTTTATTACCTTCCGTAGCCACCAGTTTGGCGGTGCAGTTTGGGGTAGAAGGGAAGGAGATGATAGAACCCGCATTAATCTGCATTCGCTCGGTTCGTTCGGTGGTGTTGTCGAATTTGCCATTCGTTGCATCGAGGTCTATCTTCAGGTCAATGCTTTCCTCTCCTCCCACGGTTCCCTGTTCTGCATCGTCACCAAGCTTCATCGTGAGCTGGGTAACAAGAATACCCTTTGTCTTCTGAAGATTGATGCTTGGTGCCCCCTTGTCCTTGGTAAAATCCCAGGTAGCAGTGGCAGGTTGCTTGAGAGCGAGGATATTGAATTCATTAGGTTTGAACATTGGATACAGACGGATGTTTTCGCCCTTAGCGATATACTGTCTGCCTATACCATAGTTAAATTCATCCCCCGTTGAGCTATCCACGTCAGATTCATCCTTTTTCGATAGATCAATCCAGTAGCTCAGTGTATTTCCCTCGTAGTAGAGGCTAGTATTTCTAGGAATGGTAAACTTGTCGCCTTTCTCCACCCAGGTAGCTTCTGGGGGTGTACCTGTGGCATACGATCCCGCATTGTAGGTAACGTAGTAGGTATTCGTCTTTTCCTTGAAATAAACCAGCAGGTGGCGGTGGTTGGTAATGTCGAACTCCAGTTCGTATTTGGTGCGGATGCTGTCTTCTGCCAGATAGGTGGTTTCGCCTGTGCGGTAGCATTCTGTTTTTTTCAGAACGAATACGGTTTGCTTGGAGCCGCTGGCAATACCCCAGGTTCCATCATCGTTCTTCTTCACATTCTCTGTGGTAGAAGCATCCTGCATCTTTACCATATCCACCGTGCCGTCATCGTTCATCTTCAGTACGGCGAGCGGTTCTCCGTTTGCATCCGTCTTGGCAGGATCCACAATCTTATCCAGTTTGTAGCCCTTCTTTCTGTATAGGGTCATTCTCACTCGCTCACCTTGTCTAAAGGCGATGCCGCCGTCTGGCAGGTCATTGGTTTCGTGTCCTTCTCCCTTGTTGGCGGTTTCAATCTTGTCTATCTTACCACGGGCTGCATCTTCGGTTTCGGCATTCAGTTTCACCCAGTTGGCTGCCTGTGTACCCAGTTCTATCCACTGGTAGTACGAATAGTCATCGCCAATGATGATGCGAAGACGGGTCTTGGCACTTGGGGTGGTATAGCTATATACATACATGTGCGCTTTGGCACCCTTTTCCTCTTCCTTCAGCGAAGGTAAACCGGCGTTCTTACGCTCTATGTCGGTACGTTCTTCGTCGAGGGTAGGCACCACACCGTCGATGGTGGTGGTGGTTATCTTGGAATACGAGAGGATGGAGATTCTGGTTCCTGTTCCTGAAGGAAACCAGAAGGTGGTACCAGGACCGAAGGCACACCAGTTGTCTAAATCGGTGTTGCGGATAAAGCCTTTGCTGCCCGTCTGGCACCATAAGGTTGCGGCGCGCCAATGCGGATAGTCTTTACCGCTTTCACGCACATTGACAAATACTTCTGATGTCCAGAAAACATTCTTGTTCTCTTCGAAGTTTACCGCCTGTGCGCATACCTTTCGGGTTACTCCGGTATTCGGGTCGAGATATTCCCTTACCTTGCGACCGAAGTCATAGCGGATTACAGGACTGCTGGTACGGTTGTTCTGAGTGGCTGGGTTTATTCTGAATACAGGTACGAGAACGAGCTTTTCGTCATCTTGGCTGAACGAATAGGTTTTGCCCAGTTCGTAAATCTGTTTGTGGTCAGTCTTGAGCGCCCAATGGTCGAGCGTATAATAATTCTTGTTCATCGTTCCATCATCATTCACGCTCTTGAAGAGGGTGTAGTTGGTAGGAATGGTGAAGGAGCGCACATTTGCTATGGCGCTTGGCAGTTCGCTTATGATGGCCTCTTCCAGTTCCGGCACCATATTCTGATAGTCCTTCTTCTGGTCTTCTCCATCCACTTTGGTTCCTGGCTGATATTCGAAGGATACGCTTCCCGTGTGACCTAGAGCGAAATGAGCGGTGAAAGTTCGGTTGATGAAGGTTTCTGCGGTGCTGCCCATGGTAAACTGATAGGTGTACCATTTCTGCTGATTTCCATTTTCATCCTGCCAGTAATCAATCATATAGTCGGTGATTGTCTCGCCATCGCAGGTTACTTGGGTGCCTGCGGTGTACCAGCTCTCCGCCTTTACCACCTTACCGTTTTCCTTGGTCTCGTTATAGAAGTTGCTGTACTTTGGCGAAAGTTCCACGCTACCCAGTTTGGTATCCGAAGAAATGGCAGTTACCTTGCGCATCTCCTGACGCTGATAAGTAACAACGATAGGGATGATGTTGTTGAATTTCGTGAGTGCTTCGCTGGTGATGGTATAATTGATGATATAACTGATGGTTGGATTCTCAGGATTCTCAGTATTCTCCTTATTCTCTTTCATCGGCAATGGGGTATCGCTGCCTTCCACCTTGAAGCCAGTTACGGTGTAGCCATAGTTTGCCTTTGCCTCCAGCGTAACCACGTCGCCCGCCTCAAAGCGGTTGCCTCTGTTGGTATGGGTTGAGGTGGTGCTGATATTGACGGTACCGGCATTCTCGTTCTTTTCGTTCGGGAATTTTTCAGGGGCGGCATTGCTGATGCTGTTCTTACTTACCACGTTAGGCAATACCGGATAGGTGGCACTGATAGACTCGTAGAAACCCCAGGCTTTGGTAGAACCCGCCTTGATGATGTTGATATGCAGACTGGTGGCATCGCCCTTGTAGGTAAAGGTGATGGTCTTGTTGTCAGCAATCTCGATATCGCTAGCCGGTATGGTGTAGTTGTTGTCGTCTGTCACCGTAATTCTGGCAGCCTGGGCATCATTGGCATCTTGGCTGAAATAAGCCTCCGTATTCTCGTAGTCGGTATCCTTTTTGGCAGAAGCCTTCACCGTTACCTTCATGCCATACACGGCAGACAGGGTGAAGATGGTTCCGTTGTTCACCTGTGCACCCTTTCCTTTCAGGGCATTGATGCGGGCATCGTGGTTGTTTATCTTTGCCGTAGCGGCAGAGGCATCCATCAGCAGGTTTACGTCTTGCTTTACCTTTGTGTTGTCATCCACAAAGATGCTGCCTGTGCTTGTATAGCCCTTGGTGCCCGAACTATGCTGCATATTGATTTCAGGTGCTTCGCTGCTATCGAAAGGCCATGTTACGGTTGTTTCCTTGTTGGTATCGGTGAGGTCTAGCTTGTTTGCCGTCATCTTCGGGGTAAGAGTTACATCCTTGGTGAAGGCATAGGTTTCACCTGCCTCGTAGTTGTTTTCGCCATCGGTCCAGTATTGGAAGGTGTGGCCTTCCTGGTAGAACAGGGCGTTGGTAGGCATCTGTGCCTTGCCCTCTACATCGCATTTGATGCTGGAAGGGATATCGCCCTTTACACTCTTTCCCAAGAAGGACACGATGATGAGCTTGATGTTGCGCACATCAAGACTGCGGATGTAAGAGCCCGCTGGAATTTTCAGGGTCATGGTTGTAGGGGTTCCTCCGTCGTAGCGGATGGTATGGATTTCTCCGTCTTTGCCCGATGCGCTCCGGTTGCTGAAGCTGGTCAGCAGATTGCTGCCTTGATAAACCTTGATGGTTCCTGCCTGGCTGGCATTGCATAGGGGCAGGTTGATGCTGGCAGCCTCGGCCACTTCCAGCTGGATGGTTCCTCCCTCTTTGAAGTACCAGCCGTTGGTGGTGTTCTGCCATGCTCCGCCATCTATCTTGATTAATCCGTCATGGTCTTCCTGATAGAAATATTTCTTGGTGAGGTCGTAAGCGTGTTCATCGCCATATTGGGTGGTCTCCTTAGGAGTAGCCTTGGCATAGAGATGGAGGTCGGTAACGAGTATTTCTCCCTGTGGCACCTTGGTGGCAGATACCTCAGTGTTGTTGAACCAGCCACGGAATACGTAGTTTTCAGGAAGCTTCAGACTGCTTTCATTATATTTGTATTTCAAGGGAGTATTGGCAGCCACGGTTTCAGAACCGATGGACTGGCCTTGGGTGTCGTAATACCAAACCGTTACCTCTGTTTTCTGCTCTACGTTTCCCAGGATGGTGAGGTCGGTGACGTAGGCGTTTTGGTCAAGACCCTGCGAATAGTTCTCGAATTTAATCTGGCAGTTGGTACGGTTCACCGTCAAGGTAAGGTCTTCTCCTGACGTGTTTTCAATGGATTTATCGTGGAGAACATACCAGTCGGCATCTCCATCTCCTTTCACAGATACCTTGATACCACGCTTGCTACCCGTGGCAGCCTGATGCAGTTTGATTTGGGTGATGCTTTTGAGTGGTGATGTCACGACACTAGGTTTGGCTGCCGAATATTCTTTGGTGTATTTGGCAGTCTGCATGTAACCTGTGGTCGAGAAATTTACGGCTTTAGGATAGATACCAACACCATTCAGGGTAAAGGAAAACGTATCTCCAAATTCGGTTTCCTTGTTGACAACCACCTGATTGGCTTGTTTTCTATTAATCTCTTCGGTCCAATCCGTGAAGTCGGTGGTATAAATCACCTCCTCGGACACTGTCCCGTTTTGTGCCCATGCACCACCGGTCCATCCCATCATGAGCAGTATCATGATGGAACGCACCAGGTGTAGGGTTATTATTTGTTTCTTTGTATTCATATTTGCTGGTTTCTTTTTTACTTTTATCTTACGATCACCTTCTTATTTCCGAAGATGTAGATGCTAGGGTAGAAGCCACTATAGGTGGCGGTGCCCGGCTGAACATCCAGGATGCGGTAAAGCTGACCGGTGGTTGAGAATACCTGGAGCTGGGTGGCATAGGTACTCTCTATGCGGATTCGCCTGCCTCCTATAGGCTGCACGATGAGATAGTTGCCCGATGGGTCATCATCATCGGTAATCTTCACATCTGGTTCAATCTTTTCGATGCCCGTGGTATCTGCGATGCGAATCACGGATGGGGCAGCAGATGAGCGGGCCTGAGATGTGGTTGCCGCAGGTGTGAGATAGGTGCGGAATGGCATGACGGTGGCAAATGGCGAAGTTTCTGCAAATGCATCGCTGAATGCCGTACCCTTATCGTTCATGCCATAGATGGTTCCGTTTGCCACCTTTTGTGCCTTGAAGGTTCCCATGTGTGAATAACCGTTTACATCCAGGGTTCCCGTGGATGTAGTGATAGGAATTTCGATGGCACGCTTTTCAACTATTTCTTCGTTCTTTGGCTGGTACTCCGTGCCGTAGGCATGGAAGGTAACCGTCTGTGCCGGGGTATCGATTCCCAGACCTTGGGTGTATTCGTTATAGAACTTGCTTGAGAGGTCAAATTCATAATAACGGTAACCTGGGAAACGAACCACATACGGAATATTCGCTGTCAAGGCAAGATAATCATTATATGTATGTGCTTCGTTATAATAAGAATTATACCCATAGTTATAATCCTTGTTACCATAGGTCTTCACAAAGAAGTCGTTCTTGAAACTGTAATCCCAGCTTGCGGCTTTGTCTGCCTGGAAGAGTCCCGCTTCTTTGCCCGGACGCTGGAAGGTGGCGGTGGATTCCTTTACCTCAGTCAATCCTCGCAGCCAGTACTCATGGTGCAGGGTGTGGGTGCCATAGAAATGGGTAATCTCACCATTTACCTGTGCCTCTACCTTGTTTACGGTGAATGGCAGGCTGATGCCTTCCCATGCTCCCGTGGTTTCCTCGGCATAGTACATCGGCTTGCGCACATACCAGGCATGCTTGGTTACCGTGAATGGGATAGGGGCGCAGAAGTCGTTGTTGATGCAATTTTCATTCTCGCTGTTCTTTCCCTCTGGGGTGCGCTCCACGAGATGGAAATAAGGGGTGGTGAAATTACCGCCTGTACCATTGCCTGTTCCAACGCTGGTTTTATTGGCTACAAGATGATGACCCTTAATCAGGATTTCTTTCTTTTCTTCATCATAGTTCAGTGCCGTATGAACGATATCGTAAGCCTCGGTTGTGTTTGCCTCTTCGGTATCTGCCGCCTCTGTACTGTTTGCTGCGGTATATACCAGGAGGTTCTGGGTAACTTCTGGCTTGATCATGAAGTCGTAGTACTTCTGGGCATTGTCGGCCACTGGCGGATAGAAGATGCCCTTCTTGCTGATGCCCTCGCCGATGCCCTGCTTGCCGATGCCCTTCTTGAGGTCGTTCTGGCAAGTAAAATCTATCGCCGTTGTCGTTGGCTCATACACATATGTACTCCATTGACTCTTCGTACTGTTGTAGGCATTATAATGGAAGGCATCGAGCTGGGTGTCTCCGTAATAACCGGCTGTGCGATATACACGGTTGGTCATGTAATCTATATGTCGGGAAGTAATCTCGGCAGGATAGTTGTCTGGAGTCAACTGCAATGACTGTCCCCAGAATAGGAAGTCGTTCATTTGTTCTTTGTTAAACAGTGGCAGGTAATCGCCGGTTCTCGATTCTGCTTTCGTTTCTGTGGCAGCCGTGTAACCCTGTGCACGTGCCTTGTCTATCGTATGCTTCTGGTCGTGACGTGTCAGACTCTTGCCGTAGTTCGGGGTCAGGGCACTGCTGCCACCCGTACGCAGATAGACGATACCCGTATTGTTGCCGGTGTAGGCATCCGAACGGTTGGCATACTGATAGTCGCCGTTGGCATAGTAATCGTAGATGTACTTCAATGCCGCCTTGTCATCAGGATCCGTCATATCGTTGCTGTAGCGGGCACGCAGATAGTACTCATTGAGGTCGTATGCCACCTTGCCATATTTGAAGTCATCGTATGTATAACCCTTTTCGGCAGTACCATCCATTCGATAGACGATAGGGGAGGTGTTTCCTATAGGATTAGTAGGATTAGTAGGATTATACTCAAAGCAGCAGTGGTAGGCACCCTTTTCGTTACAGCCATTGGTAGCAATATTGCCGTTTTTCAGTCCGAGGTTGTAAATCTGTCCCTGGTTCTCCAGGAAGAGTGCCTTGTCCTTGCTGAAGCCTTTCAGCACATGACCGTTGCCATGGAAGGTTCCCTTGAATGTGGCGCCTGTTCCATCGATATTGTCTCCGATGCTCAGGTCGCGCTGGAGGATAAACTGGGCATAGGCACCGCCATCATTCGATTTTTCCTGCAGGTATTCCTTGAAGGCCGTCAGGTCGCGCTGGTTCTTGATGTAGATGCGAGGCTCCGCAAAATATTGTGGCTCACCCTTGGCACGAGCCTCTGCTGCTTCCTTTGCACGTTTCACTGCCTCAGGAATATGCAGGTTCACCTTGTCTGATTGCGGATCCATCTCCTGGTAGTTGTGAACCACCAGGGTATCGGATAGCTGCACCGGAACTGGGAACAACTGCTTGTCGAATCCCGTCATGGAGATAGCCAACTGCACGCCGTAGCCATTCATGAAGTAGTAAGCCGGAATTTCCAGATAGTCTTCCGTCTTGTCGTAGTAGGTTCCGGCAAAGAGGTCGGTTCTATTATCTGTGGCTGTTCCCTGCTGATAGGTGTTGTTTTGAGGAGTATCTTTCTTGTCAAAGATATCTTTCACCCAAGTGTTTCCATCCTCAAATTCAGGCTTGCCGTCCTTGTCTCGCTTCAGCTTGCCGATGTGCCAGTAGTAGCCGTTGGCAGCAAACGATTCGTCGGCATCAATCTTCACCAGTTTTTTGTTGATTCTGATCATCTCTCCCGGCAAGGCACAGTTTTCGATGCTGATGTTGCCGCTTACGGTAGGTCCCTGCACATACTCAATGGTGAGATAGATGGTGTAGGTATATTCACGTGGAACATAATACTGTACCTGTTCGTTAGCACCGATGGTTATATCTGAAAGCGCCTTCTCTACATACTTTTTGCTTGTAGTGTCTAATACATAGAGTTTCTCTACCTTTACATACTCGTCAGTCTGTGGCTGGTAATAGGTATTGGCAGGATCCAATTTGCCGGATTTTATCTCTATATAATTATTATTCTCATCTTTTTTAAAGAATTTCTCAGTATGCGCATAGATAGGCGTATTGTCGGTATCGCTCACGTATCTCTCGTAAGCAGGAGCCTTGATAACCAGGGTAGCCAGACTCTTTTCGGCAAGGTGATTCTTGAAGTAATCTTTTTCAGCATCATTCGTGTTGTTAACCTTGTCAACCAACTGGAATGAAATCTTGGCATCCTCGGTTAAGCCCGAAGGCAGAGTCTTGTTGAAGATTTCAACGTTGTCGGTGGTTTTTGCATTATTCATCTCCAGCAAGGCGGAGAAACCTTTTTTCTGCTTGTCGGTATCATCTTTAGATGTGGCACCATTGAACTCGGTATCCGATGAACCACCCACATAGAGCTGGTAACCGCCGGCAACAGCAGCCTTATAACCTGTATCTCCTTCTTTCAAATAGTTGCGATATTCCAAATCGCTGGAGAAATCCTTTGGATGTCCGCTTCTCATCTTCCAACTGTTGATGCGTACCGTCTGACCGCTCTTCAAGCCCGAAAGCACGGTAAGGCCATCCTTGTTGTCGCTGTTGAACTTGATAGGAAGATCAGGAGACGACTTGAAGGTGTAACCCGTGATGTGGGCATTGTAGTAGTAGTGGAACCCCGTTACATACCAATAGTGGATATCCGGCAGCTTGGTTTTATCGGTACAACTGTAGTATCCCATAGGGAAACAGTCATCCACGATGTATCTTCCATCCTTGTATGGGAACACGAAGTTACCCGTAGTTTCCAGGAAGTCTTCTTTGTGTGAATCGCCAGTCGCTCTCGTGTGGTGGTTGTCGGCATATACATAACCGCCACCTTCGTCTTCACGCACATTGATCAGGTTCATCTCTATCACGCCATAGATAGGACCGTAATGTTGCTGTTCGGCAACCTTTTGTTTCGTCTCATCGTAGGTTACCTGGCAGAGCTGAATCTTCATGGCATAGCCCGATGCGATGCCAATCATGTTCTTAGCCGTACCATCGTTGCGTCTCTGGAAGGTTCCGTAGATATCTCCCGCATTGCCGGTATCAACATTGCCCTTATTGGTGTTATAATCATCGATGTATTTCTGCTTTACTTCCAGATATGACATGTCTGTGAAATTATTACCGTTCTCGTCGGCAGCCGTTGCTACCTGCCCCAGATGGTTGCGCCATGGAGCATTCGTCTTGTCGTTGAACGGAACATCCGAAACCACGGCACCTACATAGTGGATATTGTTGGATAATCCCATGTAGTTACGTGCTTTTTCGCCGTATTTAAACGAGGCAATGTTCTCTGGCTTAGCAGCTTGCAGACTGCCGTCTTGGTTGTAAGCTATCTCGTTCGACACCATCTTAAGCTCACCCACACGGGCGATGGAGTATGGAGCCTTGTTGATTTCGTTCACGGTATAGTCGCGTGCACCGGGCAGGGTGAAGCAGTTGTCTTCCAGGCGGAGGATGTCTATACGCTGGAAGGTGTTGATAATCTTCGGATTGTCGATGGTATGAGCTGCAAAGCCATAACCGGTGACATCGGTGCTGCGGAAACCCTCTGCGTATGAAAGGTGACCATCGCCAAAGATACCACCCTCGCTGTCGTATTCATAGAAGACGTTATCTTTCAGACCTTCCAGTTTAGGGCTAGTTCCTGCATGATAGAAGTATTTATCCTGCAGCGAGATGAAGCGATAGGTGTATTCTGGTTTGTTAATGTCATCATAATGCTTATAGTAATAACCAAAGAGGTCGGTGCCCTCCGGCAACTTGATTTCCTGCATTTCCTGATGCGAGATGGTGATGTGCTCGCTGTTCTTGTTGTCGCCCACCAGGATAACGGTGTTGCCGCCGAAGCCTACAGTGGTTCCGCCAGGGAAGCCCTTAAGCTCATCAAGATGCTCTTTCGTATCCGTAAATGCCTCATCCACATTATAATCCTTGGTATATTTCAGCACGGTGGTGTTGTTGGCCATCACCGATGAACCTTGGGCGAGGGAGTATCCTCCGCCATATACCGCTTCGTCAATGTTGATATTTACGTTCTTCCAACCTACCTTTGGGTTTTCTGCTTCTACTGTAGTGAAGTAATTGGCACAGTTGGTTTCATTAATCTCTACCCTGTTGTTGCCATTATTGATAGCCACGATGTCTTCACGGGTACCCTGGGTAATCAGCTCATCGCTCAGCAGATAGATGTGCTGCTTGACGGTTGGTGATTTGGTCTTGCCGTTGTTGTCCACCAGGTCCAGGTTCTTCTGGTTCTGGTCGGTACGCTTCAACACGTATCTGCCGCCCTTGTGCATATCCTTTCTCACCTTATAATATTTAGGATAGCCCACCTTTACCTGGGTAGAACCATATACATATCCCGAATAGGAACCACCCGTAACGGCACGGAACACGTGACCATTGAGAATATCTACATTGGTAATACCAATGACGTTACCCTGCTGACCGCCACCATATACGAAGTTGGCAGATACGCCCAAGCCTTCCTTGTTGTTGGTTTCATCCACTACACCACAAGCATTGAACAGGGTGACATTGTTAACCTTGTCAACCTTCATGGTCGGAGCAACGCATTTGATATTCTCGCCCATCAGGATATGGGTGTTGCCATATACATAACTCTCCATACCGTAGCCCGCACCATAAATGTTAAGGCTGGCATATTTGGCGCTTTGCAGCAGCAGGTCGTTGGAATTCTCCAGCTTCGTTTTGTTCTTGCCAGCCAGCATATCGCTTTGCAGGTCGATGGTTACGTCGCCCTTGATGGTTCCACTCTGGTAACAGCCGCCATAGACGTTACCTCCCATGTAGGCATTGTTCTTTTCATCCGTCTTCGGTTCAAACTTGTTCTTGATGGTAAGCTTGATGAAAGGATATTCCGAGTGGGCAAGGCCCAGCAGATAGCCACCTGTGTGGGTAGCCTTTCCCTTGTAGTCGTAGTTGGCATTGTTGCAGCCACCCACAATCTTGTCGGTGATGGTAAGACCTTCTGGGAAGATGTAATCCACCACGTTGCCATTACTGTTTGGATAAACGTTCATGTTGCCACGGTTACCGCCGCAGCAGAAGGTGCCGATGGTGCAGTCGGTGAGTCCTTCGCCAGTTGCTCTTCCGTTCCAGGTCAGCGTGCCCTGGATATCTGTTTCCACTGGGTGGAAATACAGGTCGATCAGGTGAGGATATACCTTAGGACGGTCTTCATTCTTTGTTGGCAGATAGAGGGTACTGATTACCTTGTTCGATGGATCGTTAACCCAGTCGATGCTGTCGGCAAGGTTCAGCTCCTTGGTATAGTCCTCAACGCTACCGTTCAGTCTCTGGAACATGTTCATGAAGTCGTTCTCCGCAGTAGCGGTAAAGAGTTCATCGCCGTTACTTCCCATGAACACGCTTCGGATGTTGACATGGCTGCCGATGTTGATTTGGATGTCGCCCACCTTCTTATGTGAGTCATCATTGTAATCATACACCTTCTGTACGGTGGCAGAGTTTCCGCCGCCATATACATCGCCATCAATCACAACCATTCCTTCCTGGCTGTTGACTTGATTGTCCTTGCCAACCTTGCCGGTGTTGCCCGTAATATCGATGTTCACCCTGTTGGTGAGTGGTCGCCATGAATTGATGTTCACAATCTTAGCCGCATCGCTTGCCGCCTTGATAGATGGCATGGTTTCACGCATCGGTACGGTATAAACCAAATCGACTTTCTCTGAATTAGGGTCGTCTGGGTTCAGCGGATAATGCTCGTTTACGGTTACCTTGGTGTTGCCGTTTCTGTCGTTGGCATACAGATAGTTACCGTTTCCGGCTCCATATACGTTGCCATAGATATGACCGCCGTTTATCTTGATGTTGGTGCCTGAACCCTGGTTCTCCTTGAAGTAACCCTTGGAGTCGAGCACAATGTTTACATGGCCCGATACGTCGTTGCCGCCATATACGCTGCCATGGATATAGATATCGGTATTGTCATAAGGAGATTTGCCTGATGGTTCCCCCGAGGTATCATTACCCGATGTGGTGGTGGTTTTGCTGTTGTCTTCTCCGATGATGACATTCGTTGATTCCTCTACATCGCCCATGAAGCCGCCGCCGAAGATATCATGGCAGTCGATGGCCTTGACGGTGATGTTGGTACTATTCACGGAACTGTAGAATCCGCCACCGAACACACGGCGACAGAAAGCACCGCCGGCTCCCTTGATGTTGGTGCTGCCTTTTACCTTTCCCGAATAGCCACCGCCCACAATGTCCATATAAGAATAGCCATTGTAGAAATGTTCGTATTCCTTGCCCAGCTCAAAGTCGATGCCGAAGTGAATTTTCTTGTCCCTCACCATATCAATGTTGATGTTGGTATTTCCATCAACAATAGCATCCTCACCGAATCCGCCACCGAAGATACTGAAGTGTGGAGATCCCACCTTATAATATATCTCCTTCCATTCGGCGGTTTGGTAGAAGTGCAAGTCCTTGGCCTGTCCAGGTTTCACCTCCGTATCCTTATGCAGGAATCCATTGGCAATGGTGATATTGGTGTTGTTGCGCACTTCGCAGGCCTCGTTGCCACCACCGTAGATATTGTGGTTTATCTTGAACTTCAAGGTCTCGTGGTTGTATTGTGGAGAATAGGTGATACCATTGATGATGCTGGCTGGATTCCAGGAACGGGTATTTGGGTTCCAGTAAGAAGAAAGCAGGGCTTTGCCACCCATGATAATCATGTTGGTATTGCCGGTTACATCTGCCGAAGTGATCTTTTCTCCATTGCTGGTAGTCTTTTCTCCATTCACTGTCTCGGAATCACTATTTCCCCATCCGCCGCCATAGATGCCATGACCTATATAGCCATCCCAGATGCTGATGAAGGTATTGCCATATACCGTTCCGTTCTGGCATCCGCCGTAGATGCGTTCGTGGAAGGTAGGGATGATATTGGCATTGACAGTTTCAGCCGGATGCTCCATGGCTTCTGTGCTCCAAGGTTCGAGAGCCTTCTTGGTAGTTTCATCGTAATATGGATAAGAGATGACTGGTCGGTCGATGACCAGACAGGAATTGCCATAGATGCCACCCAGATTTTGATAGCTGCTACATTCCGACGCAAGGCGACCTTTACCGCCGGCAAATACCTGCGAGAAGATGGCGCCACCACGGATGTTGACCAGCGAGGTGCAGTTCTTAGGAACCTTGTGCTGCTCATAGGTAAATACATCTGGATCTGCCTTTGTATAACCCACGTTGGCAACATCGCCACCGCCATATACGCTACCCCATATCATGGTACGGTCTATTGTTCCCAGGCTTTTTCCGTTTACCATATAATTAAAGTTTCTACCGTAGATATGAGCCTCCGTCTTGGGAACGCGGGCCATATTTGGGAAGTCAATCCATGTATTATTTTTATAAATAGATTCAATACCGGCACCACCGCCATATACATTCTGAGCGATAAAACCCGACTTGATGAATACTTTGGATGATGTGCCCACCTTGCCGAAGTTATACTTATTGCCGTCAGTGAAGTCGCCGTAAGGCAGCGCACCTAGACCTGCTCCATAAATATTTTCGCATACAGGCTGTGCATCGGTTTCTACATAGGTGTCGCCAGTAACATATCCCGAGTAGCCACCGCCATGGATGGCCTGGAAGGTGAAGGCCGGCAAACCGAGAATCCATGCCCAGCGACTGGCATGATAGCGTCTGTAGGTCATCGGGTCGAAGCCTTCTTCTCCAGGATTGCTGCCAGTTACACTACCGAAATAGAGCTTCTTGTCTTCCTTGGAAACCTTCAGGAAGTCGTTATAGATACTCATTTCGAAGTCAAAGTAGGTCTTATGGTCTTCGGCCTGATTGATATATCGGTATTTAATACCGTCGATGGTGAGGATACCATAGTCGTTAATCTTGGCACCCGGCTGCACATATACCTGGGTTTTACCCACCTTCGTATTGGCACCGAAGCCGGCTCCGAATACCGAGAACTCAGGGTCGTTCGTGTTCTTGCTGCTGATATACCAGCACAAGCCAGGCAGTGAAGTCTCATCAAAGAGACTGAGTTTCTTGATGCTGTTGTCCTGATTCTTGATGATGATATCAGTAAGTGGCGAGTGGTTGACGATTACGATAGCATCGCCGGTATTATCTACTACAGTAGAATCGTTGGTATAGGTACCCACATAGCAGGCACGGTTGCCGCCACCATAGATATTATGGTTGCGCTTGAAGGAACCCGAGTTCATGGTGCCTTTGGTAAATTCAAAGAACTGCTGGGTATTCTCATCGTTCATGATGCGGTTGATGGCAGCCTTTGCCTTTTCATTGGTAATCTCATCCACCGTCTTGGCTTTCAGAATGGCTGCAGTTATCTCCTTGAATTCCTCAATGTTATCGCAAATCTTCTCGCTGTCTTCCTGAGCGGCAAGCCAGGTGGTGAAATTACCCTTGCTATCAGCCTTACGGTTCCATATCCAGGTACCGCCATCTATCTGCACCTGGGTGTTACCCAGAATGTTGGCGTAGGTTCCCTCGTGGGCAGTATCCTTCTTGCCGAGCACGGTTTGGCGTGTTTTCTTCTGTTTTTCCGCTTCGGTTTCTTTGCCGTCAAGATCTACCTTTACATGTCCATAGCCACCGCCATAGATGTTTTGTCCCAGTTTTCCGCCTTCCACATGTACCAGGGTGTTGCCATCCACGGTGCCATAGGCACAACCGCCATATACGTTGTTCCAGACGAATGGCACCACGTTGTTCTGGTAGTCGAGTTCTGTAGATGAGGCTGCATCGGTGTTGACGATATGAACGAGGGTATTACCGTTGATGCGTCCCACCTTATCATATTCAGGGGCATCCTCCAGCTTGAGTCCTTTTCCGCCGCCGAATACTTCACCGAAGATATCGCCACCTTTCAGGTTGACGAAGGTCTTGTAGTTCTCGGTCTTGTAACTGATGAATTCTCCGGCTTTATGTCCTTCTGCATCATCTTCTTGTGCGATTTTTGATTCGCTGATAGGCTTGCTGGAGTAATCCGGAGTTTTTATTTCATCGCCGATGTTGGCAATATCACCGCCGCCAAATACGCTGCCATAAATCTTGGCTTCGTCAGAGATTTCCACCAGGGTGGTTCCCGTCACCTTTGCCACGTTGGTGAAGTAGGTGTAAGTGCCGTTGGGTTTCTTTGGATTCACGCCGGCACCGCCGCCGAATACATCACCATGAATATAGGCACCTTTGACGAATACCTGTGTGTTGCCGCCGATGCTTCCTGTCTTGTTATCTGCTGTAGTAGCATCCGGGTCGCCGAATCCGCCACCATACACACGGTGCAGGAAGGTGTTGCCATCCACAGTTACCTTGGTGTCATTTATTACGGTACCTGCATAACCACCACCCAATGCACTGAGGATGGTGAAGTTAGGAACGCCCTTCGAGTTATCGAAGACATTCATGTCTTTATTCGTGTCTTTATTTGTACTCTTACTCTTACTCTTACTCTTGCTCCTGTGAGGGCGGGCGAGCTGCTCGGTGTCATCATCCACTTCTCCGTTGTATTCACCATATTCACCCTCCACGTTGACGGCAACATCGGTGCTTCCTACGCTGGTGTTCTCACCATATCCACCGCCGAACACAGAGAAATGAGGGTTCTTGTTGTCATCATAAGATTCCTTCCATTCCGGTGTTTTCAGAAGAGAATAAGGGGTCATACCCTTTTGTACATTTACCGTAGCAGTTCCTGTTACGGTGCAGGCGAGGTTTCCGCCGCCATAGATGTTATGAGGGTTGAGGAACTTGTCTTTAGCTTCGTCTGGATCTTCATCTTTGTCTTTACCATAGAACAATGTCTTTTCATCATCCCAGCTGATGAATTCCGTTCCATTCCATAACTTATTCCATATCACATTGATTGAGAAATTATCCTTCAAATTTCCGTCTTTCTCTCTTGTCTGTAAGCCCGGGTCTTGTGCCAGATAAATATTCGTGTTTCCATTTACATCGGCAAAAGTATAGAGGTCTTTCGATGCTAATGGATTGCCGTCAACATCTGTGATTTTACCCTTACCTCCACCGAAGATTTCTCCGGCGAAGTTGGCACCATAGATATTGATGGTTGTACTGCTTTTGTTTGTATTTTCTCCGTTTGTATTTTCTCCGTTTTTCTTTTCTCCCACCTGTGCCAGGTTTCCGCCGCCATAGATGTTTCCATAGATAGATGGAGCCTGTGCTGATGAACCGGAGAAGGTAAGGCTGGTGCTGCCAGTAACTCTACCAACAAGATCTGGATGCCAGGTATCGTCTTTGATGACTATAGATGTTTTATCTCTCTTCTTTCTTCCATTTCCACCTGCGAACACAGAACCACGAATATCAGCATTGTCGCTGATACTCAATTCTGTATCTTCTGTCTGCGCCATGTCGCCACCTCCATATACATTTTTATAGAAGGTTCCGCCTTTGATGCTGATGGTAGATTTACCATAGAGGCGAGCCATGTTGGAAAGGGTTTCAATTTTCTTGTTATCCAAATTTATAGTATCCGCCACACCATATCCACCGCCGTAGATAGGGCAGTAGAAGGTTCCGCCAGTGATATTGAGTGCTACGTTTCCATATGTCTGACCCAATTCCTTGTAATCGCTGGCATTCTTTCCACCATATTTCTTTTTAGCGAAGAAATAATTCGTGCCACGACCGCCGCCGAAGATACCATTCTTGCAATGGAAGGTACCGCCATTAATGGTAAGTGAAGCTACCGTTTTGCCTTTTTGGCCATAAACATTGCCTCCGTATTGACTTGGTGTCGCCTTTTCCTTAGTCCACAATCCTGGACTCATATAGCCGCTACCTCCTGCATAAATTCCATCTATCATTTCTGACTCGGTACCGAAAACGCCACCATTGATGATGATTTCGGTACGGGTGGCTAATGGATTAACATCAGTATAAGTAGTTTTGGTATTGTAGCATCTGTAGGTAACCAGTTTGTCCTGTACATTTTCTTTATAAGAATTATAGAGGTTTTTATAAGAATCATAGAGCATGACATCTCTTTTGGTTGCATCATTCCAATAGGCAATACTCTGGTCTGGTGTATGGGTTGAGTCTTCGGCTTCGCCATAACCGATACCATTCATACCGCCGGCACCAGCACCAAAGATACCGCAAATGATGAGGTCTGTCTTTTTGTTACCTTCTGGCAGAATCTTGAAAGTTCCGCCATTGATGGTGATGGTACTGTAGCCATAGAATGGATTGTTGACTTTTACATTGCCGGTATGTCCACGACCCGTACTACCGCCATAAAGTTCGGTAACAATAACACGGTTGTTGATAATTGTATCTTTGTTGTTTTCTGATTTCTCAGGATCAAGGGTAATGCTAGCTCTACCCATGTAGGTATTCATAGGCACATTGTAGGTTTTGCCATCATAATCCAGCGTAAATTCGCGCTGTGCTCCCAATGTTCCGTTTACCACACGAGCCACCTTGCCGCTTTTGATGTTGATATCTACATCGGCATACATGGCACCCTCATGGCTTCCGGCAAGAATGGCACCTACATCATAGTCGTTTTTTCTCTCTTCTTCCTCTGCGTTTGCATCGTTTTTTACCTTTCTGATAGGGTTATGGTCATCGTTCCATTTTCGGTCGATGTCTAAGTTGATTTTGCATTTGATAGGAAGATTTGGGGTTCCCATCACGCCATTGTATTTGAGGCTATCAGACGTTTGACGACCGCTGGCACTGATACAGGAATAGAAGCCTGAATGGATGGTGATGCTGAATCCTTCTGTTCCGTGAGGCATAGACGCCTCGTAGGCTTGGATATTTTTGGTATTATTCAATGGCCAGAATCGACCATCGTTGTTGAAACCGCCGAAAATATGAAAAGCATTCGTTACGGCTCCATCAATGGTTCCATATTCTGGAGAGTTTTGGTTGAAACCGGTCATGATGATTCCTTTACCCATCTCCAGGTTGTTATACTGGCAATAGATAATCTTGTAGAAGTCACCGCCGTTGTTGTTGAAGGTGATATTTTCGAAGCGGGTATCTCCCCAGATAGGCAGACCCTTGTCTGCACCCCATATTTCAATGATTCCTTTATAGTCCGTATCTTCCCATTTTCCGGTGATGGTAGCATTGCGGAAGAGAGGTGACTTGTCTTTAAGTCCGTCCCAATCGCTAAAGGTGAGTAAATTTTTAGTTATGTTATTTGGGGTAATGTTGAAACCATTTAAAGTATTGTTAGTGACACTGTAGCTACTCGTACCCATCAGCACGATGATGTTTTCATCCCATGAGCCTTTCTCCAGGAGTTTGCTGTAAGCACCATTCCAGGTAAGCATTGGTTTGTCTGGAGTATATCCCCATTCTGCATCGTCTTTATCCACTCCTTTTGGGTATGTGGTACCATTAATGGTAATATTATTAGGGCATAAATATACCACAACGGTAGCATAGAGGGTATCTTTGTAGAGTTCAGATTCATTGCTTTTGACAATTACTTGACAGTTGTATTTGTCTTTGTGAGTTGCTGAGGCTGGACGGATAAACTTGTTGGAAGTTTCTCCTGTTAGCTCAGTTTTTCCATTGAACCATTGGTATGTGATGGTAAGCCCCAGGTTGTCGTTGCTCAAATTTGTATCATTGGTAACATTGACGATATAAGTAATAGGGGCGATTTGGGAATTTGGGTCGTTTTTGGAATCAAGTTTAGCAGTGATGCCGATGGCTTTTACCAGGATGGTACTTGTGCGAAGACTACCATCTTTAGATTCTGCATAAACATACTGGTTGTAAGGCTGGCGAGGCAATGTAAAAGGGTTACAAGCCTCGGTGTTTACTTTAGTAACGGTGGTGGAGTTGTCTTTGAAAACATACCAGTTGTAAGTATCGCTGTTGGTTGTGCCGTTTTCATCAACTACGGTCAGCACATCATTCTCTCCTCGTTCAAGTTTCAGCTTGATGTTTCTGAAAGTAAATATTGAATCTCCTAAATATGCCCAGCTTTTCCTATCTAATTTCTTATCGAAGAGATATTGGTTTATCTGATCAACAAAGGTCTTGCCAAAAGTCATTCCGGTGTTCTCATCAATGGCATCGATGCTTTTTTCTGTACCATATTTATAATCCTTTTTTCCTGTAACTTTGTTGGCTGCGGTATAGTACCAGGTTGATGTAATTGGGTGGCCATCTGCTGTTTCGTTGATGAAATCCATGCTTCCAGAGTTGCTCGCCATCACACTACCTTTTTTACATTTTTCGGCTTTGGTGCTGGTTGTCAGCTTGCCATGAATCAAAATATTTCTAGGTAGGATAACAAGATTACTGCTGTTTGGTTTGGCTAATTTACTTACAGCACCGAAACCTCCTGAAATAGTTGCTTGATGATCCCCAGAGGTAGAAGTCAGAGAGGCATTGGTAAGCATGTTCACATTAACATTAGCGGAGATGTTGAATATTCTGAATAGGTTTAGGTTAGTAGAGTTATCAATATAGCCAACGACACCTCCCACTCGAAAGCTATTGGGTGTACTGTATGTTTCCGCATTATCTGTAATTTGTGAATTACGGATAATGATATTGCTGATTTCTGCAAATTGTGTCATATCGCCAGCAACGATACCGATTTTGATGACAGAGGTGCCAACTGGTGCTGTATCCTTTTTCTTTTGAATGTAGGCACTGTCAATAATCAAGTTTGTGACAGATGCATAAGTAGCCTCACTTGATGCGGAGGTACCATAAAGTCGGCCGAAAAGACCCCATGATGCTTCATTATTTTCGGCATTAACCCATTCTATCTTCATATTGCTGATGGTATGTCCGTCACCATCAAATTTTCCTGCAAAATAGCGGTCGTTTTCCTTCTTATTACATTTCCACGTACCGATAGGCATCCATTTACCTTTGCTCAGGTTGATGTCCTTGGTAAGTTTAAAGTATTTGCCGGCAAACATAGCCTTGGTATTTCCTGAGTCCACATCATGTGCCAACTTCGCCAGCTCCAGGTCGTTACTGATAAGCCATGGATCATTCTTTGTTCCCGAACCACCAGCATAGTCTTTAGCGAAGAGGTCGCCCTCACCATATACTTTCTTCTCTGTGGTAGTAGTGTCGCTGCTTTCCTCCTGGGCATGCACCATTTGGATGCTCGCCAGCAGCAGAGCCAGCAGCATCAAATATTTTCTGCATATTGTTGATATTGAATGTATTCTCATTGCAATGTATCTTTTTATTTGTTGGTTGGTAAAAATCGTGATAGGGTTTTAATCTATCAGCAGATGACCCGTGTAGGCATCCTCATCAGCCAATACATAGAGATAGCGGGGTTGAATCAGGATGCGGATGGGATATATCATGGCGGTGACGCCCTGTTTCTGATTTTTCAGACTTTCAAAATTCTCTTCGTTGAGTACGATGGCAGAGGTTACTTCCTTTCGGGTAATCACCTGCTGCTTCTCGTCCTTGAACACCACATCGTAAGTAACCTTGATGGTAGGGGTGAAATTCTTATCGGGAATGGTATAGAAGGCCGGTCCCCATTGGGTGTAGTCATTTATCGAATTATCGAGAAGAATGCTTTTCGTTTCGTTCTCGAAAGCTGATGATGTCGTATTCGTATCGTCTTTATTGTCCTTGTAAGGAATCTCAAATGGAGCGGTGACGGTGTTCCCTCCGGCTGCCGTGCTCTCTTCGAAAGTTGTATAAGTGAGGTCGCCCTCTTTCCATTCTATGGCACACTGGGTCCATAGCTTCTTGGTCTCATCCCAGGTATAAGAACGGCTTACGGTGCCTGAGGTGGCTAAATTGCCCGATAGGGTTACGCCCTTGATTCGGAATTGTCTTACGGCTCCCATCTTCGTGTCGAGCTTGAAGAGAAGGCGATAACCTGTCAGGGTTTGGTCAAACTGGAATTTCACCACACGGTCGAAGGTGTATTCTGTATTCTGAGCATCCTTACCCTCCCTGCTTTGTGGTTGGGCACAGATGATGGGGGCCTTCTTGATATCGAAGATAACAGGACTTGGGGTATGATTGGATGAAGTATTCTCTGATGATGTTTCTTCGGCTGAAGTACTCATGGCGAATGGGAACGAGAGGGTGAAGGTGCGGCTGGTGGATGTAGAAGAGGGAGCATCGCTCTTTTCTTCTATCACCTTGGCGCCATCCACTTTTGGCATATAGGCGAAGAAATGGAAGGAAGTAGCCTTGCCCAAATAGTCGTTCCAGCGCTTGCGGCTGGTAGCCGTCCAGTTTTCCGTGGTGGAATTATAGCTCACCGATTCATTGCTGTAGATGGAGTTGGCACCATCAAGGTTGGGATGACTGGTTCTGGAATAGTAGCCGAACACGCCCATGGTGGCTGGATGCTTGGCGGCATCGTATGCCTCGTAGGGGTTGGTTCGGGTAAGTGGCTTCTCGGTTTTTGCCGAGAAGGAGATATAAGCATAGTTGTCGGCATGCTGAATCGGCATGTCGTTGCTCTCGCAAGCGGTGAGGATTGCGAGGAGAAAGATAAATGGTGTTACTATGTTTAAAAACTTTTTCATATTCGTGTTCTTGCTTTTTTACACTTCTATAGAGAACAGGCCTACCAGCCGCCGGTTCCGTTGCCGTTGTTATCTATATCCTTTCCTGGCAGCCATTCCTCCACATCCAGTTTCGAGAAGGCGATGAGGCTGCCTGTTTCTGTTATCTTGAAGATGTATGTATATTGATAGCCTGCCTTCCATTGCATGTATTCAGCCGGAACGGTGGCAAGGGTCTTGTTTCCGTCGATGATGGCGCTGATGGTGTAAGCACCCTGTGGGTATTGGGCGATGTTGAATGGTGGCACATAATACCACTTGTTATATTTGCTCTTGTCTTGCAGTATATGAATGGCATCGCTCTCTTCCTCGTAAGGTATCGTTAAACCGAGGAATCCTTTGGCATCTGTATCCGCCGATGGTTGCCATTCAAAAGAAGGAGTATAGCTGGCTGGAGTTTCTATTCCTGTAAGGGGATAGGTAGCCGTGATGGTTCCCTTGAGCGGGGTATTGGCAGAAGATTGATTCTTGATGAATCTGCTGTCACCAAACAGGATATCGGTGATGGT
>ERZ1026772.662-NODE-662-length-23209-cov-111.229161_pt1 | contig 23209 bp, 27 predicted proteins | sample MGYA00380124_ERZ1026772 | MGnify/ENA primary metagenome ERZ1026772 (study PRJEB33269, sample SAMEA4719760) | human gut metagenome | biome: human-associated habitat; feature: organic feature; material: feces | place: Cameroon | collected 2013-10 ...
AAAATAAATTTTCAAACTATTTCATCAATTACTATTGATTTTTATATAGTTAGCTCCTTACTATGAATAAAAATGATAATAAGACAAATCCCTGTATAGATATTATATTGTTAAAAAGCTATGTTTATGTAAAACGAAAATATAAGTGAGAATAAGAAGAAAGCGAAAATATCAAAAATAATTGAGTTTTTTTATCTTTTTCGTGAACAAATTACATTATCGTGTAATTACTTATTGATTTTTGGAAGAACTTGTGCTATAATACACTAAAATACATATGCGTAGTTAAGGGGTGCTTATTATGCCTGTTAGTTACAATAAACTTTGGAAACTTCTTATTGATAAAAATATGAAAAAGAAAGAACTCGGAGAAGCTGCTGGTATAAGTAACTCTCTTATTGCCAAACTCGGAAAAAACGAAAATGTTACCGTTGATGTACTGGTTAGAATTTGCTCAGCTCTTGACTGCGGAATAGATGATATTATGGAATTGATTCCCGATGACAGACAAGCAATGTAAGGATGGTATAGATATGAAAACGAACAATAAACCCACATACATTAGCTTGTTTAGTAGTGCCGGAATCGGATGCTACGGCTTTAAGTTGGAGGGATTCGACTGCGTAGCAACTAATGAGCTAATCACAAGAAGATTGGATATTCAAAAATTTAACAACAAATGCAAGTATGAAAGTGGATATATTTGCGGCGATATTACAGAGGATGCAACCAAATCTGCACTATATGCTCAACTTGATTTGTGGAGAAAAAAAGAAAACGTATCTCGTATTGATGTTGTAATCGCCACTCCACCTTGTCAAGGAATGTCCGTAGCAAATCACAAAAAAAGCGCTACAGAGATTGTAAGAAACTCTTTGGTGATTGAGTCAGTAAAGATTATCAAGCAGATTAATCCTCGCTTTTTCATATTTGAAAATGTTCCGGCATTTATGAAAACCATCTGCACCGATATTGATGGCACAAACAAAACCATTGCCGAAGCAATCGAAAACAATCTTGGCGCAGAATATTCATATATTTCTCGAATCATTAACTTCAAAAATTATGGTGCTTGTTCGAGCAGACAGCGTACTGTTGTTATTGGAGTTTCTAAGGATTATGCTGATGAAGTTTCGCCGTTAGAACTCTATCCCGATCTTGTGGAAGAAAAGACCCTAAGACAAGTAATCGGTGATCTGAAGCCTTTGACAGAGTTCGGTGAGATAGACGAGAATGACATATACCATTCTTTCAGAGTGTATCCCGAACATATGAGGGCGTGGATCTCCGATATCAAAGAGGGCGAATCTGCTTTTGATAATGTTGATGATTGCAAAAAGCCTCACCGAGTTAAGGATGGCAAGATTGTAATCAATCAGCAGAAAAACGGTGACAAGTACAAACGCCAGTATTGGAACAAAGTAGGTCCGTGCATTCACACGAGAAACGATCAGCTCGCAAGTCAGAATACGATTCATCCAAGTGATGACCGAGTTTTCAGCATCCGAGAACTGATGATGATGATGACGGTTCCTTATTCTTTCAAATGGGTAGAAGCAGACTTAGAATCACTTAATCAGCTCTCCGCAGCAAAGAAGAGAGCGTTTTTGAAAAAAGAAGAAATCAAGATTAGACAATCTTTGGGCGAAGCTGTTCCCACTGCAATATTCCAGGCTATTGCCAAGAAAATTGCTAATGTTCTAAAGCATACTCCCCTCAATACTGCAACAATCAATAAAATCGTAAACGAACAGGGATTGGCTGATGTCGAAAAGCTCAAAAGTTTTATCACCAAAAATGAAATGTCCTTATCCGCTGCGACGTTGGGAAAAATCGCAGAATTAGCCAATACAAGTCGTACCGATAATGCTGCTTTTTTTACTAGCAAAACGCTCATAACAGAAATGATGAAATCCCTGCCGGATACCGATCAATTAACGGTAAGGATTCTTGAACCGTCGGTTGGTGTAGGCAATTTTATCCCTCTTATACTTAAAAAATTTGAGGGCAAGGAAATCATTCTTGATGTGGTAGACATTGATGAACATAGTTTGGAGATAGCGAAACTGATACTGAAAAACTATGATATTCCTCAAAACTGTACCATTAATTACATCGCTGATGATTTTTTGCTCCACGATTTTGACGAGAGATACGATTACATCATTGGCAACCCGCCGTTCTTCAAAATGAAATCCGTTAACACTTTGTTGAACGTTTATCGCCAAAAGGCAATCAATCGGGATACTACTAACATTTGTTCCTTTTTTCTTGATAAAGCGATGAGTATCGGAAATTATGTAGCATTGGTTTTTCCGAAGTTCTTGCTGAACACACCGGAGTTTGCCAAAACACGAGAGTATCTTTCCGAAAAAGCTGTTGAGTGTATTATTGATTTTGGCGAAAAAGGATTTCCGGGCGTGTTGGTTGAAACATTGGCAATTTTTATTAACAACCAATGTCGTCCATTGAAAACAAATGTGTTTTCTTTTACACATGGCATTCGACTTGAACAAGCGCAGGACTACATCTTTGATAAAAAGCTCCCTTATTGGATTATCTATCGGAATGTTGAGTTTGATAGTGTCTGCAAGCAGTTGGATTTTAACGTTTTTAAGGTTTTTCGTGATCGACAGATAACAAACAAGCTGCTGTCTGATGCCGGAGATATTAGAGTTCTAAAATCACGCAACATCAGCGACAACGGGAAAGATGTAATTGACATTGATGGGTATGATTCTTATATATCTTCCATCGAGGCAAGGTCGCTTTCTGTTTTTGAATATCTGCGGAGAGAAGATGTCTATCTGACTCCCAATATGACCTATAAACCTCGAATGATGAGAAAACCCAAGGACACCCTTGTTAATGGTTCTTTAGCCATTCTTGTTCCTAAAAGAGAAATCATTCCCACCGAGGAACAGCTTGAATATTTCTCAACACAGGAATACAGGGATTTTTATCAAGTGGCGAGAAATTATCAGACCAGATCACTGAATGTGGATGCTTGCTCGGTATTCTTCTACGGACTTTTACGTGAAAACGAAAAGCCTGTACCTATTACCGAAAAGCTGGATGAACAAGAAAACGTTCAGATTTCAATGTTTAACTAACGAAAAGAGGCGAATGAAATGTTGATGCAACAAGCTATCATAGAATTTTGTAATCAGTATGATTACGATATAAGAAAAAGCGGTAATGGTAGATGGATTGACCAAAAGTGTGCAGCAGATGTAGTTACTGTTGTGGCAGACTGTATCTATAATTACGCCCTGCAGGATGAAGGTGTCATTTTTACTTCGACTGAAATATGGCACTATGACTATACTGTTGAAAATGTTGAAGCCATTTTCAAGAAGCCCGGTGTAGAAAATGAAGCCGCAAGAAGCGAATACGATAAATTCTTCCAACAGCCAATGGAGATGCTGGCAAACGCAAACGTTTTGAAGAAAACAAAGCGAGGAAATCGAAACTTTTATCAAGTTAACAACTTGGAAGTTCTTGAGTACGTTGCCTTGCGTGAGCGTAATGCGCTGTTTTTCCTAAAGACCTATATCGAGAAAGTTCTGCGAGACAGCGGAATTTATGCGGATTTTGAAGCATTCTTCAGAACACAAACCAAAGATGCTTATCAGCACGTTAAAGAGGTGTTTTCAAGTTTTATCATCAGAAACACCAAAATCAATGGTACTGTAGAGTGCAACCGTATTTTCGTTAAGGTGTTAAATCCGTTGGCATACTTCAATAATTCCTGTGGTACTGAAAAAGGCAGATTGTCTGAGCAAATCATCACCTATGATATGTTGATGTATAACCGCAATAACTTTAGAGATGTATATGCGGATAAGCCCAAGGGCGTAACACGAAAAGAGTATGCTTCGGCACATCCTGTGGAAGTCAACGAAGCATATTATCATTATCAATCTGCAAAAGCCAAGAGATTCCTCCGTTTGTTCAACGATCAGAATCGTGGAGGACAAACAGAACATCTTGAAGCGGCTCATATGCGTGATAAGGCAATACATATGCACCACATCTTCCCTGAAGCAATTTATCCCGAAATCTGCTATTACTTGGAGAATATTATTGCGCTGACCCCGACACAGCATTTGAATTATGCTCATCCGAACGGTCATACACAAGAAATCGACGAGCAGTATCAACATTTGCTCTTGCTCTCCAAGACAGATCGAATCTATGAAAATCTGACAGATGTTGCGACAGAAAAGATTTATGAGTTTTCTAATTTCTTGTTTGTTCTCAACGTTGGCTTTGATAATGATGATGTGTTGGAAATTGCAGACATGGATTTCTGCTCCGTCATTAACGCTATCAATGTGCATTATGCAGCATAAGGAGGAAAGTTATGATAGTATTTGGAAAAAATGGACAGGTGCGTTTTAATTCGGAAGAAGAACTTCGCATCGCTATCGATTATATTTTGAACTCTGATAATGTGGATTTTGAGATTCACGAAGATAACCAGAACCAAGGTGCGTGGGCACCAGAAGAGCGTATTCATTTTAGGAGTGAACACGGCGTTCCAGATTGCTTAAAGAGAAATATGACAGCAGGTAAAGCTGGAATCTACGGAAGAATTAACTGCAAAGAATTTTGTGATATGGTTCGTGCGGGAGCACGTAGAAGATAATATTGCTATAAACGACGTAGATATTTATACTTAAACGGACTGAAGCTGATTTTGTTTTTGCATTGAAAGGCGGTGATTGAATGAATTATATTAAATCTTTGCATATCAAGGGTTTTAAGAAGTTTCAAACCCTTGATGTAGAATTTAATGAGCACATGAATATTCTTGTCGGAGAAAACGAAGCTGGAAAAAGTACCATCTTAGATGCTATCAAGACGGCACTAAATCAGCAATACCGTCTCGCCGATAAATCTGTGTTGCGGGATTTATTCAACGCCCAAATGGTTGAGGTTTTTGAAGCCAATCCAAGTGTTAAAACCCTACCACGAATCTTGATAGAAGTAGAATTTGTGCTTGATCCTAAAGCTAAAAATGCCGATTACTTCTATGGAGAAGTATATGGTACATTAAAAAAGCAAGATGAAAAATTTGGCATCCGATTTGAGTGTAAGTACGATGAACTATTGGGAGCAGGTATGGAGCAATCCATATTGGAGAAGAAAATCCCGTATGAGTATTACGCACTTACATGGATGACATTCGCAAACAATCCGTATCAGACCATTCGGAGACCTCTTCAGTTTCTTGCCATAGATACAACGAGCAACGCCACAGCTCTGACCTTTAATTCTTACAATAGAACATTATTTACAAGTAGATATGATGAGGCAACAAGAGCCAAAGCGAAAAACGATTTCCGTACGAAGTTAGTTGAAGCGTTCGATGCTACTGAACTGCCGGAATTGGGCGATAATCGCAAGTTCGGTGTTGATACGAAGAAAGTTGTATTAGAAACCATACTTTCCGTTTACGAGGGAGCTATTGCTCTTGAAAATCGTGGTAGTGGAATGGAAAGTCTTATTAAAACTGAGATCGCCTTGGAAAAAGCCAATGGGTTAGATGTTATTCTAATGGAAGAACCGGAAAATCATCTGAGTTTTACTACGCTCCGCAGAATGCTCAATGAGATTTCTGCAAAACAAAAAGATTCACAGATTATTGTTGCTACTCACAACAATATGATTGCTAGCCGTCTAAATCTTAACAATGTTCTTTGGATAACAGACGGCGTTGTAAAATCTCTTTCTAAAGTAGATAAAGATGTGGCAGAATTTTTTGTCAAAGCGGATGACAACGCTTTTCTTCAGTTGTTACTTTCAAATAAGGTCTTTCTTGTTGAGGGTGCTACCGAGTTTTTGCTGTTGCCACATTTTTATAAACAGATTACCGGTAAAACAATCGAAGATGATGGTATATCTGTGATCTCTTGTAATGGTATTTCCTATAAGAATTATCTTGAGATTGCCCAAAAAACGAACAAGAAAATCTGCGTAATTACAGATAATGATGGCAAACAGAACAGGATAGCCGAAGCAACTACGTTTAATAAAACCAACACATTGCAACACATCTTTTTGGGCACAACAACGGACGATTGGACGTGGGAAGCGTGTCTGTATAATCTGAACAAAACGGCACTTGATGGGATGATTGAAGTTCAGGCAGGAGCTGACTATTTATTCCATAAAAAAGACTATGGACAAGTTCTTGGCAAAATACTAAACAACAAAGTTGATACGGCATATAAGATGCTTCTCTCCAAGATGGCATTTGTAGTACCCCAATACATAAAGGATGCAATCAAATGGCTAAGAGAGTAATTCTTGCCGTTGCTGGTGCGGGAAAAACCTATCATATCTGCCATGAGATAGACCCGACCAAGAAAAACTTGATTCTTGCATATACTCACGAGAACATTCACAACATTCAAAAAGAATTATGTGATGCACATGGATGTGTACCGGAGTTGACGACGGTAATGACCTTTGATGCGTTCGTGTACCACAATTTAATTCTTCCTTATGAACCGAGTATAGCTAATCATTTTTCCACATCCAGTTTTACGAGTAGAGGTATTTGTTTAACTGATCCCCCTCCGCAGAGAATAAAAAACGAAAATGGTGAGATGGTCTATAATCCTCTATATAGAAAAAAGGATAAGCTTGCTCATTATGTGACAAAGAAACGTCAATACTATTGTGCCACTTTGTCGGAGCTTGTGCTTCAAGTAAAAAAAGGGCGAGAGTCTCTTATCAAGCGAGCCGCAGCACGATTGAATATGTTCTACGATTATGTTTTGATTGATGAGTTTCAAGACTTCAGAGAATTTGATTATGAACTAATCATAAAACTTGCAAAGCATTTAGATGATATATTGCTTGTTGGTGATTATTATCAGCACTCTGTTTCTGCACGAAATAACACAGGGAAACCATTCAAAACTCCAAAAGGTGATGTCTCATACGCCGATTTTGTGGAATGTGTAATGAACGCTGGGTTTGAGATAGATACAACCGCTTTGTCAAAATCCAGGCGGTGTTCTGTAGATGTATGCAACTACATAAGTAGCAAGTTGGAGATTGGTATTACGTCAACCGGTGACCACGAAGGACACGTAATATGGGCTGATAATATTGCTAATGATGTGTTGAGCAATGATCAGATTACCAAACTGGTTTATAGTGAAGCTACAAAGTATTCATTTCCAGCCTTAAATTGGTCTTATTCCAAAGGGGATACCGTTGATTGTGCTTGCGTAATTCTAACAAAAGATTTCGAGAAACTTGCTGAAGATAAGTTCTCGATCAAGAAAATATCCATTTCCACACTGAATAAACTGTACGTTGCTATGACACGTAGCTGTGGTGATTTGTATCTAATAAAATCATCGACATTTAAGAAATTGCAAGATGCGTATATTAAAGAATAGCTGCAATTAGTCATCGGGCATACATAAAACTTCTGCAAAAAGCAAAATTAGTTCCGTAGGAGCGTTGCCAATTTCTCTGAAATTGTCAAAGGGTTTGGGATATTTCCCAACAAGTATGCACAAGTGGGTACCGCCTTGCCCTGCTTGCTACAGATGATTGCATCTTAGTAAGCAAATCGAAGATTTCGAATTTTTCACAAAATCGGCGAAGCCGTTCATCTTGACCGTTGACAGCGTTCGTCTGTTTTGCTATCCGAGCGAGATTTATATTGAAGCGAATCGAAACGAATGAATGAAAACGAGGCTTGATGATGTGAGTACGAAAATCAAAATGAGAGATATTCACGATGCCCGTGATGACGATATTATCGAACTGTCCGACGAGGAACTGAAAGAGATTTTAGCCGATGACGATTTTGACGATAGCAAAGAATACGGCGAAATCCATTCTTTTGTTTTCTCCAATCCCGACCCGTATGCCAAGGTTGAGCCTCGCCCCGATGATGCCCCAAGCGTGAGTTTACTATCGATGAAAAGGGCAACATTGTTGTAAAGAATCCATCTGCCTTTTGGTTGCCCAAGGTTGAAATCGTGGACGAGATCGGCGGTACGGAATACACAGTAACAGGTAGCTACGATGGCAAATGAACAACGACACCTTTTTTGATATAATCCAAGAATCCAATCCTGTTTAGACAGTTGCCCCTACCAACAAGGAAGATAATGATATGTTAAGGGCAACAGAAAAAATCACAGCACTTTATTGCAGATTGTCCGTAGAGGACACCAAAGACGAAAAGAAAAACGGCAAGGAGGATCCATCGAACTCCATTCAGCATCAACAGGTCGTGCTTATGCAGTATGCCAAAGCCAACCGCCTGCCGAACCCGAGCTACTTTATTGATGATGGGTACAGTGGAGTTACTTACGACCGCCCCGGTTTTCAGAAAATGCTCTCTGAGATTGAAGCCGGTAATGCGAGTACAGTCATCACCAAAGACCTTTCAAGACTAGGTCGAAACTCCGCACTGACGGGGGCTTTACATCTACTACACTTTCCCTCAGTACGGTGTTCGGTATATTGCCGTCAACGACCACTTTGACACCATCGACCCCAAAAGCACGGACAACGATATTGCAGGTATCAAGAATTGGTTTAACGAATTTTTGCAAAAGATACCAGCCGCAAAATCCGTGCGGTCAACAAGGCAAAGGGCGAACGAGGTGAGCATTTGACTACAAACATTCCCTATGGGTACAAGGCGAGTCCCGACAATTCAAAGGAATGGGCAGTTGATGAAGAAGCGGCAAAAGTTGTAAAAAGGATTTTTACGCTCTACATGGAGGGCAAGGGACCGAGCCAAATCACCGCACTGCTCGAAAAGGAAAAGGTGCTTAACCCCACCGCATACAAACACCTTGACGGCAGAAAGACACCGCATCAAGCACCGGAGAATGAATACCGTTGGCACGAAAGTACAGTTGCTTACATTCTTGAGTATATGGAGTACACAGGCTGTACGGTCAATTTTCAAAACCTACACCAACTCCATTTTGGACAAGAAGCAGAGGGACAACCCGATGGAGAATCGCAAGATTTTCTACAACATCCATCCGGCGATCATTTCTTTGGAAGTCTTTGATAAGGTGCAGGAAATCCGACAGCAGCGACACCGCAGAACGGCAACGGGCAAGAGCTATATGTTCTCTGGCTTGATGTTCTGTAACGACTGCAAACAGAAGCTCTATTACTCCACCACCAACTACTTTGAGAAGCGACAAGACTTCTTTATCTGCTCCACTCATCGCACCAACAAAGACAAGTGTAGCGGACATTATATCCGTGCCGTTGTGCTTGAACAACAGGTCTGGAAGCATATTCAAGAAGTCAGATCGGTGGTAACTCGCTACGAGGCTTATTTTCGTTCAGAGATGGAAGAAAAGCTCCGTGTGCAGAGTGAGGAAACGCTTCGGATACATAAGAAGCAGTTGACATAGGCTGAGAAGCGTATCGGTGAGCTTGACCGCCTTTTCATTCATTCCTATGAGGACAATGTATCTGGCAAGATTGACGATGAACGCTTTGCCATGATGAATAAGAGCTATACATAGGAACAAAAAGACCTCAAAGCTGAGGTCATAAGTCTGCAACAGGTTATTGAAGAACAAGAACGACAGGCAGAAAATTTGGAACAGTTTATCCAAAGGGTAAAGAGAAACAGCGAGCTTACGGAACTTACCCCTTACGCTCTCAGAGAGCTTGTCAAGGCGGTTTATGTAGAAGCACCCGACAAGTCCAGCGGCAAGAGAAAGCAGAAGATTCATATCTCCTACGACCTCATTGGCTTTATTCCCGTGGATGTACTGACAAAAGCAGAACAGGCATGACCGAAATCATGCCTGTTCCAAGAAAAATTGTGAATTATTGTTTTACCAGCAGGGAGCCTTAGCGTCCCATTTTTACTTCTATAGTGGTTCCGTTATTATTACTGTCTTTGACATAGACACTAGCCTTATGTAACTTAGCTATCTCATATACTAAAGCTAAGCCTAAACCAACACCACCAAATTGTCTATTTCTAGATTTATCAATTCTAAAAAAGGGTTGGAAAATTGTTTCTTGATATTCTTTTGGTATGCCATTACCTGTGTCTTTTACTTGGATATAAGTATACTTAACATCATTATTTATATTAATAGATACAGCACCATTTTGTTTGTTATATTTAATCGCATTCTCTACTAAGTTATAAATCATTTGATAAATAAGGGTATCAGAACCGGTGATAGTTGAGTTACCTTTAGTAGATAAAGTGATATTCTTCTTATCAGCCAACAAACTTAAGTCGGCTATAATTTCTTCTATTAATGGATTAAGTTCAATTTGTTCATTGGTTGGAATATTATTAAGATTAGCTATCTCCAATAGTGTTTTACTCATTTGATTTAATCTTTCAATTTGTTCACCTAAAGATTTTAAGAATAATTCCGTTTCAGGTTTAATATCAGGATTATCAATAGGGAAAGATTCAATTTGTGCTTGCATCAAAGCTAATGGTGTTTTTAGTTCATGGGCTACATTATAGTTAAATTGTTCCTGTGCCTTAAAAGACTGGTTAAGTCTATCCAACATATCATTTAATGATTTAGAAAGATTTGAGAATTCCGTTAAAGAATCTTCTTCTAACTTTACATCACCAAGATTACTAGATTGAACTGTTTCTACTTGTTCTACATATTTATTTAATGGTTTTAAAGCTTTGCCTGATACAAAATAAGCAAGAACACCTGATAATAGGGCAACACCCAATGATATTAAGATATTAGATATTCTAAAATCACTCTTGGCAGTTGATATTACAAGGGTTACATCCTTGGGGTCAACAGGAATCTTAGTTTCATTATTAATCACAAAGCTTTCGATATCATTCATATAGGAAATACCACTTGTAGAAAGTAGTACTTGCATCAATAAACAAGTAAAAGCTATTAACAAGAAGGTCATGATTGTTATACGCCATTGTAGTGAATTTTTCATATTGTCTCCTTAATTAAGTAGCCCTCACCTATTCTATTAATAATAGGATCATAGCCTAACTTATCTTTTAGTTTCTTACGAAGTGATGAGATATGAACTCTAATTGAATTTGAAAAGGAATCAACACTATTATCCCAAACATGATCAATTAATTCTTCACTGGATACAGGTCTACCTTGATGTAGTAATAGATATTCTAAGATAGCTGTTTCTTTTTTAGTTAAAGTTAAAATGTCTCCATTTATTTGACATTGTCTTTTAATACTGTCAAAAGTTATTTCTCCACATTTTAAAGAAGTATCATTTTGTTTAAAGTTACGATAAGTTAAAGAACGAATGCGTGCTTCTAATTCTTCAAAGTGGAATGGTTTAGTTAAATAATCACTAGCTCCTGCATCTAAACCTTTTACCTTATCATTAACAGATACTAGGGCAGATAATATTAAGACAGGAGTTTCTCTATTGAATTGTCTAAAGTTAGATAATATAGTCATACCATCCATTCCTGGTAGGTTAAGGTCAAGGATTACAAGATCATAAGTTTCTACTTCTAATAGTTCCATTCCTTCTTCACCATCAAAACAATAATCAACACTGTAGCCTTTTGACTTTAGTACTTTATGAATCATTAAACATAATTCTTGTTCATCTTCTATTATTAATAAGCGCATTTATTTCACCTCGTTTCAAATTATATCAATTCAATATAAAGTTCATATAAAGTTTTTTCTTAACGCCAATTTTATTTCTCATATACTAAGATAAGTGCGAAAGGATTGGTTAGCTTATGAAAAAAGGAAGTATTCAAGTCCTAACATTATTGTTAGCTATAGTAATGATAGGATATGGAATCTATCGAAAAGAGGTAGATACAGTATTAGGAAAAGCGATAAAAATCTGCTTGGAGTGTGTTGGCATTGGATAATAAGAAAATATCTTGCGAAGTAGCTAAGAAAAGAGGCTTCATTCAAGCTTTAGCTACACTATTTACTAACCCCCATGTTTCAAACTTTAGTAAAGGTTCTATTTATACAGGAAAGGCCAAGTCAGTATGTGTACCAGGTCTTAACTGTTATTCATGTCCTGCAGCCACAGGAGCTTGTCCAATTGGCTCTTTCCAGGCTGTTGTAGGATCTAGTAAATTTAGATTCTCGTACTATGTCAGCGGTATCCTAATATTCTTTGGCGTAATGTTTGGAAGATTAATCTGTGGCTTCTTATGTCCCTTTGGTTGGTTTCAAGAATTATTACATAAGATTCCAACAAAAAAGTTTTCTACTAAGAAGTTACATTTCTTAACTTACTTAAAATATGTAATCCTTGTAGTGTTTGTAATTTTACTACCCATTTTAGTTAGAAACGATGTAAATATGGCTAATCCTTTCTTTTGTAAGTACATATGTCCTCAAGGGGTACTAGAGGGTGCGCTACCCTTATCGCTTGTTAATCCAAGTGTTAAGGCAGCCTTAGGTAAACTATTTACTTGGAAGTTTTCAATTCTAGTGATTATAGTTATCCTAAGTACTATCTTCTATCGACCATTCTGTAAGTGGTTGTGTCCTCTTGGTGCATTCTATGCCTTGTTCAATAAGATATCTTTATTTAAGATTAAGTTTGAAGAAGACAAGTGTGTGCGTTGTGGAAAGTGTGTAAAAACTTGTAAGATGGATGTTGATGTGACTAAAAATCCTCAACACACAGAGTGTATTCGTTGTGGTGATTGTATTAAGGCATGTCCTGTAAAAGCACTAAGCTATAATTTTGGCTTAGATTTAAAGAAAGAAGGTAAATTAAATGATTAAAAAATTATTAGTAAGCTTATTAACGGTATTAATGTTGGTAGGTCTTGTGGCTTGTAAGAAGGATGATAATCTAGAGGCTCAGGCTTTAGCTAGATATAAGGAATTAATGGCTCAAGAGAATGAAATCCTAGGTAAGGACACTGAGCTATGGGAAAAGGTTTATATGGCAAGTGATAAGATGTCTATGATTGAAGATGGTAAGAATTATGGTGATTTCTTATTAGATATGGTTGAAAGTATTAAGGAAGATTTATCAGAAGATGATTATGGCTATATCAAGAATCAAGCTCAAAAGATTAAGGATATTGAGAGTGAATTAACAGAGCTTGAAAATAAGTACCCAGATCTTTCAGCTAAGGCAAATGATTCTAGTATGAATATGGAAGAGATGGAAGCCTATCCTTCATTTACTGGTAAAGACTTAGATGGCAATGATGTTGATAGTAAGGAAGTATTCAAGAATAATAAGTTTACTGTAGTTAATTATTGGTTTACAGGTTGTACAGGATGTGTTGCAGAACTTGCCGATTTAGAAAAATTAAATAAAGAATATAAGGAAATGGGCGGGGAGTTAGTTGGTGTTAATACTACGTTGTTAGATGGTAAGGAAGAAGATATTAAGGAAGCGAAGGACTTATTAGCAGCAAAGGGCGTTACTTATAGAAACTTTTATTTCGCAAAGGATAGCGCAGCAGGTAAGTTCACTGAAAACATCTTCGCATATCCAATTACTTATGTTATTGATTCCCAAGGTAATATTGTTGGTGAGCCAATCTTAGGTGCTCTTATGGAAGATGCTCAAAAGGAATTGTTAGATAAGTATATCCAAGAAGCTTTAAGTAAGTAATATTTAAATTCTTCTTTTACCTAGAAAGTTTAATATTATGAAAACTAAAATACTATTAATTGTAATATTGTTAGTAATAACAAGTGCATGTAAGGAAAAGAAGATGAAAAAAGAATATTTGTATGAAGACAGTGTGTATGAAGATACAACTGAGAATGTAATTTATTTGGCTGGTGGTTGTTTCTGGGGTCTTGAGTTGTTGATGGAGTCAATGGATGGCGTGATAGAGGCAACTTCTGGCTATGCCAATGGAAATGATGAGAGTCTAGCTAATTATAAAAGAATCTTAAAAGGCGATACCGGTTTTAAGGAAACAGTTAGAGTTGAGTATGATCCTGATAAGATTAGCTTAGATGCGATATTATTAGCTTATTTCTATGTAATAGATCCAACTATTAGAAATAGACAGGGTAATGATATTGGTAGTCAGTATCAAACAGGTATCTACTATACTAACAATGTGGCTAAGGAAGTTGTTAAACGTATTGTGGATATCGAAAGAAGTAGATATAAGGATTTTGTGGTTGAGGTTGAGCCTTTGGTTAATTTTATAGAGGCAGAGGAGTATCATCAAAACTACTTAAAGAAAAATCCAGGTGGCTATTGTCATATTCCAAGAAAAGAAATTGAGTTGTTCTCTAAATTAAGAATTGATCCAGGAGATTATAAGAAGCCTGCGACAGATCTTATTAGGGATAAGCTTAATGATGAACAGTATCGTGTTACGCAAGAAAATGGTACTGAGAAGCCTTTCCTTAATGAATTCTATGATCATTTCGAGAAGGGAATATATGTTGATGTTGTAACAGGTGAGCCACTATTCTCATCTAGTGATAAGTTTGAAAGTGGATGTGGTTGGCCAGCCTTCTCTAAGCCTATTGAGGAACCATCTATTATTAAGAAAGAAGATAATAGCTATGGCATGAGAAGAGTGGAAGTTAGAAGTAGATCGGGCAATAGTCATTTAGGTCATGTGTTTGAGGGTGATCCTGAATCACCTAATGGTACTAGGTACTGTATTAATAGTGCTGCCCTTCGTTTTATTCCTTATGCCAAGATGGAACAAGAGGGTTATGGCTATTTGCTTGATATATTCAATGAGAAGTGATGTAATTATCACTTCTTTTTTCTAGGTATAATATAGATAAGAACAGAGGCACATGTATTATGGATGATAAAAAGGAAATCAATGAAGATATTTTTTACTGTGAAAGTAATATCTTATATTTAGAGAGTATTTTAAAAGATATCAGAGAAGATAGGGCTCATTTTTCTGAGCATGAATTAATTGAAGTTGAATAATAAAATCTCCATCATTTAATGGTGAAATGATGGAGATAATCATACTTAGGATGGAGATAAAAAGCGTTCTTTTGTTAGTACATAAACAAACAAATAAGAACGCTTTTAAATTTTAGAATCCTAACTCATCATTAACTAAAATTACATGCATTCTATCGGTATGACGAGAGAATCTAGTAATTAAGAATTGACAACAGATAGTATCCATTGACTTACAGTTATAGCACTTACCAGTTTGTTTGCAAGGTGTATTAACATCAAATCTTTGAGCATTGGTAGTAGCTGCAACATTTCTAGCTCTTTTAATAGCATAGTCTAGATCGGGACATACTTTGTTGATGCCTACAATGAAGATTACTTTCTTAGGCCCTTGGCAAATATAAGATACTCTATTAGAGTTACCATCAATATTAACTAGGATACCATCTTGGCTCATTGCGTTAACACTAGAGATGAATACATCGGCATCGTAGCCTTTAATTAAGCTTTCTCTTCTATCTAGTTTTTCTCTATCAATATAGTTATAGTCATCACTATTAATAATATCTACAAGACCAATGTCCTTAGCACTTTGGCAACCACCCATTGAAATAGAAGAACCCTTAGGAATTAAATCTAGGGCAAGTTTTAAAGCTTCTTCTTTATCTTTAGCATAGTATCCCTTAATATTTCTAGTTTCTAATTCTTTGATTGTACTCTTAGCTAATAATTCATTTCTTTTGATGATATTCTCGTTCATAAAATGGCCTCCATTTATTAGAATAATTATACTATTTTAAGTTTAGTCAAACCCCAATATATCGTGTAGTTCTTCCTGAACCGATACGTCTTATTGAACCTGTCTTGACCATTTCACCAAGCACTGCTTCTACAGTTGTAGGACTAACATCAGGTAGGATCTTACAAATCTCAGCTTTTGATAGTGGGGTTAGACTGTTTAAAACGGTTGCTTCTACACGAGCTTTCTTTGTAATCTTTTTACCGTGCACTATTGCAAATCTCTTATCGAGTTCTTTGTAGCACATATAAAGAGTAGAAAGGAAATTTTCAATAAAAGGGAAATAATTGTTTTCGTTTGTATCCCATCCGATAGAAGATTGTTTCAAGGAATCATAATAGTAAGACTTGAACTTATTTATTTGTTCCTCAAATGATACATATTTACCAGCATCATAACCGTTTTTGTATAACAACAAAAGTGACAACAAACGAGACATTCTTCCATTACCATCTCTAAATGGATGTATACAAAGGAAATCTAAAATAACACAAGGTACTAAAAGAAGCTGATTAATGTTTGCATCGCTTCTTGCGGCCATATAAGCAAGTTCTAACTGTTCCATCGCCTTAGAAGTTTCGCTTGCTGGAATAGGGCGAAAACGCACTTGACGGTTACCATTGGCGTCAATTTCTAGAATTACATTATCATCTGTTTTATATTTACCACCATATTCATAACCTGCATAATTCATCATCATTTTATGTAAGCGAAGAATATCACTTTGTCTAAAATCGATATTTTTATATTCTAAATGTATATTGTTAAGTGCATCTCTATACCCAGCAATCTCTGCTTCATTATGGTTTAGTGGGGCACTATTTTGATTGACAATTTCAACGATACGCTCATCACTAGTAACAATGCCTTCTATGGCATTGGAACTTTTAATAGATTGTATCTTTGCGACAGCTTCCAATTCTGTAAAAATCTGCGTATAGTCATCTTTTCGCACACCCGCCATAGCTTTTAGCTCAACAATACCAGAAGTAAGGTTTACAAGATTTGCGGGTAGCAGTCCATTATTTAAAAAAGAATAATCAAATTTTCTCATATAGTACCTGTCTTTCTGCATATAATTATAGCATTTTATATGCAGAAAAATAGTTTATAAGGCGTGTTATATGCATATAAAACCATCAAAATATATGCAGTAAATGCGCAATAACGATACACTCAATGGGTGTACTATTAAGTAATTGATTATTAAATTCGCATCCCTATCGATTGCATATTGAGAATTAAAGTATGTATCATCGATTCTTCTTCTACAATATATCGCAATAAAATAAGACATATCATCTTAAGTTGCTTTGTTTAGATTTCTAGTTCTTTTTTGTCTTCCTGCCAATATCCTTCTTATAAATTACTTAATGTCTATTTTTTTTAATAGATTAAGTAAAATATAACGCTATTTATCTTATCAGTATCAATAATGAAGCTAGTACCATCACTTATACTGCTGAGCTTTCTATTGATTTAACAAATGTATGACATGGATTGATGCTAAATCAGCTTATAAGATATATTATCTGCATATAAAACCATCAAAATATATGCAAAAAGAAGAACAGTATGTGCAGCAAAAGTATGAAAAAACTAGCTCAATACGCAAAAGAATATTATGATAATAATGTCTAAAATTAGACAAAATGATATGATTGATACAGAGGTTTATTATGGCAAATAGTGTACAGTTATTAGATGAAATAGCTATGAATAGAGCATTAACAAGAATTTCTTTTGAAATTACTGAAAAGGCAGACGACATCAACGATCTTGTTTTAATTGGCATTAAGACAAGAGGTGTTCCAATGGCGAATAGAATAGTAGAAAAGATTAATGAACACAACAACATCAATGTTCCTGTGGCAAATCTAGATATTACTTTCTATCGTGATGACTTATCTAAGTTATCTGATATGCCAAAGGTAAATAATGTCCTTCCTAATATTGATGTTACTGATAAGGAAGTAGTCATTGTGGATGATGTTATTTATACAGGAAGAACTACAAGAGCTGCGATTGAGGCTATCTTTAAAATGGGAAGACCCAAAAAAATATCTTTGGCTGTTCTTGTTGATAGAGGACATAGAGAAATTCCTATTAAAGCTGATTATGTTGGTAAGAATGTGCCTACAAGCCGTAGTGAAAATGTTAAGTGTAAGTTTATGGAAACTGATGGAGTAAATGAAGTAACACTTCTAAAAAGGGATTAAATATATGGAAAATACTTTAAAGAGTTTGGGTTTGGATGTTGATCTTATTAAGAGTAAATATCCTGATTTTGATGAATACATGAATATCGTTAAGTTTTATCTTAAGGATGAGTTTTTTGAAGAAATTGGAACTTTCCTTGAAAACGAAGACTATGCTTTAGCGAAGGATGCCTGTAAGGGCTTGTTTATCTTAGCTCAAGATCTTTGTCTATATCCTTTATATATTACCTTAATGGAAGTATATGAGGATTTGTGTGAAGAAGAGTATAAGGATGTTATTAAACATTATGATGAAATGAAACTTGTATATGACAGGTTTGTGGGTGCTATAAATGTTTGATGCGATTGTCGTTGGTGCAGGTCATGCTGGTGTTGAAGCCGCAATGGCTCTAGCTCATGGTGGCAAGAAGACTGCCTTAGTAACTATCTCTTTTAGTCATATCGCTAACATGCCATGTAATCCTTCTATTGGCGGTCCTGCCAAGGGTATTGTAGTAAGAGAAGTTGATGCTTTAGGTGGAGTTATGCCACGAGTTGCTGATTTAACAGCTTTACAATTTAAGATGTTAAATACTACTAAGGGGCCAGGTGTATGGAGCATGCGTGTGCAATCTGATAAGAATGCTTATTCTTTGATGATGCAAGATCTTTGTATGCATACTGAAAACTTAACTTTATATGAGGATATTGTTGAGGAAGTCTTGGCTGAAGATAATAAGATTACAGGTGTTAGACTTAAAAAAAATGGAATCTTAGAATCTAATATCGTAGTATTAACTACTGGTACTTATATGGATTCTTGTAGAATGGTAAGTGCTACTGTTACGCCAGGTGGCCCTGATAATGAGCCTACTACTAAGAATTTAAGTGAATCCTTAAGAAAATTAGGCATTAAATTATTTAGATTAAAAACAGGTACACCAGCTAGAGTATTAACTAGTTCTATTGATTTTTCTAAGACTAGTCTAGAAGAAGGCAGTAAGCGTTTTATTAGATTTAGCGAAGATACAAAAGAAGATGAAGTTAGATCGATTGAGGAACAAATGCCTTGTTACTTAACTTATACAACAGAGAAGACTAAAGAGATTGTATTAGCTAACTTAAATAAGTCTTCTATGTATTCAGGTGTTGTTAAGGGTGTGGGACCTAGATATTGTCCATCTTTTGAAGATAAAATTGTAAGATTTTCTGATAAAGAAAGACATCAATTGTTCCTAGAACCACTAGATGCCACAAATGAATTAACATATGTACAGGGTTTCTCTACTTCAATGCCATATGATGTACAAGAAGAAATGGTACATTCAGTTATTGGCCTAGAGAATTGTAAGATTATCAAGTATGCATATGCCATTGAATATGATGCGATTGATCCTTTACAAGTTAAGGCTTCGCTTGAAATGAAAGATATTGATGGCTTGTTTATTGGTGGTCAAATACTTGGTACTTCAGGTTATGAGGAGGCGGCAGGTCTAGGTATGATGGCTGGTATTAATGCCCTTAGAAAACTTAATAATAAGGAGCCTTTAGTCTTGAAAAGAGATGAGGCTTATATTGGTGTTATGATTGATGATTTAGTAACTAAGGGTACTAATGAACCATATCGTTTATTGACAAGTAGAGCTGAGTATCGTTTGTTGATGAGACATGATAATGCTGAGAATAGATTAATTAAATATGGTCATGAGAATGGTTTGATAAGTGAAGAGAGATATCAAAGATATCTTGATAAGGTTGATCAAAAGAATTCTTTGATTACTTATTTAAAGAATAGTAAGGTAGATTATTCAACTGGTATTGGTGAGTATTTAAATAGTTTGGGTTTTGAAGAAGATAGTATGAAGTCTTTTAATGCCTATGAGCTTGTGAAAAGACCTGGTGTTGAGTGCAGTGAAGTGTTGAGATTTTTAGGTAATGATTCATATGATGATGAAGTAGTCTTTAATACTCAAATTGAAATAAGATATGAGGGGTATATTCAAAAGGCTCGTAAAGAGGCTGATAAGATGTTAAAGATGGATGGCATGAAGTTACCACAGAATATTGATTATAGTAAGGTGGATAACTTAAGACTTGAGGCTAGACAAAAGCTTAATCAAGTTAAACCATTTACTCTAGGTCAGGCAAGTAGAATCTCGGGTATTAATCCTGCAGATTTAAATGTGTTGGCAGTATATATAAAGGAACATAAGATTTAAATGAATAAGATAAGCGTTCTTGGAGCAGGTACTTTCGGTATTTCATTAGCTAGATTGTTGGCTAATAAGGGTTTTGAGGTGACTGTTTATGTTCACAATGAAAATAAGGCTAAGGACTTAAGGGAAACAAACAGGCACGAGCGTTTTAAGGATGTTTTACTTCCTAGTAGTATTGTCTATACTTCTGATTTAAAGGAAGCTTTTAAAGATAAAGAGATGATTGTTTATGCGATACCTTCTACTAGTATTCGTGAGGTAGCAACTTTAAGTAAAGAATATGTTGAGGATGGTCAATATATTGTGGATGTTGCCAAGGGTATGGAAAAGGATAGTCTTTTAACTTTAACAGAAGTTATTGATGACGTTTATAAGAATGATACTTTAAAGTATGTTGTCTTAAGCGGCCCTACTCATGCTGAAGAAGTTATTAAAGATATGCCTACTGCGATTGTGGCTGCTAGTAAGGATTTAGAGGCTGCCAAGGTTGTACAAGAGACTTTTTCTGTTGATTTTTTTAGAGTCTATACTAATGAGGATATTAGGGGTATCGAGATTTGTGGTGCCCTAAAGAATATTATGGCTATTGCGGCTGGTTTATCTGATGGTTTAGGTTTTGGTGATAATGCCAAGGCTGCACTAATCACAAGAGGTTTACAAGAGATTAAAAGACTTGGTACTAAGATGGGTTGTGAGAATGATACTTTCTTTGGCTTGGCTGGTATTGGTGATTTAATTGTTACTTGTACTAGTATTCATAGCCGTAATAATTGTTTTGGTCATTTATTAGGTGAAGGTAAGACAATTGATGAGGCTAAGAAGGAAATTGGGATGGTAGTAGAAGGTTTGAATGCTTTGCCTGCCGCCATTGAATTGGCTGATAAGTATAATGTTGAGATGCCAATTACAAGTATGTTATCTAAAATTGTCTATGAGGGTTTAGATCCTTATGTTGGTGTTAATCAATTGTTTAAGAGGGAATTGAAGAGTGAATAATATTTTAGAGAAAATTACATTGTCTAGTCTTATTGAGAGTATTATTGTAGCTTTATTTACTATTCTTTTTCTAAGGTTTTTAACCAAGATTAACAAGAAGTATTTGACTAAGCATGAAGACAATAGTCAGATGAATGGGCTTGTTAAGGTTTCATTTCAGGTGGTTAAGACAATTATTATAGCTTGTGCTATCTTAATGGTTTTAGAAATAAATGGTATTAATGTAACTTCTTTAGTAGCTGGTCTAGGTCTTGCCAGTGCTGCAGTCGGTTTAGCTTTACAGGACTTTTTAAAAGACGGTATCATGGGTGCTCATATTGTGTCTGATCATTTCTTTAGTGTTGGTGATACGGTTAAGTATAATGACCTAGTTGGTGTGATTGAAAACTTTAATATGAAGACTACTAAGATTAGAAACTTGGCTGATAATAGTGTCTTGAGCATTTGTAATAGAAATATTTCAGAGATTACAAAATTGTCTGATATAGCTAAGGTGGATATTGATTTACCTTTAGCATATGAAGAAGATTTTGAAAGGGTTGATGTTGTCTTGAATACTATCATTAAAAAGATTGGCGAGATGGATAATGTACAAGATGCTCAGTATCTAGGTACTGATGCCTTCCTTGATTCAGCTATTGTCTATAAGTTGAGATTCTATTGTCCAAGAAGTGAGATGTATGATTTAAGAAGATTGGCATTGAGAATTATTCAAATCGAATTAAGAGATAATGATATGTCAATTCCTTATAATAAGTTGGATGTGCATTATGAAGAAGTTTAATTTGTACTATATAAGTTCACTATTATTCTTTTTGGTGGCGATATTACAATTTGTGGATAAGAGTGAACATTCTCTTCCTGTGGTATGGCTATCTCTTAGTGTCTGTTTCTTGAGCTTAGGTATTAACCAGAATAAGAAGAATTAATATGGGATTTATTATTTGGACAATAATATCAATTGTCTTTGTGTATATAGGAATAACAACCCGTAGAAGTAGTATACCAGTTAACTTATTTACTTTTAGTGATGTACCTAAGGTAAATGATGTTAAGGGATATAACAGAGCTGTTTCTAATTTGTGGTTGGTGTTTACATTATTATTTGAGATGATTGGTATATCATTACTGTTTATTAAAAAAAATTCACCATTTGTCGTATTAATAGTATTAGGAGTGGTGTTCCTAGTGATTGGTATGATGATTGTGTATACAAAGATTGAGAGTAAATATATGGTTTAAAACTTGTTTGTTCAACTTGGACAAACAAGTTTTAATATAATGGATATATGAAAAGAATTGGTTGTGATTATACTATTTCAAAAGATATTAGTTTCTTTATGGAGGCCGAGAATATTAATAGTTCAGATTTGGCTAAAAAAATAAAGGTATCTCGTAGGGAAATAGATGAATTATTGAATAGTGATGTTATTAAGGATGAGGTGTGTGATAAGCTATATTCATTCTTTTATAAAAAGAAATATCGAATTAATTTAATTAAAGAAGAATTGCTTAAAGAAAGAGATGAAAATGTTTTATTTAGTGGTTTAAAAGATAAGCATGATTTTGGTGATGGTTCCTATTTAGTAGATAATTATAATCAAGTTTTATCTTCTGTAAATACAATAGATAATTCCTCAGTATGTTCTTTTAAGTATTCTTTGAATGGTTTAAGGATAAAAGAATTTAAGTGTAACTTAGAGTGGGTTCTAAGTATTTGTTTCTATAGAGGCTATATAGATGAATATAAAAATCATGAATTAATTAAAAGATTAGTTAAAGAGGTTGAGGAAGCTGATGTGATTATTGCACCTGCTAGCAATAATAGGATCTTACATATAATGAATCGCTTTGCGGATGGTGAAATTAATATTGATACTGTCTTGAATTGTTTATCGGCTTTTAATCTAGGGCGAGAATATGTATTTAAGAGTGATAGGGCAATTGCTAAGTTAGAATCAATTGAGAGATATTATCTTTGTATATTAGAGAAAGAAGACAGTAAATTAAAGAATTCTGAACTAAGTTTTCAAATGGATACTCAATTAAAGATTATGTATTGAACGTCAAATTGTTTAAAGATTCTTTAGTTAAAATAATTGGTGATGTTT
>ERZ1026772.663-NODE-663-length-23189-cov-5.302282_pt1 | contig 23189 bp, 15 predicted proteins | sample MGYA00380124_ERZ1026772 | MGnify/ENA primary metagenome ERZ1026772 (study PRJEB33269, sample SAMEA4719760) | human gut metagenome | biome: human-associated habitat; feature: organic feature; material: feces | place: Cameroon | collected 2013-10 ...
ATCAATCGCCCGCGCCGCAGACCCAACCCGACCCGCCGAGCCAGGTCCCGCAAGCCAAGTAAGAAGAGCCAGCAGACGACCCAGACCCGAGATTACCGCGCTGCAAATATTCGCGGGTTCCGTTTTGACCGGAAACGCCGTAGCATCGGTCGCCCATGCCCTGCGTAGCGGAACCGCCATAAGCAGTGATATACCATGCGCCCGTGGTCGGGTTCACATCAATGTCGCCAACCTGCTGGTCGCCGGAAGCAACAGGCATCGTGCCAATCTTGGTGTAGGTAGAACGGATGGTAGCGTCGGAGCTGGAATGAGCTGTTCCCCTCGGGACAAGCAGTACTTCATATCCGGTTTCCTTGCAGTCCATCACAAGGTCAGACGCGATTTCGTAGCAGCCTAAGTTGTATTCGCGGCCTTGGATGCGGTATGGAGTTTTTCCGTTGGTGTTGGATAGCCAGCTTCCGTCATACTTGCCAATCACCTTGTCGGTTGTACCGCTCGCCCAAGGGTAAGTAGACAGATAAACAGGGGATTGCAGCGTGTCAGTAATGCTGACTTTCGCAGTGGTAAAGGTAGCGTCGGTATCCAGATAAACCGCAGCATTCGTCTCATCCAAGTCTTCAATCTTGGTGATCCGCGCCTGCTTCACATACTTGTACATGTTCGCGCTGTTGCGGTCGGTTCCTACGGCTCCGTTGTCGTTATAGCCATAACCGATACATACGGTGCTGCCAACAATCAGGTTTGCGGCCTGTGCTTTGGTCAGCGGGAAGTAGGAGATCGCTTCGGCGCTTTCCACCGCAGCCGGATACTGCATGTTGTAGTTGGTGCATCCAGCCCACATGGCTTGGCTGCTCTTGTTTGCTGCCTTGATGTACTGCATCAGGATAGCGAAAGAGTTACGCGCCGCGCCTGCACCCCAGTAACCAGCACCCTTCTTCTGATAGTTCGTAATCATGTTGTTGTGGCTCTGCCATAGCTCGATCATCAGGTTCGGCTGGCTCCGCAGCAGTTTGTCGCTCGCAATGCCAGATAGATAAGCGCTTCCGATGCACCACGGCAGTACCGTTCCGTCTGCCTTTACGCACTCGCACCAAGGGGTATATCCTTCGTGCTGGGTGTCAGACACGTAGTATTCGATGCTGTCTGCGTTGTCAACTACCTTCACGTAGAAGCTCATCTGCATCGCGCCAACATCAACCGCGCCAGTTGTCTTGTAATCGCTCATGCCTTCGATGGCAATCGGCCTTGCGGTTCCGTCGTCGTCGCGGATGTAGTTCACATGCACCCAGTCGAACATGGGAATCTTGTCGATAAAGTCATCCTGTCCTGCGGTTGCCTCTGTGGATGGGGCATAGGTCATCTCCGCAGCATCCTCCAGCCGGACACCGGCAGTTGTCGGGTTGCTGGCAAATTTATAAATCTTCACACCGTAAATCTTTCCGGTGCGGCGCATGGCGTAGTAAGCCTCAATCGCCTTTTCCAGTGTGGTGGACGGGTAGGCGTTCACAAACGCGGTGAAGTCTGTCTCGTCCAGCTTCTTCTCGATCTCGGTATTTTGTGCCTTAATGGCGTTGTTTACTTCTGTGCGCAGCTCTGCAACGGGAGTAGCGCCGTCTGTCAGCTGCATCCAATAAGTCGTATCCGTTGGAAGTTTGCCAGCCGGAACGTCCTGCTTTGCGCCGTAGCTGTTCAGATTATATTTCACGCAGTCGAGTTTCTTGTAGCTCGCCTTTGCGTCATAGTCACCCTTGAGCACAAAGCCCACTCTGCCAAGGTTTACTTTGGACATTGGCTTTTCCTCCTTTTATACTTGGTTGTCAACGACCAGCTCGCCGTTCTCGTTGCTCAGAGTCAGCGTATTGGACGAGGCGATCATTTCGGCGCTGTCGTTCACATATAGGTTCAGGTCTATTTCTCGTTCGCATGTTCCGGCGGATCCGCCGCCGGGGGTTCCCACATTTCCGTAAATCATCGGCATATTGCGTTCACCCCTCAGCTTGCCAAGCCGTCAAAGGAAATCTTTCCGGCATCCAGCGCGGTAAAGCTGTACACCCGCATGTACTGCACGCCCTTCTGTTCCTTTGCCGGAATCAGCATGGGGTATTTCTCGTTATCGTTCAGCTGAATCTTCATCGCCGTGTCTCCGCATTTGAAGACCAGCGTGTTCAGCGAAACAAAGCTCGTCCCCAGATAGCTTTCAAACCGCACAACGTCGCCTGCCTTCAAAGAGATAAAGCCGTTCGCGTCGGCGGCATAGGGTTTTCCCGTTTCGTTCACCGCATGAAAAGAACTCACATAAAAGGAGCTTTCGTAAACGTGTGTCATGTCGTCCCCTCCTTGCTTAAAGTATCCGGCATTTCAAGATAGAGGTCTCCGTTGACGACCTCCATGCTTATCTCCAGCAGCTTCTCTGCAACCGCCTTACCGTCTGCGATGACCTGCTGCGCGTCCTGCGTGTTTTCCAACAGTTCGCTAACGCTCGTCTTCGCCGCGTTCAGCTCGCTCATCAGCTTGTCGAAGCTCTGGATCTCTGCCGGGGTATAAGTTACGTTGGATGGTTTGGCTCTTGCGATCACCGGCGTTACAAACTCGCACAGGGTATAGCCGGTGTCGTCGCCATTTTCAATATAAATGTAGGTATGGATCGGGCTGCTCTGCATCAACAGGGTGTCCGGGATGCGGCATATCAGCCGCCTGCTGCTGTCTGCGGTGGACTTTGCCGTCAGCGCGTTCTCCATACCATCTATCGCAAAGTGAAAGTTCGGCGGGCTCAACGCTGTCGTCCCGTCCACTCTCAGCTTAATTCCACGGTCATATTGATACGCGCCTGCAGTTACGCTCACCGCATTCCCGGCAACCGCTTCAATATAGTTGGTTTTGTTCATGTTCATCATCTCGCTTTGTTGGGTGATGGCCGAATGGTAATGTAAAATTTGCACTCCATAGTGGCTTTTCAAGCCGAATTGATATATAATTAAAGATAATCAAGAAAGGAGCACAGTCATGAAACGATACTTAATCAGTTTGCTAGTAACAATTTTTACTTTATGTACTATTTGCACTCTTTCGATTGCAGACGGTTCCACGCAGATTGTTGAATATGCCGAAGATAACGAGCTAACACCTTACTCATTCGAAGCTCTTCAAGACAGGCTTTCCATTGAGCTTGATAAAAAATGGAAGCAGTTTGTATTTTTCTGGCCGAAAGATAATCATATCGAAGTAGATGAATGCACTCTTGACAGTCTTCCAATTGTGGCTTCTAATCAACATGAGGTTGTTCTTTTTATTTTTAATCGCAATAGCAGAAATCAACAATGGATTTTGTCTTCTGTCAACGAAAAAGCCTTAGTCCCTTGCATTAAAAAGGGACATATTAGGTTAAGATCTTTTTCTTGCTGGAAATTCTATGAAGAATCTTTACAGGATATAAATCTATATTATTTGATCGAAATTGACAATAAAAGTTTCGCTATGACATCTTGCTTTACACATACCACAGAGGCAGAAACAAACTGGCAATTTGAAGCGTTTACCGTGCAACCTTCTGAAACTATGAAAAGTGAATATATTCCAGAATTATATTATGATGATTATGCTTTCACACTGACAAAAAAATTGACTGGAAGTGTCCGTTACGCAAAAAATGAAGAAGATATTCTTGGATTCGAGTCATGCACTGTAGCTGTTCAGCAATTTAATGCAAAAGAGTTTGATATGAACAAGTATCTTTCTCCGCTGGCGTTGATGGTACAAACGGTTGTAGATACTTCAGAGCATGGAAACGGAAAGACACTTACACTTCGCGATAAACCCAACGGCAAAAAGATTGGAAAAATATCTAATGGATCAGAGGTTTTTATTTCGTCCACGCAAACTGACTGGACATTTATTATTGGGGAAAATAAAGCAGGGTTTGTGAATGCAAAATTTATAAAAAGCACTGACGCATATTTGAAGAAAAACTAAAAAAATCACGCTAAGGCTTTATTGCCTTAGCGTGATTTTATTCAATTAAGCAAAACGATCTGTTGACTTCGTAGGAATTTGGTCATAAATATGGAAGTATAGATCTTTGCTCTTCATGTCTCTTGGTTCATTTTTTTGATTCTGAGTATGACCACAAACAATCATAGAAGTTGACGTACCAACATCTTTGGAGAGGATAACCACATGGCTATAAGTTCCATTGTCCCTTGGATCATACGTATATACAAGGTCTCCTTTTTTGAGCAAAGAGGTATCATAGACACGTTCGCCAAAATGACGAGCTGAAAGAGAACGCTCTTGAGAGTTGGTTCCGCGCCATGCAGCATTTACATCTGGGTTCTTTACATTTCCGGGATCCTTATAATACCATCCATCGTGCATTGGAATGCCGCCGGCAAACAAACATTGCGAAACATAGTTTGCACAATCTTTGTTAATATTATCATCATCAACTCCAACTGGCTTGTATTGCGCATTGTTATAAGAGCCTGTACCGCTATCACTGCTTGTATATTTTTGTGCATAACTCACAGCCTTGTTGCGATCATAGGTTGCGGTGCCAGTGGCACCTGCTGGCCTTGCATTATAGACAGACGAACCTGATAGAAACTTTGCCATCATATATCCAGTTGTTGAACCGTGTTTCACAGGGAGCCATTCCCCATCCTTTTTTGTGGCATAAACTTTCTGGCCGGGCGCAACGGTCTTTAGCTTTTTACCACTGGTAGAGGCTTTATCACGGAGAGCTACGCCAGAATTACGAGCACTTCCGTTGCGGTTAGGTTCAACTATAAGAGTATACTTATAATCACCGGATTCACCACCAGAAGATGACCCCTTATAAACGTCGGATTCAGCAATAAACTCGGCCATAATATATCCCGTTTTGCTTCCATGCTTAGCTGGCAACCAACTTCCAGTCAAAGTCTCCACCTGGATTTTAGTGCCAGATTTAATTTGTTCAACTACTTTTCCAGTTTTACTTGCTGTTGCACGCAAATTAACAGTTCCACCATTTCCATTCTTAGTTGTTTCAACAGTGGCAGAGATAGGATAAGTATAAGCCATAAGATTTACCTCCTTATGGGTCTATGCTCTTGCGAGCATAAGGTAAACCATCACCCGAATTGGTGATGGTTAAAAACAGATATAGAGAAATAAAACCATTTCTCCATCCCTCTATACATATTAAATAACTCTCAATTTTGAAATCAATGCGACAGCAGCTCCCAACCGCTCCCGTTATAGACATAAGGAATGCACTCCACCCACGTTCCGTTCTGGTAGCAGTACACGATGCATTCCTCCCAAGCGCTGCCGTTCCAACGCTTTACAGTTCGGTGCGCCGCGTAAACCGTTCGTCCGCTGGTGCTCGATGCAGAGCTGTAGGCGGCAGTCACATAATAATAGGTATCCTTTGCCGGTGCGGCAATCGTTGCGGATGTACTCGTGTAGGTGCCTACTGCGGTTCCGCTTGACGAAGACGACGAAGCCGCATACAGCGTATACTTCACCACCGTTCCGGCAGCGCCCCAGCTTCCGGAGCCTGCGTTCCACGAGATAGTCAGCGTCCCGTCTGCGTTTTCTGCCACCGTTGGCGCAGCGTTGTTCCAAGATAAGCTCGGCGGTTTAGCGGCAAACGTTACAGTCTTTTCTTCGTATAACAATCCGCCATGATAAAGAGCAGCTACCTTGTAAGTAATATTCCCGCCGTATGAAGTCGGGGTTAGGGTATACGATCTTGTTGAAACCGCCAAATCATACTTCACCCAAGATGTTCCATTGTGGACAGAATATGTACACGCACCAGTACCGTTTCCGTAGCTTGGTGTAGCGCTCCAATTCAGCACAATCTGATTGTTGGATTGGTAGGCGGAAAGTGTGCCGCCCCAAGAAAGATAAGGGATAACGTAATTGACAGTAACACTAACCGCTCTCATATATGAGGTGGCACTGTGGTTTGTGTTTGCTTTTGCGTAGCATTGGATACTAGTTGACTGAAAAACAGATTGATCGGACAGAGACAAAGAACCAGAGATGGTTCCTGATGTTGAAGACATACTTGTTGATGCTACAACTGATGAGTTACCACCGCTTCCGATATAAGCGCCAATCGTTCCTGAACTGTTTTGAGCAATAAGCCAGTACAGGTTCCAATTTTTTCTGCTGGAATATTTGCTGGCTGTCAGGCTGATGCTGTAAGATATGCTTGTTATAACGGCGGTAGCCGGAAGTGAAGACGAAGCGCTGATGCTTGTCGTCCGTCCTCCGCTTCCGGCGCTGTTGCCGCCAAAATTGCCAGACCATGTAATGCTTGCCATCTGCTACCGCCTCATTTCTTCTTCAGCCAGATTAAGCCCGCCACAGGGTTGCTCGGCGCGTTTGTTGCGGAATAAACAATTGGCGGCATTTGAAATCCTTTGTAAAACAGATTCCAGCCGGAATTGATTTCAACGGCGTTTTGTATTTCGCTGGTCTTACCAAACGCTACGCCAGTTCCGCCGTTCTTTACATGAATGGCGTAAGCCGCGCTGGAAATAAGCGTATCCGTTGTGACAGTACCGCCCATGGCGTCTGTCACGATGAACCGCGCATAATAAGTTGAACTGCTGGAAAGATTGCCGCCGCCAACGATATAAACCTTGCCGCTGGTCATGTCGCTAATGGCTGTCACAAGGCTTGGAGTGCCAGTTGTGTACACATAGTAGTACCCGGAGATCTTCATGGTGTTTACAGCGCTTCCGTTAATCGTTACCGGTGAAACGTTGGCTGAGCAATAGAAGGACGCACAGGTTCCTTTTTCGCTTCCAACGCCAGCTGCCGTGCAGCGAAAAGCGTTGTAGGAAGAAATCACCGGCAGGTTGTAAGCAATTACGTTAATGGCAAGGGTTGCGCTGGCGGCGCGTCCACGCCCATCTTTTACAGTGACCGTAAAATTCATCTTGCCGCTATGACCAAATTTATCAATTGTATATTCGTTCCACTTTTGACTGCCATCGTCTTCTGATGTAGAAGAAAACTCAATGGAACTGATGGTGGAGCCCGTACCGGCAGACACAGAACTTACAGTGAATTTTGCACCGCACAGGTTTTGTATATAAACGCCCTTACTGGTGGCAAATTTCTTTTTGGATGTGTCGTTATAAATCTCCGAAGTAAACCCGCCAATGCTCGGCACAATGCTATTTGGCACGCTTAACGCAATTACTTTGGATGTGGTTCCTATGAAATTGTTATGATATAACGTTTGTACTGTAACCGTACATTCAATGGACGTCCTATTTGGGCAGGAAGCCAGCCAGCTTGTCGGGATCTGGTACACAGCCGATGAAGCGCCTGTTGCTGTGGTCGTTTCGTATTGATAGGTATCATTCACCTTCCACGTAATTTTGTGGTTCAACGCGCCAAGCTGTGGGTTTGAAAAGGAAACAGAAGAAGTGTTGCCAAAATCAACGGGCGTGCTGCAAGAGATGGAGGAGGTGTCATACTTGGAATTAACACCAATGCTGATCGTAAACACTAAGTTGGATTTCAGGTAGCAGCCGTTTCCGCTTCCACCGGCGTGCTCCGCATAAATCGTAACGTCCGCGCCTCCGGTTCCAACATTGAGGATGGAGCTGTTTAAGTCATAGCCGTCCTCAACAATCGAGTGGTCGCTTTGATTTTTGGATAGTGTGCCAATCCAGAAATAAGGGCTGAATGATAAACAAACGTCGCTGGCATAGGTCTGGATTCTGGAGTTCGATTTTACCGTACAGGAACCGTCAATGCTGTAAAGGCCAATATCGCTTACGTTTGTAGGGGAAGTTCTTCTGATCGTTGCAGAAAAAGCGCTTCCGTCTTTCATGTAGTGATCGCCGCTGACGGTGATCTCATATGTCCATGTTGCCATTTTCCTTCATTCCTTTCATTATAGCGGGTTGCTCGGATCTCGCCACTTCAGTCCCAATCCCGTCGGCGTAACCGTCCAGTCAAAGTAACCATTGCCGTTGTCCGTACCAATGGAAAGCTGTTGCGTTACACGGGCATTTGTAATAAACATGGAACTGTCTGAAATGTAAGCAACCTCCGATGAACCCTGCATAAACGCCACCTTGCGATTGGTGATCTGCGTCTTAAAATCTGATTGGGAAGAACCAAGCGTCAGCACGCCATCAGAGCCAAACTGCATGTAGTTCGCCACGGAGCCTTTGTAGTTGTTTAGATCACTGGCGACGCTGCCAATCTGGCTGTTGATTCCGTCTTCTACTGTTCGGCTGAACATAATCTTAAAGCGGTCGTCGTTCATGGTCGCTTCCGCAATCTTCTGCTCCAAAATCTTGGTATCCGCGTCATACTTTTCAGTCGTCACTCTTGCTTCTACCGATGTCTTCAGTGCAGCCAATTCTGTTGCGGTTGTCGTCCTGAATTTCTGCAGGTTCATAATCGTGCTTTGGGATACGGTGCATTCTTCCCAGTGCGCCGCAATGGTTTCACCGGATGCCGCGTCTACGTGCTCCGGCATCCAGCGCTTTAATACACTGATGTCGCCGGAGGTATCCAGCCAAAGCATATCGTTGGACGGACTCTCCGGCTCCACGTCTGAAACGTAAATGTCATTGCTGACACGCAGAGTGAACTGTGCCTGCACACCGCCGACTTGACAGATGAACGTAGCCTTCTCTGAAATTTCCGTAGCAGATACCGTGATGGTCTTGCCGGTCTTGGAATACGTCTCCGCGTTTCCATCCTTGTCCAGCTTCGACCATACATACTCCGCGTCATCCAGCTCTATTTTCCCACCGTTTTTATACAGCAGGCAGCTCAGGCTGGAGGAACCGCCATTGACGAAGGTATCCCCACCGGATGATGCGATGTATGCCTGATAGGAATCCGTTTTGTCTGTCAGCGTTTCCGTGGCGGTAAAGGGTTCGCCTTTGTAGGTCATCACGCATCGGAATACGCCAATGCCGTCTACGCTCGCACCGCTTACAGAAATGGTCGGCGTTGTTTCTGTCATGACTACCCACTGGCCGTCCTTGAACTGGCTCCATGCAAAGGTAGCCGTGGAGTCTTTGGTCAGGTCAGTCGTTCCAAGGTAGGCAGACGCCGCAATCGAAAGCGTGCCCTGTCCATTAGGGAAGGTGTTGCCATCTGGCGTATACAGTGAGAACATCACGCCGTCGCGGCCATTCGTTCCGTCCTTTCCTTTGTTCAGCTTTACCCAAGACAAATAAAGCGTCGTGCTCAAAAGCACCACGCCGTCTTTATCCACCTGAACAGGAATACCAATCTGCCCGGAAATAAGTCCTTCTGCTCCAAGATAAGAGCCTGCTGTTACCTGAATCACAAGTTCTACTTCGCCGTCTTCTGTAGTTCCTCCGCTGGATATCACCATGCCGTCAGGAATGTTGGTAATCTTCGTAAAGTCAACCACCGGAATCGTCTTGGTAATACCTACATACGCTGCGACGGTTGGAACAATTCGGGTGTAGCCTACTTTGCCGTCGTCTCCTGCCGCAAAAGAAATACTCTCGTTTGTTAAAAAGGCATGAGCCGTATTCTCGCCGTTGGTGCCGGAGTAGGATACGTTATAGGTTGTGGCGGTTGTCCCGTCAGAATAGGTTACAATCGTCTTTGACCATAGGTAGGAGCCTTCTGTTACCGAAGGAATATCATCCTGCCACAAAGCGCTGTCTTCTGCCGGCTGCTCGTTGCTGTCTGTCTTTGCATACTTCGTCACCGTAGAAGAAACCGTTACGCCTGTTCCGGCGTCGCCCTTCAGTCTTGACCATGTATACGCGCTGTACGCGATTGGCGCTGAGCTGGCGGTTCCTGTGTAGATGCCGATGTACGCCGTATCCTTTTCAGGAAGCCGCGTCATGCTGGATCCATCCGCATTCGCAGAGTACCGTACATAGGTGTAGTAAGATACGCCTGTTGCTCCCGTCTTTCCGTTATAGGAGACCGAGTAGGTGCGCATCGTAGACTTGTCTGAGAAAGTCACGGTTGTCCGCGCCCATAGGAAATACCCCTCGGTCAGCGTCGGCACTTCGGTACTCCAGCCAGCGTCATCGTCATCAGGTCTTCCCGGCGTTTCGGCGCTCACCTGATTGTACTCTACCAGCGTAGACTCAACGGTGATGTCGCTGCCCACATACCGGCTCCATTGGAAAGCTGTGTATGGGGGAACGGTTTTAGATGGGCCAGCGTATGAACCGATATACTTGGTATCGACGGTTGGCGCTTCCTTCATCTGCCGTCCATCAGCATAAGCCGAATAGCGGATGTAAGCATAGTAGGATGTTCCCACGTCGCCCGTCGCACCGTTCCGTACTTTATACAGGGAGAAAATATCGTACACAGAATTGTCGGATGTTATAACCTTGATGGTGCATATATCGTTGACGAACAGGTTTTCATCCGTAGCGTTTACTGTCAGGGTACTTCCTGTTCCACTCCCCGGAACCTTCGCATATGAGCCGTCTGCTTGGCGGTATTGCCACTCCACAATTGTTACGTTCACCACGCTGCACGCAATGGTCTGGCTGTTCGGGTTCACAACTCCGTCTGTGGATTTGAACACATTTCCACCGGACAAAACACAGCTCTTTGTTTTTTCGGCGGCTACTACCTGCGTAAAGCTCAGGGAGTCCTGTCCCATCGTTTCGCCATTGTAAGATACCGCACAAATATATGTCACGCTGTCTGCGCCAAGCACATTCCCATTGATCGTCAGCTTTCCGGTAGAAGCATCAACTGCTTCATAACTGCCAAGCGCCGTCTCTGTTGAGCCAACCATCTTTTTCCAAGTGACAACGATTGCGTTATTGACTCCCGGTGTTGTCGCCGTACCGTATAGAAAAATGTATGGTTCAATCTCAACGGGCGTCGCTGCCCAATCAGGCGTATAGCCGCCTCCAAGGTTCGGGTCGTATACCTGTGTCACTGGAGCATTGCTGCTTAGATAAAAACGGAAGTCCTCGTCTGTCAGATTCGCAACCGCGACAGTATCAAAATATAGTCTGGACAAATCTTCGTCCACATCAATAGTAATCTGGCACTCAAACGTTGCGCTTACAGGAACGTCGGTATTGGTCAGTGTAATGGAACGCATGCCAATATGCGCCGCATTCCATACGGCATCCGAAGCGTCGTCGCCAGAGGAGCGTAGCCATTTGAATTTACTGGCGTCATATTTCTTCGTCACATTTTCACCGTTGGCATAAACATCTGCCGACAGCGTTGTTTCGGCTACTGACTTGGAAAAGAATAAGCCGTTGTCGGATGTGATCTTCAACTGGTAAGTCACCATACTGTCAACCGCATCCTTGACAGTCAGGCGCACCGATTCGTTGCTGGAAAGGTCAAGGCTTTTCCCGACGTCGCTTGCCAGTTTGCTTGCGGTGATGGATCCTGCCTCAATGCGTTCGGCGCTCAGGTATCCGGTATAGATCGCGTCCGCAACAATGCCTTTGCCGGACGCTGCCGTTCTCCAGTTCCAGTTGCCGTCTTCTTTCTTTCCGTCAGCAATCATCCATCCGTCTCCGCATAGCTGCATGGCGCTGGAGCCATCGACGGATTCAAAGATGATATTGCCGTTGTCATCTGTGTACCATGAGCTCACCGAAGAGGAGAGTCGCGTTACCAGCAAATCAATCGCGCCGTTCAGCCGATCAGTTGCCAGCGTTCCTTCAGAGGTAATCGCCTCAGAACGCTCGAACAGGGTTTTCTTCTGCTCAATCAGATTAGCAATGGAGGTGATACGGCTGAAGATACTGTCAAAGTTGGCGGAGATATTTACTTCCTCGTTTGTAATCTCAACAGAACCTTGATCCTTGCGGTCAATATACCGCTCGATCTTGTTTACATAAACCGTATCGTTAATCTCCAACTCTGGGTCATAGATGCGAACCTTGGAGTTGAGCTCCACCTGCTCCGGTGTATATCCCATTGCGTCCGACATCACCATCAGCGATACCGTATACTTAATGGTTGGCTTGGAAACTTCCTTCATCACGTCAAGAGCATCGTTGTAAAGATACTGCTCCTGTCCCTTGATGTAGTTGTCGTCATTCCAATATCCATCACGAAGCAGATCGCCCATAGCCAAAACAAAATCAGCTTCAATGTTGTTCTGGTTTTTGATCTGCTTCTTCTGCGTGTTCGATAGGATGCCAATCTCAGTTGCCAGCTTTACCGCACGAGCAAACTGCTCATATAGACCATAAGCCACAGCACTTACCGTCATGGTAAAGGTCGTGCCGTACAGCTTCGCTACTACTCCTGTAGAGTTACTGCTGCACTTGAGCTGAATCTTCTTAGCGACAGAAGAAACATTCAAAATGTTCGCAGGCAAGTCGTGAACGCTCTTGTCTTTAATCTCAGCAGCGGCAGCACTCTCCGCAAGTGCATCAGTAATACCATAGTCGCCAAAAGAAAACTTCACGTCGTTAGCGTTTACCACAACAGTTTTGTCAGAGACAAGCGCAGCGTCTGTACTGCTCAGTTTGTAGGACGCTGTGTTCAGAGTAACAGATGTGCTGGTTCGAGCAAGCTCCGCCTCTACCTCTGTTCCGTTCTGCAGCTCCTGTGCTCCTGTAACTTTTACCGTGTAGGCATGTTTCTCAATCTCGCCCGTGCCGTTGTAGACACCCTGAATCGAAGCACGGGTAACATTGATCGTCTCGTTGTTCTTGGCTTTCGTGGCTTCAGAGGTTGTTTCTTTGGCGTTCTCTTTTTCCAGTTCGTCAATCGTTTGCTGCTTAGCCTCAATCGCGACTTCCTTTGCACCGATGGAACCGTTGCACTTGCCAATGAATTTCAGAATGTGCGTTACGTTAGATGCGAACGTCAGCTTTGTGTCTGCAGTTACCGCCTGTGTTGTGTACTTCCCATCGTTGGTAAACACATACATCGTATCGCCAATCTCGAAGCTCTCTTGTGCGGTTTCTACTGTACCGCCAATATACTTTTCAGCAGGCGCACCGTCCTTGACTGTCCAAAGCACATAGTTCACACTGCCCCAAAGTAAAGAAAGCTCGCTGGACTTTGCTGATAAATCCGTTGCCGTCGCCATGGTTTCTTTCTTGATAGCTTTGATGTCGGTCATGTATTTGTCCAGCGCTGCCTGATGAGCATCCGTAAAAGCGCCAATGCTTTTATAGTAGTCGAAGTTCATCAGATAAGAAAGACCTGTGGGATTCACATCGTCAATGCCGACATACTCTTTCTCATCATAGTCACCCTCGACATAAAGCCGCGTCACAATGTTCTCGCTGTTTGATTCCTTGCTTAGCGCTGTCAGGTTCTTGCCTACTTCCATTTCCCAAAGGGGCTTCTTGTTATTCAGGTCAAAGCAGGCTACCTTTTTATTCACCGCATCATATACTGGATAGGCGTTGAACAGGTCGCAAACCGATGCAATTAAAGAGTAAGCGCCTGCCTTGCTGTCTGAACTGAGCGAGCGCTTCTTTTCTACTTTCTCTGCGGATTCATCCGTGGCATAGTTTTCATAGAAAACATCAGAGCCATCCTCATCAAATGTCCAGCCGGTTCCGGCAAGGATCTGATTCATCAGATAAGGAAGTGTACCAATGCCGTTCGTGTCATCAAAATATAAATACAGGTTCTTGGTCTTTAGCGTTCCAGATAGATGCCCGCACTCCACGGTTCCGTTGATCTTCTTACTGGACTTACTCTTCTTGGGCGAGGTAATAATAAACCAGTCTTCTTTATTGCCTTCTTTTAACCGCACCTGATATTCTGCCTTGATGTATTTCCAGCGCCAGTTATCTTCCTCTGTGGCACCGTCTTTCTTCACCAGATAGGGTAAGGTAAAGTTCAGCGTTTTCCATCCAGAGAGTTCTGTCGTTACCGAAATGTCAAACGCTTGCCCCGGTGTCTGAACCGTGCTGTCATATAGGTCGCAAACTTTTTTCCCTGAATAATCAAATACGGAAAGACTTTTCTGTTCCATCTTCCTTCACTCCTTAATGAACAAGCGGGGTGTACTCCATTTCAAATTTGGTCAAGGTCACGTTTCCTTCGATAGCCATCTGGTTCATGACAACAATCGTCGAGGATTCTTCACCACTGGCTTCCATGTTACCATTGAGAACGACGCCGCTTTTTGTGACGGCAATAATTCTCATCCACTTTCCGCCGAGGTAAAGATACTTGCCCACATGGCTCTGATCTAGTTCCTTGTTGTAAACGGTGACTGTGTTGCTGCCGGATGTATAGGCTACAAGCACTTCATCGTAAAGAAGTCCCGATGGCTCCAGATCAATGAAGCCATAATCGTGATACTCAAACATCAGCTCGCGTTGATTAGTGCTGGGGTCAACAAGCGTCACGCTCCCTTTCTGGCTGTCCAGTTCCAGATATGCAGGAGATGGGGGAAGAGCGATCAGCCTGCACTTCTGACCAGTTGTCTCGTTGCGGATCATAAAACCGTCCTTATCTGTTGCACCGCCAACTCGAATGATCGTCGGGGCGGTTTCTGTTCCGCAGTTATAAAAAATAAAACGTCTGTCACTTAGTTCCGGTGCAGCAGGCAGCTTGCTTTTTTCAAGCATTCCGCAGTATCTCGTAACGCCGTCTGTATCAACGGTGTCATAAGAACTGTACTCCAGTTTTCCGAACGGTTCATAAGCCGTAAAGGTAATAGAGAAAGTCCCGGAATACAGCGATTCCATTCCATGCTCATGCTGCGAATACTGTTTGCCGGACGGCTTCTTTGTTATATACACATCGTAATACTTCCATGGCTTATCATCAAAGACCAGCCGCCCTGATTGTTTGCCGCTCAACCATTGTTTCAGTTTCTCATAGGTCTTGCGTGGTATATCTTCATAATAGCAATCCAAAGAAAACTCTCGCGGCTTTGCCTTCCTGCCGTAATAAATTCCGCCGTCGTGCCAGTCAATATCTTCGTCATACACTTCGTAGTCAGATCTATCGTCAAATAATGAACTCTCGTCCGGGATGTAGTACACACCAAAAGTGCTGCTGTGTATTCCCATAAAAGAAAAACCATTCATTATGAAACACTCCTTCCTTTTATCCTCCCTATGTCCCTTATTAAACAACTTGCATTTTTGAAATCAAACAAAAAAAAGAGGAGGAGACCTTTCGACCTCCTCCTCAATCCAGCTTACAAAGTAATTCCTCCAACGGCGCGTCCACGTGTCATGGACTCCACAATGGATTCCTTCACCTTGTCCGCCAAATCCTCAATGTCGCGGTCGCTGTCAAGCCGCTCCACCTTGATATTGATGTCGCCAAAGTTGTAGCCGTAGGACTTATTGTTCGCTACAGCCTCACCGTTGTACTTCATTGGCGCTACACGAACTCGGTTCATTTGCTCCAAAGAAGCAACCAAGCCCTCGAATAGCTTTGTCTGTGTAGCAGACAAAATCCGTTCAGGATTAGCTTTGGTTCCGTCAATCTGGATAGGCCCTGTAAAGTCGGCAATACCGCCGCGAGCATATTTCTTGACGGTGATTTTGTCGTAGAACGTCCGCGCCCATTGTCCTATTGCGCTGGAACTGCTTCCTGAAAGCTGACGGCAAATAGAGTTAATCTTGCTCTTGGCAGCAGCAATAGCCGCTTCCTCTGTGTCGTAACCCTTTAGAGTTCCGCCCTTTGCACTTCCGATTGCAGGATAGGTCGCAGAGTATTTCTTCTTTCTTCCTCCTCCACCGCCGGAGCCACCAGAAGAACCAGAGCTGCTTCCATCGTCGTCCGATCCGCCCCACTTAGTGCTGTTGATAAACTTGCTGTTGTCCAGCAGATTCGTCTGCATATCCTCGTAAGCCTTGCGGATCTTGTCAAACATATCCTGCCATCCTTCGATGTATGCTTCCTGCTGGAGCTTGCTCGCCTCGCGGTATTTGTTGGAGTTCTCTTTCAGAAACGCAATTACCGCCTCATCACCCTGAGAGATAATATCCTGCACTTCCTGCCAGTGGTCGTGGATGATACCGTTCATCGTATCAAGGGTTTCTTTCCAGCCGTTCTCCATATCTGTCCGCGTGTTATCCGTGGAGTTCTTATAGTCCGTGCTGTTCTGCTCCAGCCAAGTCAAGATGTCCTCCTGACTCATCTTCAGGATGCTGTTCACTTGATCGATGAAGTTGCGCGGGTTATTCAGCAGGTCTTCGTAGTACTGCTCAATATAATCGCGGTAATCTTCCAGTGAAGAAATCTGCTGCTCAATGGATTTCTGCTGAGCCTCGCTTTCATTCTCCGCCTGATCCCAAGCAATCTCATCACGCAGGTCGTTGATCTGGTCAAGAATATCCTGTGCATCCTTGGCGCGTGTCGGGTCAGCCACAATACGGGAGTACTTTGCTTGCAGCTCTTGCAGCTGTGCCAGCTTGTCTTCCTGATCCGCCTGCTCCTTACGTGCGTCCAGCAGTTCAGAAACCGCATCCTTCTCTTTGTTCAGCGCGTCGATTTGAGCGTCAATCGCATCAAGGATTGCCTGCTCCGCATCTTCCGCCTGAGCTTTCAAAATATCAAGGATAGTTTCCTCCATATCAATTCTAGCCTGCAGCATGTCGTCAATCCGCTGTTCACGGTCTTCGATAGCTTCCAGAATCTCATTCTCCAAGTCGAGCTTCAGCTGACGGATGGAATCATTCAGATCGTCAATCTTCTGCTTATTGGATACGATTGAGGCTTCGTTTTCTGTCAGCTTCTGCGTCCAATCAGTGATGGCATCCTGAATGGTATTCACTCGGCTCAGGATAGCGTCATACGCTTCGGTATCCGGGGTTGTGGAGTTGAACTGGTTAATCAGTGCCGGCAGTCGTGCCTGCGCTTCTGCAATCTTCTCACGCAGAATCTTGTCCTGATCTTCCAACATCTCATTCACCTGACCAAGCGCTTTGATCTCTGCGGTGAAGTAACCTTCAGAATCCCAGCTGTTCATAATCGTATTCAACTGAGACATGCGATCCGTGATCCGCTTGACGGTGTTATCAACCTGCTCTACCCAGCGCTCTTCCTCCGTGCGGGAACTGTCTTTTTTAGAGCTGCTATTGTTCTTGGAGCCGCTTCTACCACCGCCACCGCCTCTGGAACCGCTTGAGCTTGTTGTTTTCGGCTTATAGGTACCGCCACCGGTTTTGGTGACAACAATCTTTCCGGTGCCGCTCTTTGCATCCACAACCGTAGACAACCTGTATCCAGCTGCATCAAGGATTGTATTGATAACTGTTGCCAGCTTTGCGGTCGTTACATCCGCTTCGTTTTCCAATCCAAGGAGTCCGTTCGGGTCAACATACACACTCTTATTATTTAGGACATCCAGTTCGGTGCAAAGATCCAGAATGGATTGCTCCGCCTGTCCCATAGCCGCCTGAATAATTTGCCCAACATAATCCATGTTAGAAGCAATCATCTCGCTAGACAGACCAGTGTAACTTTCAAGATCGGACATCGCGTTGGAATAATACTCTGCACTCTTATCGTTGCTTAGCACATATTCGTATGCAAGCTGCGCATTCTTTGCTTTTTCAACCGCACTTACAACGCTTGTTAGCTTAGAGTTAAACGTAAGCAAGTCTTTGCTTGCTGTAGCAAAAGCATCGGAAATACCAGATGTGATATCTCCAGCATCTTCCAGCTTCTTGAGCTTCAAAGCGCCATTAACACGGTTTAAGGCAGAAATCAATTCTTCCGCTTCATCAACTGTAAGCTCTTCACCGCTCACCAGTTTGTCCCAAAGCTCGTCGGAAACATCAATCATGCCTTTGATCTTTTTCTTGTTGGCGGTTGTTAAGCGGCTGTATGCTTCGCCAAAGTTCATGATGCTCTCGGCACTTTCTTCAGCCCCATCACCAATTTGCTCAAGTGCTGGGATCAGCTCGCCAATGAAATTCATAGAGTCGGCTTCATTCAGGCTTTCGCTATTGATAAAGCTGTTCATCAGATTTGTCCAGCCTTCAACAGTTCCTTCCAGATCCTCTGTAGTTAAAGCAGTGATCGTTTCTGTCAGCCATGACAAGAAACCACTAAAGCCATCCTCGCCCATGTTGTTCAAGTGATCCATAATGTCGCTCCAAGCTAAGGAGCCATTTTGAATCAATGGCAGAAGCTGCTGATACAAACTAATAATATTTTCCTGTGTTACGCCAAACTGGTCTAACCCCTCTGTAAGACTGGCCGTGGATACGCTATATCCTTCTGATTCAGAAGCAGTTTGTGCAAGCTGCGTGCTAAGCTCAGCAAGTATTCCTTCTGCGTCTTGACCGCTCTGGATAAAACTCAGTATGCTTTGCCCGCCGTTGTCAAACTGGGCGCTGGCTTCGTGGAGGGATTCTCCAATACCTTTTGTAAGAAGGGTGCTTTCATATTCTCCGTTTTCAACAGAGGCGACATTTAGCACGAGCCCTTTTCCGCCATTTTCAACCTTGTCGTTCTCAAGAATGTTGCCGCCCTTGAGCACAACGTCTTGAATGTAGTTTTCAAGTTCTTCAGGGGTAAGAACGCTTCCATCTGGAAGAATAGGAGTAATCTCCAGCACTGCATCTTGGCCATAGTTAAAGTCGATCTTATCTCCCCAGTTGTGTTTATTTCCAAGGAAGTATGCCGAACTATAATAAGTAGCCCAACCATCATCACTGGAATCCTCTGGGTTAATCCAGCCTGCTTTAACCAAATCGGATTCGGGAATCACTTTGCGGTTCATGGTATTTACATTGCCAACCATTTTCTTGGCAAGTGTTTCTCCTGCCCATGTGACGCCAAGGCTGTCCCAATTCTTCCGAGCAAGATCAATCTGCGCTGTGGTGATGCCAGCTGTCACAAGTTCTTCAGCATAATCAGCCCAATCCTGACTTGTACCAAGCCATGACGTTAGGTAATCTTTCATATACTGAAGATCATAGTTTGTATCTCCAGCAGTTTCAGAAAGGTACTCCATACCGCGCCGTGAAACGTCTGCTACCACATCTGATAGATTTTCATTCAAAGCACGGGACTGAATCTCCTGAATCATCTTGTCGCGAGCTGCTTTCATTTGGGCGTCTGTAATACCGGTCAAGGTTGGTTTCTCGCTGCGCTTATCGGTCAGCACCAAACCATTTAGCATAGCATCAATATCATCAGCAAGATCTTGAGAAATTTCTTCGTTCAAAGCAATAAGAGAAGCAGACTCATCTGCAAGGATAGCCTGACGCTGTTCCCATGCAGCCTTAATCTTCTCGTATTGTTCTCCGCCTTCTTGCATTCCGTTTGCACTTAAATCATAATCTGGAGCAAAGCCAAACTCTTCGATAGTAGCTTCTTTGAAAGGATTTGTCCCAAGACCAAAGTAATTTGATATACTCTTCAAAGGGTCTTTCCAGTCAAATTCACTGTTCAGTTGTTCGCTCATTGTCTCAAGGTACTTATTACGAATTGCGGAATACCAATTCAAAATAGCAATTTTTTCTGAGCCGTATTTCTCCGCAGAGAAATTACTTGCATCCAGATCTGTGTCAGCATTGGAGGTTGCAGGGCGATGTGATTTATAGGCTTCCTCAGACGCGATAAGATCGCCATAATTATCTGCCACATTCTGCATTTTGTTTGCAGCCTTAGAACCCTTGGCAATGTCGAGTGCATCTTCAGTATCTCTCAGGGCGTCATTCATCTTTAGAATGTTGCCCGCTGTATCACTGGCGCTATCACCAACACCGCGAAGGTATTCAGCAAAAGTATAGGAAGAACCAGAGATTGTTGTAAACAATTCGTTCATTCGATCTGTTTCTTCGGATGTGCGGTTTGTCTTCTCGGCCAACTCTTGATACTCAGAGATCAGTGGTTTCGTTTTTGAAACAACGTTCTCCATCGTTTCAATCTGAGAATCAAAGTTTACGGCCTCTTTTGCTTTGGCAACATTGTTTAACCGCCCAATCAGCGAGATGAGTATGCTGGCTACCCCTGCGGCAGCGACGGCAAGCAAACCAATGTTTCGACAGTTGTTTCAGTTTCCAAGGGAAGTTCTTTCACTTCCTCGCCATCAACAGGCACAGGGAAGTTGAACACAATCTTTCTTATCCAGCTTCCGTCTTTCCTTTTCTCCGGGAACATCTCAATTCGCTCGATAAAGGCTTTCATAAACTCTTTCTGTTCCGCTTCTGTTGCGGAATGGTAGACTTCATCAAATGCCAGTAAGAGCCGATAGATATTGTTACCGGAGATTTTCTCCTGCTGAATGCTGCGGATTTGACCTTGCAATTCGCCAATCTGAACTTCGATATCCTCTATTGTATCATACTGCTCATCATAGCGGCGCTGCAAGTCCAAAATCTTTCTGTCATAGTGGGCATCGTTGATGTCCAAGGTGTCCATCTGACGCTCCAAGCGGCTTTTCGTTCCAAAGGCTTGCTTCAACTGTCCTTGCAGGACGGCGATCTGCTTTTCCATATCCTCTGTATCAACAGCCGAGCCGATTTTCGCCTGAATCGCTTCTACAAACCGGGGATTGTTGACCATAGCGGATATAATCTTAGCCACAAACTTGTTGATCTCCGTCTGCTCGATATTCAGTCGGAAGCTGCACTCATGTCCGGTAGGTGTTACCGTGTTTTTGCAGTAGTAATAATACCTCGTTTTCTTGTCCTTGCTGTGAGCCCTGGCGATATTGCCGTACATACTCTTTCCGCAGCATGGGCATTTCAGAATGCCGGACAGGATGTGTGCATGATCTGGATTGTTGACCTTTTCCCGCTTAAAGGAATTGATCTTACGCTTTTCCTGTGCCAGATACCAATCTTCTTCCGAAATGATGGCTTCGTGCTGTCCCTCATAAATCGGGAACTCCGACTGCTCAACTACGTGCATCTCATTTCTTGTGCCTTGCTTCTTTTCCGTCCTGCGTCTGCCATAGGCGATCTTTCCCATGTAAACGGGATTGTCCAATACATCCTGCACGAAGTTCCTTGAAAATCCGGGAATGGTATTGTTCTGCCGCAGTTTCTTGATAAAGCCGTTGCGGTTCAGATATTTAGCAACCCCGGCAACGCCCTCGTTGGTGTGAATGTAGCGGTCATAAATGACACGGATTACTTCCACTTCATCCTCCGCAATGACCAAATCTCCGTTTTCCAGTTTGTAGCCATAAGGAGCGAAACCACCGTTCCACTTGCCCTCACGAGCCTTTTGCTCACGTCCTGCCATTGTCTGGGTGCGGATATTCTCTCGCTCTATTTCTGCCACCGCAGACAGCACGGAAATCATCAGCTTTCCGGCATCCTTTGAACTGTCGATGCCATCCTCCACGCAGATCAGATTGACACCGAAATCCTGCATGAGCTGCAAAGAGTTCAGAACATCCGCCGCATTTCTGCCGAATCGGGACAGCTTAAAGACCAGCACATAGGAAACGCCGTCCTTGCAGTCCTGGATGTCATTCAGCATCCGTTGGAAGTCCTGCCGCCCTTGGATGTTCTTTCCGGAAAAGCCCTCGTCAGAATACTCCCCGGCAACGACCATATCTTCGTATGCCGCATACTTCCTCAGCTTGTCACGCTGGGCATCCAAGCTGTACCCGTCAACCTGCATAGAGGTGGACACTCTTGTATAAATATAGCATTTAAGTTGTTTCTTTTTCAGAATCTCCACCTCCCTCATTCATTTCCTTTACCATAAGTCGCTCGTTGCGGATATAATACTCCAAAAGCCACAGCACATAATCCGGTGCATGGCGGTTGTCCAATTCCCACTCGGTCATAGTCCGGTAAGGGATATGGACGAGCTTGCAAAAATCTTTCCGGTTCAGTCCTGTGCTTTCCCGCAACTTGATAATTCTGTTCTTACAATCCATCTGTCTTTTCTCCATAAAAAACAAAAATACACGTTGCGTAATCATTATAGCATAGCCGCAGTGAATACGCAACGTGTAAATTGTAAATTTTTACGCAGCCTTATTCGTCAAAGGCTGTGCTTGATTACTTTCCTTGGAATGCTCCACTTTCTGAGGGGCATCCTGTTCCAATTTATCCAAAACCTGATGTCCATATTTCTGGAGCATCTGGCTCATAACATCCACACAGCGGACAAATGCCGCATTATATTTTGCATCCTCATAATATTTCTTCAATAGGCAGTTACCTCCATCAAATTTCCATGTCCTGTCCACGCTTACGGGCAGGTGCTTTGTGTTCCTGTGTTTCCTTTCCTCTGGCGAGGATGGAATTGATAAAAGCCCGAACCTTTTCGGATGCAATTTCCAGTGCATCCAGGAAAGGCTGGGCTTTTTGCTTCAACTCTTGATATTTTTTATTCGCTTCTTCACATCGCTGCTTCCAAATGGATGCAGACTTTTGAGCAGATTCCAGTTTCCCTTTCAATCGCTCATTCTCTGCATGAAAGAGAATGCCGTTGGTGGCATAGCGTTTCAACGTGTCGCATTCATCCGGTGTCAGCGTGATATTGTTTCCGAACGTGGCTTTCTTGCCCATCGCTTCAATATCCTGCACCGTAAGTGCAATGGCCTTTGCTGCCTTGGTTTCCTTTTGCAGAGCTTCCAGTTTCTTTTTCTGCTTTTCCGTAGCAGCTTTAGCATCCTCCAAACTCTGTTCTGCCTGTGCCACCTGTCCTGTCACAGCTTCCAAACGCTGCTGTTCCGCCTGCACCTTAAACTGTGTCACCGTCAGATGTTCCTCGGTGCTGCCACGCTCTCCACGCTCCACATCGGTATATCCGGCAGCACGCATGAAATTAAAAAAGTCATCCTGCAACACGCTGTAGGATGACCTTAAAATCTTTTTTCCTTTTTCATTGAGCTTGGGATTTCCGTCCTCGTCAAGCACCGGTTTGGAGTCCCATTTCTTACTTCGGCTGACTTGTGTGATCGTTTCCTTTACCGTTCCCCGGAGAGCTTCATCCTTACATCGCTTCGACCAAAGGATCTGCTTTTCCACTACCGGAATATAAACCACATGGAGGTGATAGTGGTACACATCCTCGCCAAGAGCTTCGGACATTGCCCGGTTGTGCTCATCGGCGTGCATCACAGCAGAGAGGATATACTGCTCACCGCCTACGATCTCCACGGCGGCTTTATAGGCATCAGCATAAAACTGTTTTGCAAATTCATAGCCGCCGTGGTTGTAGAAATAAGCGGAGTTCACATCAAAAACCAACTCGCCGTATTTGATGGCATCCGGTTTCAGACCTCTGGTGGAGATCACGCCATCCTGTTCCATTTGCTCAAACATTTT
>ERZ1026772.665-NODE-665-length-23172-cov-10.095903_pt1 | contig 23172 bp, 19 predicted proteins | sample MGYA00380124_ERZ1026772 | MGnify/ENA primary metagenome ERZ1026772 (study PRJEB33269, sample SAMEA4719760) | human gut metagenome | biome: human-associated habitat; feature: organic feature; material: feces | place: Cameroon | collected 2013-10 ...
AAGAGTTCTTCAGAGTTTATTCTTAATTTTGCACTTGCTGGTTGACTCTATAGATTGTCTTATTTGTAGTCAAAAATGGCTGTTTATACGTTATATCCTTGCGCTTCTTAATTAAAATACATAAATTTGCAGACAATTCGTCAATATGACAGCATGTGGGATACATGCGAAACAAAAGTATAAACAAAAGGGAAAACGTTATGAATAGATTACTTACTACATCGTTCGTTTTAGCCGTCGCGGCAGGCATGGCATATACAGCATACGCCACCGACGACAACAAGGTTTTAGTAGGCAAAATACAAACCGCCAATCCGGCCAAAGACAGTAAGGCACTACGCCTGGAATACCGTCCTGCGCCATTTCCGTCGAGCATGCCCCGCACCATCCGCCGTGCCGATGCCAAGGGAGTGAAGGCAGACTTCAGTGTGAAGAACGCCGCGACAGGGCAGGAAACGGTATGGGCAGAGAACTTCGACAACGGTACGCTTGCCGACTGGACCCAGGACAATGGCGAAGGCAACAACGTGACCTTTACCCTGAAGCAGCCCTCCGGCGACAAGGCATTCACAGGCATTGACCCCGACGACAAAGCATCGCTGCATATCGACGGACCATATAATATCGTGCGCCGCACCATCGGCACGATAACGAGCAAAGACATCGGCGTGCCCGCCAATGCACAATTTCATGGATACGTATACTTCGACACTATGTGGAACGAATACGCCACTCTGACAATCAGTGCTTCAGCCGACGGCTTCGCCACTCAGACAGACCTCTGGAAGAGCACGGGCGTTGCCGACAAGGGAAGTGCATGGCGAAAGGTGGATGCCGACCTCACTGAATTTGCCGGCAAGACGGTGAAGCTGCGCCTCACCTACGGTCCGGGAACCGACGATGGCTTCAACGTTGGCGGATACCTCGGCGACTTCTATGTGGACGGACTCACGGTGAGCAGTATGACCACCATCGACCAGATTGCCGTGAAGACAGGCGAGGAGATACAGTTTGCCGACCTCACCGCCGGCACCCCGGAGTCGTGGGAATGGACATTCCCCGGCGGCACGCCGGAGACCTCGACCGACCAGAACCCTACTGTATATTACACCAAGCCCGGCAACTACGACGTAACGCTGAAAGTGAAAGCCGGCGATGAAGAAGACGAGGTGACCAAGACAGCCTTCGTAAGCGTTGAAGGACAGGAGCCGACGGCACAGGTGGGATGGCCGGCAGAATTCCGCGATCTCACCACGAGGATGCGTATGGTGGCACCGCTCGCCACCGTGCATTACACCGACCGCTCTACAGGATTTCCCGACCAGTATTCATGGGCGATATATTCAGAGTATGAACTGAAAAACAACACCGACCCTATATTCACCCCAAAGGGTATATTCACTACAAAGGACGTGGATTTCAGCCATGAGAAGATGAACAAATGGTATGTAACACACATCGCCCAGAACGAGACCGGCTACACGTTCCAGGACGACAGCGTGCAGGTGCAGTTCGACGGCTACATCACGAATTTCGAACCCAAGGACGGATATCAGACCAATTTCACCGATGGCAACCTTACCCTGCCGGGAGCCAACAAACTCGGCATCACGGCATGGGCAGAGAAATTCTCGAAGCCGTCCACGCCGATGCTCCTCACCGGTATGTATGTCAACTTCACCAAAGCCTCGGCAGAGGAACTGACAGACCAGATTGCAAATGTGTCGTTCTCGCTCTATACATCAAAAGACGGACTCCCCGACCAGAAGATAGACCTGCTCGACACATGGACGATGACAGAACTGAACTATGCGCTGACTACCAACGACGGAGTGGTGGAGGTGCAGCTCAGCAAGGACTATGTCATCAACGATGAGTTCTTCGTTGTCATCGACGGCATTCCGGAGAAAAACGACGCTATGGAATGCGCCTTTGCCATGGCTCCGATGCGCGACCACGGCAACACCGCCTATATGCTGAAGAATGGAGAGTGGCGCCCGCTGACGGGCTATTTCCAGGCTGCCCCTGGCGGACAGACATCACTCGCCGTATTCCCGGTGGTGAAACACTCCGTGATGGTGTCGGCGAAAGTCAGCGACAAGGGAGAAGTGACGGTAGACAACGACACAGTGTTTGTGGACAAAGAAGCCGGAGTAGCCACAAAGACCATCTTCTCGAAGCTCGGATGGAAGACGGCAACGTCGGACGAACAGTGGTGTAAGGTGGTCAGCGAGCCAGGAGAATATACCGCCGACGACCTGCAGATAGAGTATTCCGCATTGCCTGTCGGCATTGACAAGCGGGATGCCACCATCACCATCACCGATGGAGTGGGAGAGATGAAGATTGTCTTGGTTCAGGAGAACAAGGTGGTGTCTGCCATCAACGGCGTCTCTGCCGGCGCTGCTCTACAGGGCAAGGAGGTCTACGACCTCAATGGCATGCGCATAGACTCCTCCGTCCTGCCGAAGGGTATATATATTGTGAGAGACGGCAAGACCATGAGGAAGGTCGTGAGATGATTCAGGCCTGGCATCTCCTATGCGAGAATTTCATTTCATGAATGCTATGGTAGAATTTTATTATCTGCAAAACAAAGATAATCCAAAGGTTTATCGATAATAATCAGGGCTGAACTTCTAGTATGAATAATCAGGGCTGAACTTCACTGGTATGGAGTTCAGCCCTGATTATGATGGCAGTTTTTTGTGGTTGTTGTCTTGTCATGTCGTCATTGCCGCCTTGTCAAGTCATTATCGTTGTCTAAGTTGTCTTTATTGCCGTTTCGTTGAGGCTCTTATCTGTTGCGGATTATTCTTTTGCCGTCGCATTCCATGCGTTCCGCATCGGCGAGATGACTCTTAAGCGTTTCTTCTTCGCATATCGAGACCTTGAGTGCAGAGGAGTTGGGAAACTGGTTGAAGAATGTGTCATTGCTCATATAGAGCTGTATTGCCGATACATCCTTTGCCGAGAGCACCTTGTTGTAGTAGTAGGTTATCCGTTCCACGATTCTTGGCAACACCTTCACTCCTGTGCGTCCGTCGGTGAAGGTCACCACAGCCACCACATGCCATGACCGTCTGCCTTCCCTTGCCTGCTGTTTCTGCGTTTCCGTAGGTTTGTGTGATATGGCTATATGTCTGCCGAATCTGGCGTTTATGCTGTTCATCATCGTGCGGAACAGTTGTCCGTGGGCACTCGTGTCCTTCAGTTGGTTGCTGGCGATGTAGTAGTGTATCATCTCGTGTATGATAGTATCCTCCACTATATCCTGCGGCAGGTCAAACCGTGTGTTGATGCGCAGCACGAAATCGTAGTTCACCACCTTGCCCATCAATCCGTTGCGCTTCTTCTTGAAGCAGCACATGCCGAGAAACCCTTTGGCGTTGCTAAGCCTTATGGGGATGTCGGGCAGTTTGCCGTCGAACATCATCCTGTTGTATTCGTCGAATTTCTCCTTGATGAATGGAATGGTTGGTGTCATGCGGTTGTGGTTGTTTGAAGGAGGATTTACAAGTCCTTAAGTTCGCCAATTGAAATTCCTGTCAATTCAGAAATCACTTCCATATCCATTCCTTTTGCAAGCATGGCACGGGCAATTTCTGCTTTTCCTTCTGCTTTTCCTTCTGCTTTTCCTTCTGCAAACTTTTTCTTTTCTGCAGTTTTGATTGCGTTTACGATGTCGCGATAAGCATTTACACTATCTTCGTATGATTTCAGTTCCTGTGGGTTGAACTTGGAAATTTCAGCTTGTTCAAACAGACGTGTGAACACACGCTCTTGTAACGAGGAAGGACGTTTCATTAGAGATGAGAGGTTTTTCAGTACAAACATCCATTTGTCATACATCGTTTTAAGTTCATTTTCTGTTTTGTCGAATTTGGGAATCTCTACATATACATACGTTAGTTTGTCATAGAAGACCTCTTTGGTGTCTGTTTCCATTAATTTCACTTCATGATGCCACCTCTTTGCGTTCTGCAAACCCTCTGCAAAGTTGAAGTTCAGCAATCCTATCGTATATACGGAATTGAGATGAAAGTCCCAATCTCCGCCACGTTGCGCTTGCTCTCGTATTGGAAATGTTGAATAATATATTGTTCGGTCTTTGAAGAACTCCTGATATACATTTTGCATCTCTACGATGAATTTTTCGCCTTTGTCATTCTCACAAAACACATCGAATACTGCACGCCTGGCGTCTATGCGGTCGCCGAGCTGTTCTGAGTTCAAGTAGGTAACATCCTTCACGTTCTGTTCTCCACGGAACAAAGCGTTGAGAAAACTTATCAGCAACTCTTTGTTGAATTCTGATCCAAACAATCTCTTGAATCCAAAGTCTGTATGTGGATTGATGTATCTTTCTACCATAATGCGGATTATTTTATCAGTGACAATACAAAGTTAAGCAAATTACTCCGAATGTGCAAATAACTTTTGTCATTCCTTGGTTCTTTATTTATAGAGACAATCACAATTCTTTATAATATAAAGCCTAATTGCCCATCAGACCCGTTTGGGGTTAAATGAAAATGTATTTCATCACGAACAAGGCAGCGAGGATATAGAGCGTAGGGTTGAGCTTCTTCCAGTTGCAGCACAGGATGTTTATGGCAACGTATGCTATGATGCCGCAGAGAATGCCGTCGGAGATGCTGTATGACAGCGGCATCATCACGATGGTGATGAATGCGGGGATGGCTTCGGTGTAGTTGTTCAGGTCGATGTCTTTTATCGGCGACAGCATGAAGAGTCCCACGATGACGAGAACCGGAGTGGTGGCGGCAGCAGGAATGGCGAGGAAGATGGGAGCGAAGAAGAGAGCCACGACGAAGCAGAGAGCCGTGGCAAAAGCCGTTAGTCCGGTCCTTCCGCCCTGTGCCACACCAGCGGCACTCTCCACATAAGTCGTTGTGGTGCTGGAGCCCAGACACGCTCCAGCCATCGTCGCCACGGCATCAGCCATGAACGCTTTGTTCAGACCAGGAATGCGACCGTCTTTTCTCATCATGCCAGCCTTGGTGCATACGCCGACAAGCGTGCCCATGGTGTCGAACATGTCGATGAACAGGAACGTGAACACCACGATGGCCATGTCGATGGTGAAAATGTTGTGGAATTCAAACTGGCAGAAGATGGGTTCTATAGATGGCGGAGTGTCCATTATTCCCTGGAATTTCGTTATTCCCATCGGGATTCCTATCAGCGATGTGGCGAGTATTCCGATGAGCAATGCGCCCGGCACGCGTCTGGCAATGAGCACCGACGTGAGCACTATGCCTATCGACCCGAGCAATGCCGAACCGTGAGGCAGGTCGCCGATGGTGACGAAAGTGGCGGAGCTCTCCACTATGATGCCCGCATTCTTCAGTCCGATAAACGCTATGTAGATGCCGATTCCGGCACCTATCGCCCGCTTTATGGAAGCCGGTATGGAGTCAACGATAAGGGCTCGTATGCGTGTCATTGTGAGAATCACGAATATCAGTCCCTCGATGAGTATCGCCGTGAGCGCAAACTGCCATGAGTATCCCATGGTGAGACACACGGTGAACACGAAGAAGGCGTTGAGCCCCATGCCGGGAGCGAGTCCGAACGGCTTCTTGGCATATATCGCCATCATCAGTGTTCCGATTATGGCAGCAAGAGCCGTTGAGGTGAACACGGCATTCGTGACCATGCCCTTGGAGGCGAGGACCGAAAAGATGCTTGGATTAACGGCAAGGATGTATGCCATCGTGAGGAAGGTGGTGATACCAGCCATTACTTCCGTCTTGATGTTGTGCTTCGCTGGATCGAAGCCGAAGAGTTTTTCTAACATTGTCGTTGTTCTTGATTTTTGTTTATTTGGCATGAATTGACTATTGTTTTTGGGGGATGAAAGATTATAAATATAGATGGTGCAAAATTATCAATAAAAGTTTGAAAACAATAATCATTACTATTACTTTTGCATGCAGAAGAAAATAAAAGATGATCTTGATGACTATAGACGACATAATATCCAGGTGTGCCACGTTGCCGACTGCCGACATTGCCAAAGGTGTGAACAGAACGCTCGACGAGAACAATTCTCTCGTCGTCACGGCACCGCCGGGAGCAGGAAAGTCCACACTCCTGCCACTTACCATCATGGCTGGGACTGCCGCCGGAAAGATAATGATGCTTGAGCCAAGACGCCTGGCAGCGCGACAGATTGCCGAACGCATGGCGGAGATATTGGGAGAACACGTGGGGAAGACCGTAGGCTATAGAGTGCGTTTCGAGAGCCGCGTCTCTGAGGCGACGCGCATAGAAGTGGTAACTGAGGGGGTGTTCCTCCGTATGCTCGTGGATGACCCTACGCTCGACGGGGTGTCTGTAGTAATCTTCGACGAGTTTCATGAGCGCAGCATCAATTCCGACCTCGCCCTTGCCCTCGTCAGACAGTCGCAGACTCTCCTTCGTGATGACCTGCGCCTCGTCTTGATGTCGGCAACGATTGATGCCACGTCGCTCTGCAATACATTGCATGCCCCGTTGGTGGAGAGCCAGGGAAGGATGTTCCCGGTTGAGGTGGTCCATGCTGACGACGACACCATCGCTATGGCATCCTCCCGTCGCAACGCCGACATTCCGCTTGCCGTGGCACGCATGGTGAGCAGGGCGCATAGGGAGAGCGATGGCGACATACTGGTGTTTCTGCCAGGACAGGCAGAGATACAGAAAGTGACAGACCTGTTGGGCGACTCTTTGCTGCCCACTGCCTTGATGCCCCTCTACGGCAACCTCTCGCCAGAGGCGCAACACAGGGCGATAGCCCCCTCTGCCGAAGGAAAGCGAAAGGTGGTCCTTGCCACGCCGGTGGCAGAGACCTCAATCACTATAGAAGGAGTGAGAGTGGTGGTGGATGCCGGACTGTATCGCCGCCCGGTGTTCAATGCCCGCAGCGGACTCAGTCATCTTGATACCGTTGCAATAAGCAAGGATATGATGACGCAGCGAACGGGACGTGCCGGACGAGTGGCGGCGGGAACCTGCTACCGTCTCTGGACCATAGCCACGGAGAACCAACTTGCCGACCAGCGCCGGCCGGAGATAGAAGAAGCCGACCTCGCCCCGATGCTGCTGCAGGTGGCGGCATTCGGCGAGAGAGACATCCTTTCGCTGCCATGGATCACTCCACCGTCAGCAGGCAGCGTAGGCAAGGCGCAGCATCTTCTGAAACTCCTCGGAGCCGTGGATGCCGACGGAAAGATAACCGCCATTGGAAAACAGATGGCTGCAATGCCCTGTCATCCACGTGTGGCAAGGATGATATTGGGATGCCGCACAAAGGAGATGAGAAGTCTGGCATGCGACATCGCCGCTATCCTCGAAGAGAAAGACCCGCTGACTGCCGAAGAGTCTGCCGACATTACGATACGTATAGGAGTGCTGCGCTCGTGCAGAAGCAAGAGGAACGTAGGCCGCTGGCAGCGCATAGCGATGATATCACGGGAATACCAGCGCATGACAGGAGCTACCGAAGACAATGCCGCCATCGATGCCGACGATGTCGGGCTGCTGATTGCCTATGCCTATCCGGAACGTGTGGCGATGGCAACCGACGATGTGGGAGGCTACAAGCTTGCCAGTGGCGACAATGCTTCGCTGTCTGTCACCGATGCCCTCTCGGCAAGCAAATGGATTGCCGTGGCGTCTCTCTATTCACAGAGCAACGGCGGACGTATATATCTTGCCGCACCGGTTGATGTGGAACAGATGCAGACAATTTCATTGGACAATGTTTCATGGAACTCAAAAGAGGGCATGGTGGTGATGAGAAGGGAACAGAGAATCGGTAAACTCATCGTCGGCAGCAAACCGATACACGATGCCGACAAGGACAGGGTGGTGGAGATTGTGTGTGATGCCGTGAGGAAAGACGGACTGAGCATGCTGGACTGGAGCGATGATGTGGCAAGACTCCAGAACCGTGTGGCTGCCGTTGCCGCCTGGCATCCAGACATGGAACTGCCTGATATCTCAACTCCACACCTGATGCAGACGGCGGGCAGTTGGCTGCCTATGTATCTCGTTGAAGGCAGCAGAGTCATGACATCTGTGACAGAGATGAAAAAGCTGGACTTGAGAGACATCATCTGGGCAACGATACCATACGACAAGCAGCAGGAGATAGACCGGCTCGCTCCAGAATACGTCGTCGTGCCTACGGGCAGCAGGATACGCATCGACTATCGTCAGGGATCGGCAGCACCGGTGGTGAGCGTAAGACTGCAGGAATGTTTCGGTATGACGGAGACACCAACAGTGGACGACGGCAGACAACCGCTGCTCATGGAACTGCTCTCGCCGGGATTCAAACCGGTGCAGCTCACCCAAGACCTTGCCAACTTCTGGCATGAGACATACTTTGACGTGAGAAAAGAACTGAAGCGGCGCTATCCCAAACACTGTTGGCCCGACAATCCTTTGGATGCCAAGGCGGTGAAGAAATAAGAATCAGCATACAACAAAAACTCCCCCAACGGTCATTAGAACGTTTGGGGGAGTTGTATCTTACATCTGCTTCACCTTCAATGCCCTCATGGCATTTATCACGGCAATTACCGTCACGCCGACATCAGCAAACACCGCCATCCACATCGTAGCCAGTCCGAAAGCGGCAAGCACGAGTACGAGCAGTTTGATGAATATCGCAAACACCACGTTCTGCATGGCGATGGCTATCGTACGGCGTGCTATTCTTATCGCCGTGGCTATCTTCGATGGCTTGTCGTCCATAATCACTATGTCGGCAGCCTCTATTGCCGCGTCGCTGCCGAGAGCTCCCATCGCCACGCCCACATCGGCGCGTGCCAATACGGGGGCATCGTTGATGCCGTCGCCAACGAAGACAATCTTCTTGTCAGCCGACTTACCTTTCATCACGCTCTCCATCATCTCCACCTTGTCGGCAGGCATCAGTTCGGTGTGGCATTCGTCGATGCCAAGTTCTTTGCCAACATATTCGCCCACCTCGTGCCTGTCGCCGGTGAGCATCACAGTCTTTTTCACACCAGTTCCCTTCAAGCGGCTTATCGCTTCCTTGGCGTCATCCTTTATCACGTCGGTCACCACGATATGTCCGGCATACGTGCCGTCTACGGAAACATGGACGATGGTGCCCACCTTATGACACTGGTGCCACCCGGCACCGATGCTTTCCATCAGCTTGGAGTTGCCCACATACACGGTCCTGTCGTTCACTGTGGCCTTCACTCCCTTGCCGGCAATCTCCTCCACATTCTCCACGCGGCAGCCGTCATCCTCATTGCCGAACGCCGTCTTCAGAGAAACGGCTATCGGATGTGTGGAATAGCGTTCCACATGGGCAGCGAGATGCAGTAGCTCCCGTTCGTCGAAATCACTTGGATGTATGGCTTCCACCTCGAACTTGCCTTTCGTCAGCGTGCCGGTCTTGTCGAACACCACCACACCGGTCTTTGCCAGCGTGTCCATATAGTTGGAGCCCTTGATGAGAATACCCCGTCGGGATGCTCCGCCGATGCCGGCGAAGAACGTGAGCGGAACGCTGATTACCAATGCACAAGGACACGAAACCACGAGGAATGTCAGCGCACGGTTTACCCATACGGGCAGGGCACTGAGATAGTCGTCGGATAAGAACGGCGGCAGGAAAGCCAGTGCCAATGCCACGTATACCACTATCGGAGTGTATATGTGGGCGAATTTGGTGATGAAGGTCTCGCTCTTCGACTTGTTCTCTCCGGCATTCTCCACGAGATCGAGAATCTTGCTCACCGTGGAGTCACCGAAAGATTTCTCAACTATCATCTTTATCACGCCCGACAGGTTGACGCAGCCTGAGCATATCCTTTCGCCCACTCCAGCGCTCCTCGGCATGCTCTCGCCGGTGAGAGCCATGGTGTTGAGGCTTGTCTCGCCCTCGGTTATCTTGCCGTCGAGAGGGATCTTCTCGCCAGGTCGCACTATGATTGTCTCGCCTACTGCCACTTTTCCGGGATCTACAACCTGCGTTTTGCCATTTCTCACCACGTTTGCCGTGTCGGGGCGTATCTCCATAAGGTGTGAGATGGACTTGCGGCTGTTGTCCTCGGCGTAGTGCTCGAATAGTTCGCCCAACTGGAAGAAGAGCATCACAAACACCGCTTCGGGGAATTCAGTCTCTGCTCCCGGCAGGAAGCCTATGAGCATAGCTCCGATGGTGGCGATACACATCAGGAAATCCTCGTCGAACACCTCGCCCTCTCTGATTCCCTCTATAGCCTCGCCTATCACGTCGTAGCCGATGAGAAGGAATGGCACGAGATAAACCAGCAGCAGTTGCCACACCTCGAGCCCCATTGTCTTTTCTATTGCCACGGCAATGACGAGCAACACCGCGGTAAGTATGATTCTTGTGAGTTTTTTCTTGTCCATATCTATATGTTTTAATATTTTCTTAGTCTGTAGCTTTCCATTATGCGGGAATCGTCGTTTGGAATCAAAGGTTAAGCAATGCGGATAAAGAATGTATTTGAATGATAACCGTATCGCTTTTGTTCGTTTGCAAAGGTATGGCAATTGTGTTGCAATCGGGTTGCAAAGACGACATGGAGTATAAAAAAGACATGCGCCGAGACTTTGTGAATCCCGGCGCATGCTGAAAATGCTGTATGATATTCCTTTATGATATTCCTGCAGTCTGTGGGAAATTCTTCATGCCCTTCTGCTGTCAGTGTGTGGCAGTAGGCTATTGGTTATGATTCTTGCGTCTGCATTCGGCACATTCTCCCTTGACCACGAATGACAGGGAGTGGGCGTAGAATCCGTCGGGCAGCGGGATGTCGTGGATGTGTATGTCGTCGAGACAGAACGAGCGCTGGCACGACTCGCAGTAGAAATGCACGTGGTTGTCGCTTTGGCTGCATTTGCCGTCACTTCTGCATAACTCGTAGTTGAGGATGCCGCGTCCGTCTTCAAACGAGTGTACGACGTCGTGCTCCAGAAACAGCGTGAGCACACGGAAGATGCTCGACTTGTCCATCGACAGGTTGAGCCGCTCCATGTCGGCAAGGCTGACGGGGCGGTCAGACTCTTCCAGCATGCGATATACCAGAATTCTGTTTGCAGTAGCCTTTACGCCCTTATGTCCAAGTTTCGTTATTATCTCTTCTGCCGTCATCTCACGATATCTCCTTTTATTCCTCCACGATTTCCACCGTCATGCTGATGTCCTCCACGGGGCGGTCGGCACGCGATGTCTCACAAGCCTGTATCTTCTCCACTACGTCGAGTCCCTCGGTCACTTCGCCGAAAACGGTGTATTGGTTGTCGAGGAACGGTGTGCCGCCGATGGTGGTGTATGCCTCACGCTGCTCGTCGGTGAATGTGGGCTTCCCCTTCTCCAGACTTATCGCCTTGGTTTCTGCCACGAGCTCGTCTTGCAGTTCCTGCAGTCCGGCGCGGTCGCGGTTGCGTCGCAGTTCCATTATCTTGTCGCGGTTCTCGCGTGCGAGCTGGTTGAATATCGTCTGTTCCTGCTGCATCTCCATCTGTCTTTCCATCTGCTGCAGTTCCGATTTCTTGTAGGTCTTTCCCCAGACGATATAAAACTGGCTTCCGCTGCTCTCGCGCTCCGGGTTCACCTCGTCGCCGAGACGGGCGGCGCTCAGCGCACCACGCTTATGGAAGAGCTGCGGATACACGAATTCTGCCGGTATGGTATAGTCCGGTCCGCCGGTTCCCGGATTCTTTCCTGCCGGTGCACCTTTGCTGTCGGGGTCGCCGCCTTGGATCATGAAATCCTTTATCACTCGATGAAACAGAGTTCCGTCGAAATATCCTTCCTTGGCGAGCTTTATGAAGTTGTCGCGATGTTTTGGGGTCTCGTCGTAGAGGCGCACGAAGATGTCGCCTAAAGTTGTTGAAATTTTAATGTCAGCCATTATATATGCTTTATGTTTCTTTTGATTGCCTAGTCCCTCATGCCGAGGTCCCATATTATGTTTGCCGCGTTCTCTGCCGCCTTTTTTTCTCCGAGCGATTCTCTGATGCCGACATATCCCTTGAGCATTGCCTGTCTTGGCTCGCCGTCGGCGATGAGCTGCTGCAGTTCGTTGGCGATGTTTTCTTCGCTGAAGGAGTCTGCCACGAGTTCTTTCACCACCGGTTTGTTGGCGATGAGGTTTACCAGTGAAATATATTTCACTTTGAGCAGATGCTTCTTGAGGAAAGCGATGACTTTCGGGATGGGAGTCTTGTAGCATACCACCTGCGGCACGTCGAAAAGTGCCGTTTCGAGAGTTGCCGTACCGCTTGTCACCGCTGCCACGCGGGAGTGGGACAGCAGTTGGTAAGTCTGTCCGAATACTATTTTCACACTGTCGTCGCCTTTCGTGAAGGTGTCGTAGTATTCCGGCGAGATGCTTGGTGCTCCGGCTATCACTATCTGGTATCTGTCTCCAGCCACCCTCTTCGCCGCCCTTATCATGTATGGCAGATTGTCTTTGATTTCCTGTTTTCTGCTTCCGGCGAGCAGGGCTATCACCGGTTTGTTGCCGTCCAGCTCGTTTCTGTTCGCGAAATCAGCAAACGGCTCCTTGTATTCCTCCTTGAATTCCGCCACCTCATCGGCAGTAGGGTTGCCCACGTAGTGGATAGGGTAGTTGTGTTTCCTCTCATAGAAATCCACTTCGAAGGGCAGGATAGAGAACATCTCGTCCACATCGCGCCGTATGTTCTTTATTCTGTATTCCTTCCATGCCCATATCTTGGGTGAGATATAGTAGTATACCGGTATGCTCGTCTTGGCATGAATATATTTTGCTATGCTCAGGTTGAAGCCGGGATAGTCTATGAGGATGAGCACGTCGGGGTCGAACTCCACGATGTCTCTCTTGCAGAGCGCCATGTTCCTGAAGATCGTCTTCAGGTGTAGCAATACGGGTATGAATCCCATGTATGCCAGTTCCTTGTAGTGTTTCACCCTTGCTCCGCCTACATCCGCCATGAGGTCGCCTCCGAAGAATCTGAACACCGCCAGCGAGTCTTTCTCCTTTATCGCCCTCATCAGTCTTGAGGCATGCAGGTCTCCGCTCGCCTCTCCAGCTATAAGATAGTATTTCATTCGTTCCTCCTTGTCGTTACAGGTCCCAATCGCTGATTTTCTGCATCGCAGAATAAGCCGTAGTGTCTATCGTTGTTGGCGTTATGGCAGCGTATCCGTGGGCGAGAGCCCATTCGTCGGTGTCTGTCGCTTCCGGTTCCGTGTCGCGGAACTGTCCCACCATCCAGTAGTAGTCGTATCCTCTGGGATGTCTTTCCTTCACCAGTTCCTTCTCCCAGATGCCGTTGCACATGCGGCACACCTTCGTTCCCTTTATCTCGGGGGTGTCGGGGAAGTTCACGTTCAGACACACGTTCTTTGGCAGCCCGTCCTCCAACACTCGTCCTGTGATGATCTTTATCAGTCGTGCGGTATTGCTGAAGTCAGCGTCGGGTGAATAGTTGCACAGAGAGAATGCCACGGATGGTATTCCCTTCATGCATCCTTCCCTTGCCACACCCATCGTACCGCTGTAATGGCTGTTCACCGAGGCGTTGTCGCCGTGGTTTATGCCGCTTATCACGATGTCCGGCATGCGGTCGCATATCTGATCGATGGCGATTTTCAGGCAGTCCACCGGTGTTCCGTTGCATGCCCACACCTGCAGTCCCGGTTCTTCCCTTACGAGTCTGAGTCGGAGAGGTTTTTCGGATGAGAAGGCGCATGAGAATCCCGATCGTGCCGATTCCGGAGCGCACGCTATGATGTCGCCGAATCCCCTGACGTATTCCAGTAGGCTGTTTATGCCTTTGGCGGCAAATCCGTCGTCGTTGGAGATTAGGATTAATGGTCTTTTTTTCTTCATAAAAACACTAAGTTGCAACTTATTTGCTGCAAAGATAATGCAAACCGAGCGCAATACAAAATGAAAGGCTAAAGACTTTCATTTTTATTGCCGAGGTGCCGCTTATCTTATCCAAAGATAATGCAAAAATCCGATTGAGCGAGAGAAATGGGAATTTATTCACATTTCCGAGCGTGAGGATTTTATCAAAACCGAGTGCAATACAAAATGAAAAGGCAAAGACTTTCATTTTTATTGCCGAGGTGTAGCTTTTTTCAATAATTCCGAATCCTTATAGAAATCAGAAAAGAAAGTTCATGAAACGTTTCGTGTTTGCTTCCTTCTGTTTTATCTCCTCCTGCATTCTCAGCATTGCCATTTTGAAGAAGAAACGGATTAGATGTTCGTCGGTGCCCTCCGTACGAATCATCCGCATGGCAGCAATATACTCCTTGCGCTGTTCAGAAGGAATGATTACCAACGGATGTCCCAGGCGCAGCAGGATATAATTGCTCACAAGTCGTCCAGTCCTTCCGTTTCCGTCGCGGAAAGGATGCAGATATTCATAGAAACCATGGAAACGTGCGGCAATGACAATGGCATGCGTATGGTCTTCAGATCCTAGATTGTCGTTGGTTTCGTTTTTCTGTGCCTGTGCGGCAGCCAGTATTGCCCTTTCCGTAGATTCCAACAGTTTCGGCACCATGGCAATCAGTTTTTTGTGGTCGCCAAACACAGTGTCTCCTGCAGCCATATCCGTAGTGGTGTATTCTCCGGGTATGGCGTCAGGACAGCGATAAGACAGGGTGTGACAAGTGGCCAACCTGTTGATTTCCTTCAGTAGAGTCTCGTCCAGAGCATGCTGTGTGTTTTGCATCATGAATTCGAAAGCCTTGAAGTGGTCGAGTATTTCAAATGCTTCAAGCAGGCTCTTACCTGCTGGTATCATCGCCAGTCCCTTTTCTTTCAGTTCGCGTGTGTCGTCAACGGAGAAGGAGTTTCCCTCTATGGCACAAGAGTGTGTGGAGAAGAGAATTTCGTTATATTTCACGTATTCTTCCCCATTCATCATTCCGATGATTTGAGTCTGGTATTTCCTTCTCAAATCCTCATATTCTTTTATTTCTCTTTCAAATGCCATATCCGCTGCAAAGATAATGCAAACCGAGTGGAGAATAAAATAAATTCATTTATTTTTTATCCTGAGGTGCCGCTTATCTTATTCACAGATAATGCAAAAATCCGATTGAGCGAGAGAAATGGAAATTTATTCACATTTCCGAGCGTGAGGATTTTATCCAAAAATCCGATTAAGCGAGAGAAATGATAATTTATTCATATTTCCGAGCGTGAGGATTTTATCAAAACCGAGTGGAGAATACGATTTCGTTGATAATGAAATCTTCAGGTTACCCGTTGGCGGAATTGATCTATGTTGATAGATATGAGTAAAAGTTGTAAATGTCGCTTGATTCTCAGTAAAAACAAGAATTGCGAAAAACTGTCAGACCATCTGGTTTTTTGTCGTAATATTCTGACAAACAGACAGTTGACTATCTCGCGATTGTCAGCCAATTGTCTGGATGGTTTGCAGATGAGAGGAATTCCATCTGGATGGTTTGCTGATGAGAGGAATTGTCAGATGGCAGGAATCGCATGCGTTGGCTGAACTCTGAAAATATGAATGTATCGGGCAGGTATCAGAAACCAATTCTGCCCATCCGGGGCAAGCAGCTTGCCCATGATGAGAAAGCAGCGTTCCCCTGTTGGGCAAGCAGCGTGCCCATTTAAGGACATAAAGCCATTGTGCCTCAAGTTTGAAAATAATACTCAGCACCCCTATTGAAGTAACTACTCAGCATCCCCTATGGGCATGAGTAGTTACTCTCCAAGTTCCAAGTGAAAATATTTTTTAAATTCATTTTTCATAAATGAATCAATGGGAATAGCCTGTTCCAATATACTGTCAAACTCTTTTAAAAGCATTTTGTAATCACTGTCATTATATATCTTTATTAAACGCCTTAACGTGTTTTTTGCTTCTGTCAAGTCTCTTTTACCAACTAAACATTCAACTTTTTTTAGCTTGTATTTTTTTCCAGTCATTTTGCCACACATATCAATGGCTTTATCATAATATGAATCTGACAATTTCTTATTTCCTAAATATTTGTTTTTTACGGCAAAATACTCCAGATATCTGATATCAGTTGTGTCTAATCTAAGAATGCCTTTTTCTTGAGTAAGAAAGCCTTCCACATATTTACCCAACATTGCCAGCAATTGGCTTTTCTTTTGCAACACAGTATACTCATCGTCTGGAGATAAATTCAGACTGTCCAACTCGTCACATCGATGAATTGTCGATTCTATTATAGTTGTGTCTTTACAAGGCGGTAAACTTGCCAAAATATTATCAATGGAATCTAATTCAACAGAAAAAGACTTCGTATATTCCTGACTATGTGAAAACGTAAAAAACAGCAAAAAACACAATGTTAGTAAATATCTCATTTTATCCTGTATGATTTTGAATTAAACATGTTCACATAAAGGCTCTTCGTCAATTGTAGGTGGTAAAAAGAGCCGCTTATTTGTGATTTATAATGTCAAAAGTGCAACATCCGGTTATTATTTTCTGTTTATTGTATTCTTGAATATAGATATCGTCAAATGTAAAACATTTAATTTTGTATCCATTTTCATTTAGAACAAATGAAATATCTTTATAGAATTTCGTGCTTTTAAACTTATGCTTGAAATTGTTTGAATCATAGTATTCAGTAAATATATTGTACAATTCTTGCCATAAATCTAAATTAATCATTAATTGATTGAAATGGTCTGTTTGATATTTTTTGTTTATTATACATAAAGATGTATCCAAAAATGAAATTTTCTCATCGTATGTTGGGTAGAATGCATTATTTTGATCTTTATAGTTTCTTGTTATAACAAAAGAAACTATTTTCCCCTTAAAAAAACTTGCATAAGTCTGCATCATACATACTTTTTTATTTTTGTATCCATCGCACTTTATCACCTTTGAATAAGGATACTGGGCAGGGACTGAAGAAACCTTTATTGTCCATTTTTTTTTTGACAATGCCTCATTTCTGCAATTGGTACTTAGAAGAATGAAGAATGTACACATTATATATTTTAAATACTTCATAGTCAATGATATATTTCTGTTTTAAATCCCTTGTAAGGACTACCACCATAATAATTTTTATATCTGTAATACGACCCCCATTTATGTCGATATACTACATCAACGTGACCAGATATTTGTTCACTTACCCAACTATTGCTTGGATGTAAAAACACTAATCCATTTTTTGCTTTTTTTGCTTCGCTAACTGTAGTAACCCTATATCTTCTTAAATATTTAGACATATCTAAAGCTTTTATAAAATACCATTTTCCGTCACCGCCCTTATATGTTCCTTTAACATGTGGTATAAGAAATCCGCTTTTATTCATCGCATAGCTAAGTCTAATAGCACATCCATTCTTAACGTTATACGCAATCTCAGAAAAATATCCTCCAATGTAGTTACATAATTCTTTTGGTTCAATAAGCTGCCGCCTGCTGCAGATGCCATGCCAGTGAAGAAACCGTGCTCGAAGTGCCCTCCGCGTATTCCTTCCATAGCCCCTTCGGACACGGAGTGGGCGGCAATCTTCATGTACACGTTTTCAAGGTTCCCGATCTCGAAGTTTGCGAAACCGCTCACGCCTCCCCAGAAACCTCCTGTAAAGGTGTTCTTTGCCGTCTGCATAAGGTTGGCTCCGTTGATGATGGAATTGACCAAAGCTGAAAAGAACAAGAAACTTTTATGTGCCATATTCCTTTTATTATACTTCTATGTCTTTTAATGGAGTATTCTGATTTTGTTATTAGTCATTTAATACTTGAAATATGTGCTACAATGGGAACAATAACCAAAATATTAATATTAGGGTCATATAAATATTCTTGCAATATGTCTTTTCTTGTTTGTACGAGAGCCAATCCGTCACAGTTGAAACAGTTACATTTTATGCCGTATTTCCTTAGCATATTATTTAAATCATTCCTGAATGATGTTTTGTTTAAGGCTGAAATAATTTGTTCATCAGTGTACCACATATTATTTTTGTAAATCTTTTCTTTATATAAAAATGTAGTAAATTCTTTTGTTCTTTCCTGTAAATCAGATGTCTGAAAATAAATAGATTTAAGACATTTCAGATTATAATAGTCTTGTGCCTTGTTTAGGCAAAGATTTAATTGTCTTAAAAAAGATTTATAATCGCATAATGTATATTTGCGTTGTGACACAACCTTAGAATAACATGATGTATCTTTGGGGGTTGAATACATGTCGTATCTTTTAAATGAAGTGTTCCGGTCAATATATAATGATATTTCATTTGCTTCCTTTGAAAAGATGAATGAATATGCTGAAATGTTGTTTTCATATTTGACAAATAATTCTATTGCATGATTACTGCCATAATCGTAAGATTCTTTTATAATAACCATCTCCTTATCATTTGGTTTAGTCCAACATACACATGAGATGACAAAAGAAATTGTAATGAATATTAATATTTTTTTCATTTTCTAAATCCTCCATATTTCCATATTAATGTATGTGCACCTTCATTATAATAGTATACAGCTCCATGTTCTCCGCCGGCTGCTTTTCTGTTATATACGACATCAACATGCCCAGATGCATTTGTAAAGCCTGTTTGCCCTGTTATTCCATTTTTTAATCTTATGTTTTTATTATTGCATACAATTCCGTTACCCCAAATTTTATTAAAATAACCCGTTGGCGGAATTAATTTAAGTTGATAAATATGAGTAAAAAGTTGTACATGTCGCTGATTTTTAGTAACTTAGTGGTGTTTAAAACATTAAGTCCAAACCATCGTATGTACAACCTTTATACAAAATTCGTCAAAATACTTGAGATATGCAAGCAATTATCTGAAAAACTCACCAATGAATCGGGGAATGTTCCACACAGCGGCTCTGTTCATAGGTTTTAGTACTTGGAAGTATAGGTCTTATCCCTTCGGCAGAGACAGAGGGCATTGATAGCGAAGTGGCTATTAGACTAAAAATGCAAGAGAACAATGCTAAAGATCTTTTGGGTATCCTCAGAATGATACTATGATACTTTTTGTCGGGAAAACTCTGTTTGCATGAAATAATATAGGCATGCCGTGCAAATGCAGACATGCCTATAGAATGTTGTGTGATGTTATCTCGTCAATGTCATCTGATCACTACCTTTGCGGTGGTCTTGTTGCCGTTGGCATCCGTTGCCTCTACGATGAACATTCCCTTGCCGAGCTGTGATGTGGATACGGTAGAACCGTTTGTCTTCGCAGCCTTGGCACCGCTGATAGTGTAAACGTTCATTGTTACTGCACCGTCGGCCTTGACACATCCGTTGCCAGGAACGATTACCAGTCCGTTGCCGGTATTCACTGTAGCTTCAGCGATGCCCGAAACGCCGTTCACATTCACCTTGCAGCTGACGGTAGTCTTGCCGAGCGTGATGTTCACGTTAGTCTCGCCGTCCTTCTTGGCGTGGAGCTTGATTATGGCAGTCTCGTCAGTCACTTCGGTCTCGGTGATTTCCACTACGCTCTCGTCTTCCACTGTCACCTCAGCCTCGTTGATGTCGGCGCCGTATGCTCTCACGTAGAGCTTGTCTGTAGTTTCGTCTTCATCCATTACGATATAATCCTGTGAGAGGATGAGAGCCATCAGGTCGTTCTCGAAGAACAATACCGGCATTGTGCTGCCGCTCTCTTTCCAAGGTTGGTCGGCTGTAGTTCCGAAACCGAAACCAATTCCGCCCAGACTCTCCTTCGTGATGTCAGAAGCGTTGGCGTCGTTGCCCTCAACACTTGTTTCGTCGCTTGAAGTAACGGTCTTGCCAGCCACTGTCATGGTGTTAATGGCCCAGTTGTTGGCGAGTCTCTGCTCGGTCTTCACCGCCTCTCCCGGTTCGTAGTATTCGTTTGCTATTGTTCTTCCCACGATGCGGTGAAGAGTGCCGTCGTCGGTAGCGTTGTCAGCATCCTCGGCTGTGATGTTCACCGTGCCGTTGGCGATGTTGTTGGTGATGATGGCGTTCTTGCTGCCGCTCCAGTCAGCCTCCAGAGAGCCCACGATGCCGGCAGCTGAGAGGCCGCTCCAGCTCGCTTCAGACACGTTCACTGTGCCGTCAAAGATACACTTGTCCACTACGGTGGCGTTGTTGTTGCCCACGATACCTCCAACCGTGTTTTCGGCGCTGAATTCGCCGTTGGCGTGAGAGTCGGATACCGTTGACTGCATAGCAGCTCCTACGATACCGCCCACAGAACTCTGAGCCTTGATGTTAACATTGTTGGCTGCAGCCGCCTTGATGGTGGTGCTTGTTCTGATGTCGCCGGCAATCGAACCTACGCTTGAGGCGTCAGAGTTCTCGATACGTCCGTTGTTGAACGACACGGTAGAGATAGTGGTGTTGAGAGCAGCCTGTCCGATGATGCCGCCCACTGTGGCGCTGCTTGTTCCCGACATCTCTGCATTATATACATGCACGTTCTCGATGCTACTGCTGATTGCGCTGGCAGCAAGTGTTCCGATTGTGGAGTTCTGAGATTCTATTTCAACCTTAGGAGAAGCAATCACCAGATTCTTCACTTCAGACTTCTCGCCCAGTTCGCTGAAGAGGCCCACGCTCGATTCTGTGGTCTTCAGGTTCAGGTCAGCGATATAATGGTTGTCGCCGTCAAGTTTACCGGTGAAGTTCTTTATCGGCAACCATGTGGCACTCACGTTGTTGTAGGTATCCATCTTGATGTCGTCAACCATCTTGTAGTTGGCATCCGGTTCTCCGTTTATCTGGAGCAGGTCGCCAGCAGTTGCTATGAGATACGGGTTCTCCGCTGTTCCGTCGCCACCCTTCTCGAATTTTGTGAGCGGCAGCTTGTAGAAGTCGAAGTTATACATGCCGTTGTCGTTAGAATAAGCCACATACATCTCGTTGTTTCCTTCAGAAGCCTTGAAGCATCCCATTGAAGATATCGTTCCCTTGTCACCGTTCTCGAAGGTGTGCAGGATATTGCCGTCCTCGTCGCCCACCATATACACGTTGTCAAGTTTCGTTCCGCCTTTCTGCTTCACCTTAGCCTGGAAGAAGAACTCCAGCTTGTCGTTTGTGTTGAACAGATACGGGTTGACATAAGTGTCGGCAAGTGTCAGTGAGAAGTTCTCTGCCTGCGAACCGAGATTGTAGGATGTGTAGTGGTCTACCGTCATATCCTTGTTCAGCCATGCGATATTTGCTATCACGTTGCCCTTGCCGTCGGTGTCGCCCTCGTTTATCTTTATCAGATACTTGTAGTTGTCCTTCGTTCCGTAGCGGTTCATCACCGTGCTGATGAGCTTGCCGTCGATGTGGTCAGGCATCGTGATGTTGTCTTCACACGATGGTATGTTCACAATCTTGACCTGCTGCATCGTCTCGTCGTCGTCGATATACTGCATGAAAGCCATCTGGTCTTCAGCGCCGTCGATGGAGTTAAGCTTGAACCATGTTTTGTACACGCCGTCGCAGATATCCTTGATCTTGTTTCCCTTGTTGTCGAAAGCCACAAACTTATATCTGTAGTCGTCCACCTTTGTCGTCATGTCGCAGTATGTCAGGACATAAGCCAGGTTGTCGGTGTCGTCGAACAGGTCTTTCGTTACGCTCATATCGGAGAAGTTTCCTATCTGCACCATTCGGAAATCGGTGTCAGGAGCCGGCTCGATAGGGATGTCGAGATCGTCTACGATGTTGTAGTTCTTGTCGAAAGTCTTGATGATATAGCTGTTGTCCTTTGTAGGCACGAAGAATTCTGTGTCTTCGCTCTCTTGTCCGGAGTCGTATATCTTGGAGTAGTGGGCCAGCACATAATATGGTTCGCCGTCAACGTTGTAAATCGTTATCGGCATCTCGTCGTTGCCGTAGTATGTGTATTCCAGGTCCTGCTTGAATGTGTGCTCCACTTCAGGGTCCTTGCCCCACGATGCAGGTTTGTAGATGTCGATATATGCCATGTCGACCATTAACGGGTTGCCCGACTCATCGGTTCTGTCTTCCGATGCCTCCACTTTCTTGCTTGTCAGCACGAAGCGCTGGTATTTCGACCATGAGTTCTTCTTGATGCTCAGGAACACTCCGGCACCCTCGAATTCCATGCTTTTCGTTCCGTCGAGATGATATACCTGTGTGTGGTATTTGCCTTGGAAATTGTTTTCCACATTTCCCACCTCATGAAGCTCCACGAGAACTTCGGAGTCCTTGTCGTTGAGGTCGAAGAATTTCTTCGTTATCGTTCCGTAAGGGGTGATGGCGTTTATCGTCATGTCGTCAGGAATCTCGATGTTCAGCGTGCCTGCCAGCTCGTGGTTGTTGTCGTAGACATTTATTGTCGACTTGCTTATTGCAGCTCCGAAGCTGCCATCCCTATAAGTCGATTCCTGAGTGTAATACCATACGTTGCCGTCTTCATCGCTAAGGAAATTCAGAGCAGGCGTCTGCAATTGTGCGAATGGCTCGTTGGAATTGACCTTCGCAATGTTTGCCGTACAGTTTTTGAACCCCATCACTCCCGTTCTCGGGGCGAGATGCCTTTTGGCTTTCAGACTATTTACAAGTTCACTTGCCACCTGGTTCTTCTGGTCTGCTGCAACAGAGTTTGTAGCATTTGCCGTAGAACAAAAGATACTGCCTGCTACCATGAGTGGTAGACTGTAGAGAATAACATTCTTCATTAGCAAAACTTTTAAATTAGTATTGGTTGTTCAGTTACAACTTATAACAATTATCCTGTCTAAATCAATAATTTGTTTATTGACACGTGCAAAAGTATAACAATTTATTTGTAATATGCAATGAAATGCTAACATTAACCATCGTTAACATATAAATGCGTAGAAAGTGTTGCCTTTTTCTCGGGAATATGAAGATTTGACACTTCCAAGTGTCATTATTGGGTGCTGGAATGCCATGGCGGGGGAGTATGTGGCAGTCCGTTTTCTGTGAGATTTGCAGTTCCGGTTCACTGTCGCCGTGATTGCTTCAGATGTCTCCAAGGCCACTTTCCCATATCGGCAAGGTCACTTTCCATATCGGCAAGGCCACTTTCCAGTATTGGCAAGACTGCTTTTCCATATCGGCAATACCGCTTTCCCATAAACATTCAAGATAGAAGTGCACAGTTTTAGCATATAGAGTTGGTCTCCCGA